>Ga0315553_10000552_pt1 | contig 32837 bp, 33 predicted proteins | sample SalMarSW160140MG_FD_203099 | JGI IMG/M metagenome (GOLD analysis project Ga0315553, IMG submission 203099) | Salt marsh sediment microbial communities from the Plum Island Ecosystem LTER, Massachusetts, United States - Salt Marsh Sediment SW1601-40 ... | reverse complement strand
GGAATCTGGCCTGTCGCTGCAGCTCGAGCTGTTACTCGACGATGGGACGATGGTTGCGTGGAGGCGGAGTGCCGGTTCGTGCTATAGTTAGGAATAACCGAACGGACCCCTGTCGCTCTGGCTCCAAGTGTCGGCCGTAAGGCATGATGGCAGATCGTCGGGGAGGTGAAGGACGAGTCACAGAAAAGCCGTGCGGATGTCCAGTGCAATCCTGGCCTACCTGCCCGCCTTCGACACGACCATCGGGCAGTTCCGGAATCTGACCGATGCCGCCAGGATCAACGTCAAGCCCCAGCGGCTGGCCCTGAGAAGGGCCTCGGGGCAGGGGAACCTGCGCCAGAGTCTGCAGAGTTACGGCGTGCCGCAGGACAAGCTGGAAGCCTATGCGATCCTCAACGGGATGGAATAGGACGATCCGCTGCCGGCCGGCATGCTGATCAAGATCGCCGTACGGTAGGGCGGACAGTACAGGCCGAAGGCTATGCCGACAGGAAAACATCGGAAAGGGAGAAAACGTATGATTGATTCGAAAACGGTCCTTCTGCGCGGCGCGGCCGCGGCTGCGGCTGCGGTGATCCTGCTGCTAGCCTCCTGCGCAACGATCAACCGACTCGACCGCTACGTGATCGAGGACGCGTCGCTCAGAACGCAGATGCGGATGCCTCCGCCGGCTACGCTGGACATCGGCTACTCCTCGCCGGTCGACTCGGGGAACCCGATCGGTACGGCGATCAGGGTGGGAACGACCATAATCAAGGCCTCCGAGGCGGCGAAGGCGGAGCCCGTTATGCGCGAAGCCCTGAGGTCCGTCGACGTGCCGGCGATCGTGCTGGAGGAAACCTCGCAGGCCTGCGCCGCCGTCCTCGACGCCCGTCCGGTGGAATCCGGGCAGAAAGCCGACTACCTTCTCGATCTGGACATCTACGAGTACGGCATCGAAGCACCGTCCTGGTCGAGTTCCGTGTCTCTGCACCTGGGCATGACGGCGATCATGTATCACAACAGAAGCGGGGAAATCATCTGGCGGCGGAAACGGGTCACCGTGGACATTCCCGCCAGTCCCCAGATGTTCGGGTTGGGAGCGGCGGCGGGGGACATCGTTTCCGCGGCGGTGCTGTCCAGCCTGACCGTGGACCAGCTCGAGGCAGGCTTCCGCCGGCTTGCCCTGGAGTCTGCACGCCGGGTCACCCGCATCCTGGAGGATGACTTCTACCGCGCCCGATATCGCTGAGTTTCGGCGGCCCGGCCACTGCCGATGCGTGCCGGGTCGGATGCCTAGGCCAGCCGGGCCCGCAGGCCGCTGTAGCGCTCCCGGGTGTCCACGTTCTTCAAGGCGATGTCCAGGGCCTTCTTCGTCCCTATCAGTATCACCAGCTGTTTTCCCCGGGTTACCGCGGTGTAGAGGAGGTTTCGCTGCAGCAGCAGGTAGTGTTGGGTGAGAACCGGCACGATCACGGCGGGGAACTCCGAGCCTTGAGATTTGTGAACGGAAACCGCATAGGCCAGGATGATCTCATCCAGCTCCGTTGCCTCATAGCGCACCCGTCGATCCTCGTAACGCACCACGACAACCCGTGCCTCCGTGTCGATGCTCTCCACCCGCCCGATGTCGCCGTTGAACACCTCTTTTTCGTAGTTGTTGCGGATCTGCATCACCTTGTCGCCCCGCCGCAAGCGCCGCTCCCCGTGAGTGAGCTCCAGAGTCGCAGGATTGAGGGTCTCCTGGAGCACCCGGTTCAGGTTGCTCACCCCGGCCGGTCCCCGGTGCATCGGTGACAACACCTGGATATCATTCACCGGGTCGAGGCCGAAGCGGGCGGGGATACGCTCATGACAGAGTTTGAGGATCAGTCTCACCACCTCTTCGGGATCCTCCTGTTTGATGAAGTAGAACTCTCCCTCATCGTGCTGCACCGGCATCAGGCCGTCGTTGATCCTGTGGGCGTTCACTATGATCTCACTGGCCTCAGCCTGGCGGAAGATCTTGTTCAGCTCCACCACGGGAACCCGGGCGGAGCGGATGATGTCATTCAGCACGCAGCCCGGTCCCACCGAGGGAAGCTGATCCGCGTCCCCCACCAGAACGAGGCAGCTGGTCGCCGGTAGGGCCTTCAGAAGGTGATACATCAGCAGGGCATCGATCATCGACACTTCGTCTAGGATCAGACAGTGACATTCCAGGGGATTGGTCTGGTTGCGTTTGAACTGTCCCTCCCGGGGAGAATACTCAAGCAGCCTGTGGATGGTTTTGGCCTCATAGCCTCCAGCCTCCTGCATCCGTTTGGCTGCCCTGCCGGTGGGCGCGGCCTGGAGAAAGCGCACACCGGTGCGCTGGAGAACGGAAAGCAGGGCCCGGATGATCGTGGTCTTGCCCGTTCCCGGTCCTCCGGTGATGACCGTGATCTTGCTTGTCAGCGCCGTCTGCAGGGCTTGCAGCTGCTTGTCCGCTAAGACGATATCCATCCGCTGTTGGACCCAGGGGATCGCCTTTCCCGTGTCGACCCGCCGACCGGCACGGGCAGCAGCCTGCAGCTGTGAGAGCAGCAGGGCGATCCCCGTCTCCGCCTGATAGTAAGCGGGCAGATATACGGCTGGATCAGGTTGATCTTCGATGATCAGCTTCCCCTCCCGGCCCAGCACGTCCACCGCGGCGGCTATGATCTCCCGGTCGATCCCGAGCAGCTTCCGGCACCTCTGGATCAGGGCGCCGCGCGGATAGTAGAGATGACCCTCGACGCTGCACTCCTCCAGCGTGTGCAGGACTCCCGCCTGGGCTCGGGAGGGGCTGTCCGTCTGGATGCCTATGGCCCGGGCGATGCGGTCGGCGGTCAGGAAGCCCACGCCGAACATGTCCAGAGCCAGGCGGTAGGGATTTTCCTGAACCACAGCGATGGAACGATCCCCGTAGCGCTTGTAGATCTTGGCGGCCAGAGCAGGGCCGGCGCCGTGTGATTGCAGGAAGATCATTATTTTGCGGATCTCCCGCTGCTGTTTCCAGGCGGCCTTGATCGAGGCGATACGCTTGCGGCCGATCCCCTCCACCTCGGTCAGCCTCTGGGGCCGGCGGTCCAGGACTTCCAGGGTCTGTTGGCCGAAGGCTTTTACGATCCGGCGGGCCAGCTCTGCACCGATTCCGGGAATCAGTCCCGATCCCAGATAGCGTTCTATACCCTCGACGGTGGCCGGGGCGTGGGACTCGTACTCCTCCACGGAGAACTGCCGACCGAAACGGGGATGGTTGGTCCAGCGGCCCTTGAGGCGCACCCGCTCCCCCGGTACGGGAGCGGTCAGGTTGCCCACCGCTGTGAGCAGCTGCCCGCCGCTGCGCAGCCGCACCACCGAATAGCCGGTTTCTTCGCTTGAATACAGGAGGCTTTCCACCACCCCCTCGAGCTCCTCACTCACGGCTCATCCGCTGCCTTGAGGGGGGTGTTTCCGCTATCCGGGCGGGTTGCGCTTGCTGCGACTGTCCGAGGATCCGAGAGTGTATATGGTCATGGTACGGCATGATGAAGACCATTGTAGTACGCCCGGTGCCGAGGCATCAACGTCGTGGTTTTCGCAGCATGTACCGGGCTGGGCAATACATGTATGATGGACTTGAGGGGCAATAGGTTATGGAATCAGGAAGCACCGGGAAGCAATCCCGCCGGCCTGGCCGGACGGTATTGATTCCCGTTTTGTCAGCCGCCATTGTGGTGTTGACGGTCTGGATCTGGGGCGTTGTCGACAGAGGCGCCGGGGAACAGACAAACCCCGTCCTCAGACGGTCATCGGGCGGATCCATTCGGCTGGTCCAGTCTCTGGATCAGCCCCGCGGCGGTACGTTCCTCATCGCAGCCCGGGGCATGCGGGATCCCAACTTCGCTCAGACCGTGGTCTTCCTGGTCGACTGCGACGCTCAAGGAGCCTTCGGCCTGATCATCAATCGACCCACCCGGCACACCCTGGCCGAGCTCTGGCCGGAGATCGCCGGTTTGGAGGCCCGTTCCGTCTACTATGGGGGGCCGGTTTTTCCCAATCGCCTGCTGTTCCTGGTTCGATCTGACGATGCGGCACAAGAGATGCGCCGGGTGATTCCGGGGGTCCAGCTGGGTTCGGATGAGCTGACTCTCAAGCGTATCATTGCTGAAGGAAAAGAGGATTTTCGCACCTACGCGGGTTATTCAGGCTGGGGGCCGGGACAGCTCGACTATGAGGTCACCCGGGGGGACTGGCACATCATCCCCGCAGAGAAGCGGTTTGTCTTCGATTCCCAGCCGGCCGAGGTGTGGGATGAGCTCATACAACGCGTTGATATCCAGGTGGTAAAACTGTCCCGGTGGCAAGGCGCCGGCAGCCGGTAAGGCTGCCGGCTGGCCCCTTACGGACGGATGGTGATATCCCCGGATGAGGTCCGCACCGCGACCCGATGGGTGCCCTCAGCGACTGTGCCGTACAGGCGGTTTCGGCTCATCTCACTGTCCGCTCCGCTCAGGGTCACAGGAAATGCGCATTCGATGTCCCCCGAGGACGCACGTGCCTCCACCAGGAATTCAGCTTTATCTGTGAGATACAGCTCGACATCCCCTGAGCTGCTTCGAACCTCCAGATCGGAATCGAACTGCCCGTATCGAAGGGTGATGTCCCCGGAGGAACTCTCAACCCTGGCGCCCCCCCGAAGATCCTTTGCCCGGATATCGCCGCTGCTGCTGGTCATTTGCGAGTACCCGGCGTTCATGCCCTCCGCCGTCTGATCACCGGAGGAGGAATCCAAACTGACCGTCCCGGCCTGTATGGAATGAAGTTTTATCGTTCCTGAGCTGGTCTCGACGGAAAGTTCCGAGAGAACCTGGTCGCTGATCTCCACATCTGCGGAGCTGGTGTGCACGACGAATGCGCCCCGATAGTTGTTCGGTACTTCGATTTCCAGGATCAGGTCGCTGGAGAAGAAGCCGAGAACCCACCTCCGTCCGTCCTTTCGCTCGGTGGATATGTCGATGACATCTCCAACCTGTTCGGCGGCCAGAGTCGGTACGGCCTCCGCCTGACCGGTGTACACCGTGCCGTGCAGGTGGGCGACGATGGTGTTTCCCTGGCTCTCTGCGATGTACACGTCGGTGCTGCTTGTCCGCACTTCGAGTTTTCCAATTCCCACCGAGGCGAAAGAGCGCTTTTCGTCGACGATGATTCCCTTCCCCGATTCCCAGGGTCGGTCCATGCCCGTGGCGAAGAAGAGGACGGCCGCGATGCCCAGGGAGAGGACGGCTACGGCGGCGGTGATCCACACGATTTTTATCAATGTGCCTTTCTTGGTGCCTTTCATGCCCGCACCTCCTGTTTCTTGATGATTCGTAGGTTGAATTGTACGTACCTGGCTGTCATGCGGAAGAAAAGCTGGCTGAGCTTCCACATCCCTATTACCGACAGCAGCCCCAGAGCGCTGATCCCGATGCCGGCAAAGATCAGGAAGGGGATGCTCAAACCGCCCAGGCCGATGAAGGCGGGGAACAGCGGCTGCAGCATGAGGCCCACCAGCACCGCCACCCCCGATACGGCCAGGGAAACCGCCCCCGCCCACAGGCCGGCCAGAACGCCAAACAGTCCGGCGAACAGGGGTATGGTGATGATGACGTTGAAGAATCCCAGGCTCAAGGAGGCAAACACGGCCCGCAGGATGTTCGAGGCACGATGGCCGCCCCTCTGTTCGTCCAGGAGGCTCTCGATGCGGTAGGATTTTCCCAACACCCGGGGATTGCCGAGGGATCGGGCTATTTCCTCCTCCTCCTGTCCGTTCTCCAGTCCGCTGCTGAAATGTTCTTCGTAGTCGTAGAGGATCTCCTTCTTCTCCTCCTCCGGGATTCCGGAAAGAGAACGCCTCAATTGACTGAGGAATTGTTCCTTGTTCATGCCGTCGCCTCCTCTCGAATGAGATTGCCCACGCTGCTCACGAAGTGGTTCCATTCGGTGAGCAGCTGCTCCTTATAGGTCTGCCCCTTGTCTGTGATCTGGTAGTACTTGCGGGAAGGACCCTCTCCGGATTCCCTGAGGTAGGTAGTGAAGTACCCCTCCTTGGTCAGCCGCCGCAGCAGGGGATAGATCGTGCCTTCGGCGATATCGATGTTCTCCGAAATGGTGTGCACCAGCTCGTAGCCGTAGTAGTCCCGGCGGCAAAGTACAACGAGAACGCAGAGCTCCAGGACGCCCTTTTTGAACTGAACGTTCATAAAACCTCCAAACACTGATCAGTACTGTGTTTAATATACTACAATATATAACACGGTACCAAACAAAGCAAGTACTTTTTCAAAAAAACGGATATTGCGGGAACGCATCCGGCGGATCGTGACGGGATAAACTGGAGATCTACGGGGATTGCCTGGCAGCTTTCAGATGATCCGGCGATGTAATCCTTTGCGCTGAAACCGCCTGTTCGTATATTGTTATATACGATGAACAAGACACATTTGCTGCTGTCAGGCATTTTATTCATTGCACTGATCGGAACTTCCTGTGAGACCCAGGCAATTCCGGATTCTCGATATTCGGCCGAAGTTGCAGATCTTTCCGGCTCAGCCGCCGAAGGGGCGCAGATCAGGGAACCGGGATCTGCCGAGGTCCAGCCCGGCGCAACGGGCGCTGCCAGGCAGTCAATCGACCCTCGACCTGCGGATGGGCAGCCTCCGGATTCGGGAGCTGCGGGTGAGCGCCGGGAAGGAGAGCTGGAGATGGCGGCCCTGGCTCAGGCTTATCCGCAGCGGATAGGGAATATTGAATTTCGGAACGATGACTGGGCGCTGCGGATCGACGATACCTGGTACTACTGGGCGCACGGCCGTCTTTTACCGGAAGAGCTTCGTGATCAGTGGGAGCAGTACGCCTCCTATCGCTTCTACTCCTATTCCCTCGATCTGCCCCCGCTGCCCGACCCGGACGAGGAAACCAGGCTCCGGCTGAAGGAGAGACTGGAACGGGCTGAGGAGAACCCGCCCAGACGGCATGAGGGACTGCTGGCCGATCTGTACAGAGCCGCCACCCGCGGCCAGACCGAGGCCGGGATCGTCACGGTGGAGCTGATGGGCTTCGAGGTGCGGGTGCACCGGCAGATCGCTGAACCCCTCGAGGCGGTGAACAGAGACCTGGAACAGCTGATCCAAACGGATCCGGGGGTGCAGCGCTTCGTCGCCGGGCTCAGGGGGCTGGCCGGTTACAACTGGCGGGAGATTGCGGGAACCCGATCGCGAAGCTATCACAGCTACGGCATCGCCATCGACCTGGCTCCGAAGAGCTTCGGAGGCAAACACACCTACTGGAGGTGGGCTTTACCCCAAAGCGAAGAGTTCTATGCCATTGCCTACGAACAGCGTTGGATGGTTCCCCAAAAGGTCGTGGAGATCTTCGAGAAGCAGGGATTCGTCTGGGGGGGCAAGTGGTTTTTCTTCGACACGATGCATTTCGAGTATCGCCCGGAGATACTCGTCCTGGCGAGGGCTGCCGAGGGTCAATGATGAGGGAACATACCGACATAACCTTTCGTCGTTACGATCACAGAAAAGACTCCAGGACGGCTCTGGAGTTATTCAAAGAGGTCGACTGGATAGATCGGGCGAGCGATCGACAGACAGATGCGGCCATCCTGTCCTACTTGAAGACCGCCCGTTCCTGGGTGGCGGAGTTTGGAGGGCGGGCGGAGTCCCTGGCCTGCGCCGCGCCGGGGGAGTTCCGTTATCTGGATGAGAATCTCCGTCTGTGCGCCGTAACCGCCGTATTAACAAGCACGATCGCCCGGAAACAGCACTGCGCTACCCGGGCGACCGCCGAAGCGCTCGCCGATGCCGCCGAAGAGGGTGCCGAGATTGCCGGTCTGGGGGTGTTCGAACAGGGATTCTACGAGCGGCTGGGATTCGGTGCCGGCCCATACGAGCATTGGCTGTACTTCGATCCGGCAACCCTGAAAGCGGGAGTTCCAAACCGTCCGGCCCGGCGGCTCACGAAAAATGACTGGAAAACGGTGCATTCCTGCCTTCTGAACAGGATGCGGGGACATGGTTCCTGCACTGTGCTCCAACCCGAGCTGACCCGCTTCGATATGGCCTGCGAACCCAAAGGTTTCGGCTTCGGCTACTACGAGGCAGGGGAGTTGACCCACCACGTCTGGCTGTCCAATCAGGGCGGAGAGCACGGCCCACTCACCGCAAACTGGACGGCTTTCCGAACTTATCCGCAATTTCTCGAGCTGCTGTCCCTGCTCAAGAGCGTGGGGGATCAGTTCCACCTGGTGAAGATGCGGGAGCCGCCTGGGATCCAGCTGCAGGATTTTATCCGGCAGCCCTTCAAGGGTCGGCGCATGACCCGCAACGGCCGCTATGAATGCGGAGGCCGAGCCGCCGCCTACTGGCAGATGCGCATCCTCGATCTGGAAGGATGCATCGAGAAAACGTACCTGCCCGGGCCGGGCTTGAGCTTCAACCTCGAACTAGCCGATCCGATCGGCGCGCTGCTGCCGGAACCCAGGGGTTGGCGGGGAGTCGGCGGCAGCTACATGGTACGCATCGGTGAGCAGAGCACGATCCAAGCGGGCGCAGTGGATCGGCTGCCGACGCTGCAGGCGCAGATCGGAGCCTTTACCCGCCTGTGGATGGGAGCTCAGAAAGCCTCGGCGCTTTGCCTCACAGAAGCGCTGTCCGGACCCGGTGAGCTGATCCGATCCCTCGACAGGTTGTTTCAAATCCCACAGCCCCACACCGATTGGGATTTCTGAGAGCTCCAGAGCTTTTCTTTTTGGGAATCCGGGACGACAATATAAACGAACGAAGGAGACACCGATCATGCGACGAGTAGTGTATGGGCTCTTGATTCTGGTTGTGCTGGGTTTTGTCCTCGGCTGTTCCACCAGCATTCCGGTTACCGTGACCAAACCGGCGGAGATCAACATGGCCGGCAATCGGGTCATAGCGGTGCTGGACTTCCGCTATCCGGTCAACGACAAAACCATCTCAGGGAAGGATCTGCTGCAGTGGGCGATCTCCAAGCTCACTGGACTGGATCTGCCGACGGAACTCGACCTGGAGCAGAGGATGGCCGAATATACCACAGATCAGGTGATACTGACTCTCCTAAACACCGGCTACTTCCAGCTGGTGAGCCCCCAGCAGGTTGCTCAGGCAATGCAGGGAGGGATCAGCTCCAGAACGACTGCCGTAGACATCGGCAAGGCCGTCAAAGCCCAGGCCATCGTAAACGGCGAATTGTACCTGCTCGATGCCAGAGATAAGGAGTGGCTGGAAGAACGGACGATCACCGACGCCGACACCGGGGAGGAGAAGACAGTGTTCGTGCCCATGATCCGCCGTACAGCATCGGTGGGGATGAGCTACCAGGTCGTGAATACGGCTACCGGAAACGTGGTGGCCTCCCGCTCATTCGAGAGCGAGACCTCTGAGGAAGCAGAGTTGGCGGACAGGCGGAATCTTCCCGACGCCGAAGACATGTACACGAGCCTCATCGATGACTTCATGCCCAGGATGGCCAAACAGCTTGCCCCGTACCAGGTGCGGGAGACACGCAGCTTGATGCGGGATAAGACCAAGGACCCGCGAATGGAGCAGGCTGACGATCTCGTGAAAGGCAGGGTCTATGACAGCGCCCTGGAGATCTTCCTCGAAGTTTGGCGGCAAAACGGCAATGTCGCAGCCGGCTTCAACGCAGCCATACTCTACGAGGTTACCGGCCAGCTGGATATGGCCATCGCTCAGATGAAGAGCGTGGTGGATCGCACGGCTGACAAGAAGGCCATGCGGGAGTACAATAGGCTGTTGGCGGTGAAGCAGGAGCAGGCGCGCTTGAGGGAGCAGCAGAGCTAGAACGCACGGGCGCAGCGCCCCGCCGGTGCGAACCTGAATTTTTTTTGAAATACTCTTTACTAAATCCCGATTTTACCTTAACATTTGTGATAGTGTTTTAAGCCATCTGGGGAGGGGCAACATGCTTTTCGAGTATCGCAGAAAGAACTCCAAAGAGGAAATAATCCTCACCGACGGGCGTACCAAGGCCGAAGCGGATGAGAAGATGCGGGACATGATCAAACGAAGCGGGGGCCTCATCAAGGATTGGTCCCTGGCCTGGTCCCGCTAGGGTACTCTACTTCTCCTGGGAACCCCAAAGCCCTCTGGCCTGTTCACGGGCTTCCCGCTCCAGCGCACGAAACTGCTCGAGAAACTCAAAGGGATAGTGGGTGTATGCGTGGGCATACCCCTCCCTCAGCAGGAGGGCGTTGAAGCAGGAACCGTCGGCCAGATATATGTAGGCGAGCAGGCGATCGTATCGATCCCGCAGCTGCCAGTCGAAGGCCAGAAATACCGGCCGGTTGAGCAGATATCTCCGGGTGAACTCACTGGATTGCTCGCCGAAGCGCTCAACGAGCTTTTGGGGATGCACCGTCTCCGGGGCATCCACACCGATGAACCGCACGGATTCATACTGCCTGACGCTTGCCGGCGGCCGGGGAATGGAAACATATACGGTGTCGCCATCCACATGCCTCACAACGATCGCCCTGGTCATTCGTGTCAGGTCCGCCTTCTCCGGTTCCTCGACCCCCGAAACGTTTAGGCGGTACAACTCCTGGGATTCAGAGGGGGGGGTGATTCCGGGAGGCGGAGGCGGGGGATTGCAGTGTCCGCAGGGCTCGTAGCCCACCGAAACGGCCGTGGACAGCAAGATAGGAATCCTGGACAGTTCGAGGTAGCGGCAGTCTCCTCGATGGTACCTCCGGCCTGTCTCCGTTATATAGACAAGAATATCCTCGGAGCCGGCCGTACCCGCCGCTGCGAAGAGTAGGAGTGCCCCTACAATCGCGTTTCTGATCGTTCGTTTTTCCACATCGGCCTCGAAGCCGGGTTCATCCTAACTGGAATTTCGCCGCTGTGTACAGAAGCGCCGGGAGAAATTCTCCTTGACAGTGCCTGGCAGCCGGTGTTACGTTCCCCGTGGCAGAAAGCTATATTTCAGAAGAGTGAGGAAACTCAAGCATCATGCCTATATTCGAATACAAGTGCTCCGCCTGCGGAGACGATTTCGAGCTTCTAGTGCCTTCGGACGCCGATGCAGCCTGTCCGAGTTGCGGGAGCTCCCGCATCGACAAGAAGTTCAGCGTCTTCGCCTCCCACGTCGGTCGCGGCGCCGCAGCCGCGCCGGCCTGCCACACGGGTAGCCCCGGCTGCGATCTGGGCAGGTGCGGCTCGGGGTTGTGCGGGATCGACTAGGAACTGTCTGTTTTCTGCTTCGGAGGTGCCGAACAGGAGCAAACCGTGAGTCCCGCTGAAATTCCTACATCCAAGGAGTTCCTGCGCCGGGAGTACGTGGGGCGCATCAATCGGGTGGTCGACTATATCGAAGAGAATATCGATGCCGAGCTCACCCTGGAAACCCTGGCCAAGGTCGCAAACTTTTCCCGTTTTCACTTCCACAGAATCTTTTCAGCCCTGGTGGGTGAAACGCTGAATGGCTTCGTCCGCCGCCTGCGGCTGGAGGCAGCGGCTTCCATGCTCATCGCTCACCCCAAAGAAACGATCACCCAGATTACATTGGCCTGCGGCTTTTCCAGCTCCGCAGGTTTTGCCAGGGCTTTTTCCGCGCATTTCGGCATGACCGCCAGTGCGTTCCGGCAAAGAAGAGGGCGCTGTCCCGCCGCCGGTCTGAACAATAGCAAGATCGGCAAAACGGAAAGCAAGACGGGAAAAGATTCCGGGCCATCCCCTTACTATATTGATGAGCGAAACATCAATTCCAAGGGGAGGTTCGAGATGACCGTAGAAGTCAAAGAGATGCCGGAAATGCACGTGGCATACTACCGACACGTGGGTTCCTACAGCGGAGTCGCAGAGGCCTTCGACAAGCTGATGCGCTGGGCCGGTCCCCGCGGGCTGCTGCAGTTCCCAAAGACCCGGATGCTGGGGGTGTATCACGATGATCCGGAGATCACCGATCCGTCCAGGCTGCGCTCCAGCGCCTGCATCACTGTTCCCGAGGGCACGGAGGTCGCTGGGGAGATCGGCGTGCCGGTCAAACCGCTTTGAACCAGGCAGCCGCAGAGGGGAAATCCGGCAGGGAGAGGCTCTAAGGGGTCCCGGATTTCCCCGCTCTTCCCGTTCGAATCAACCTGAGCAGAATCTCCCCGTACAGCATAGTGGCCAGGCCGAAGAGAATCAGAGGGAAACCGATCAGCATATAGGGTGCGGCGGTCTCATTTCCAAACAGAAATCCTAGAAATACGGCGATTCCGGGATTCACCAGCGCGTAGCTGACGATCCGGATCGACGGCTCGTGTACCAGAAGGTAGGCGTAGGCGCTGATGGCCAGAGAACCGATAACCCCAAGGTAGGCCAGACCCAGCAGGGATCGCAGACTGGCTCCGGCAAATACGGCTGCCGGGGTATGTCCGGAAATCAGGGCGATTGCCAATGATACCAGGCCGGCGAAGAGCATCTGGATCCCGCCGTTGATCCGGCTGTCCGCAGGCAGGTGGAGCCGGTGGGCCAGACTGGTGCCGAAGGACCAAAGCAGCATGGCCGCCAGCACCATCAGCGTATAGGGATTGAGGGTGCCCCGAAGAGATTGGCCGTCGTAGAGAAGAAACGCCACTCCGCAGAAGCCGATCATGATCCCGACGAAGCGTATCCAGGTGATGGTCTTGTGAAAGAGGAACCTGTCAAAGGTCGCCACGGCCAGGGGCACGACCGCCATAACCAGGGCAACAACATAGCTGTCCACCTTCTGCTCGGCCAGGGTAACCAGGCCGTTGGCACCCAAGAGCAGCAGCGTGCCGAGCAGCATGCTGGAGAGCACCGAGGTAGGCGAAAGAGAGGCGCGGGCTTTGGATGCGGCCAGTCCCAGGGCAAGGAGAAGAATGCCCCCCAGGGTGAAGCGTAGACCCAAAATCGGATAAGGCGGAAAGCTCTCCAGAGCCATCTTGATGAAGAAGTAGGTCGAACCCCAGACGATGTAAATCGTGAGATAGGCGGCGACTGTTTTCAGGGTATCTCTGTTCATAACGGGAATAGCGGTTCGCCCTGCGGTTCAGGGGACTGCCGGAACCAGATAGCTGTCCTCGAGATTGAGAATCTGGTCGCTGCGGATGAACTGATAGGTCGTCAGATCACCTGCCGTTTCGATCTTGTGCTCTACTTTGATCGGTTTGTAATCCCGATGCTCGATCGACAGTTCCAAATTGAAAACCTTGTTTTTAGATCGGGATCGGATCGGTTTGGGCAGGAAGCTGTAAAATCCCCTGGTCCCGGCGTTCGTGCGGTACGGATTGAGCCAGCCTTTCTCTGCAGGGTCTGCCAGCCGTCCATCGATATTGATGCGAACTCGAGCGTCCAGGACCGGCTTGTTTGTTCTCTTGTCCAGGACCCTGCCGATCAGATAGGGAAGGTTATGCCAGTACCTGCGGACATCGGGGAGCTCCTCTTCGGGTGAAAGCTCCGCCGGTTTTGCGGGTTTTTCGATCTTTCTGCGGCTCTTCACGATGTCGATCGCTTTGTTCACGAGGATCAGCACTTCCACCAGACTGGCCAGCCCGTCCTCGCTGTTCGAATAGACCCAGTGATCCGCGGCCAGACGGGTGAAGCCGCGTTCGCTCATGATGTAGCGCGGGGGAAGTCGGTTCAGGGTGTAGGCTGCAACGTCGTGCAGGAGATCCTCATCAGCCTGGATGTCGGGCCGATCCTTGATCACGATGTCGGCCACGTACAGGACCAGATCCTCTTGGTAGTTCTTGAGCTTCATTTGCAGTCCAGTCCACCATAGCATAGCCCAGGATTTTACCGCTGTGCAAGAATATTCGTTCATTTATTTTTCTACAGAAAAGCGCTATAGTTTGAGAGGCGAAAAGGCAGGGGTAATGGTTCTGGACGATAGAGAGAGTTTTGACAGCCACATCGAGGCAACAAGAGGCGACCTGAGTACCGCCATCCACGTGCTGTGGAACCAGCGGGACGAGCAGGTCTGGAAGAAGGATCCCTACTTCTACACACGCCTCGGCGAGCTGGCGGACAAGGTCGGCCAGCCCATGTTCGCCCTGGATGTGCTCGGCGAGGGTTTGAGTCATCACCAGAGAGACCTTCGCCTGACCCAGCTGTTCTGCCTGTCCAAGATCAAGTGCGGGTATCTGATCGATGCTAGGGATACGCTCAGCGGTCTGGTCAAGCAGGGAAACCAGGACGAGGAAACCCTCGGTATCCTCGGGCGGGTCTACAAGGAGATGTGGCTGAACTCTAGCGGTGGGGCTCCGGATCATCCCTCGCTGAAGCGATCCAGGAATCTCTACCTCAAAGCCTTCATCAATACCCACGGCAATTACTCCGGCATCAATGCCGCTTCTTTGAGCCTGATCATGGGGGACACAGCCACGGCGCACAAGATGGCCCGAAAAGTCATCGGCATCTGCAGTGAGGGCCTCAAGGAAGAGGCAAACAAGAGGGATTACTGGATCATCGCGACCCTGGGAGAAGCCTTCATCCTCCTGGGAAAACAGGAACAGGCGCAGAAGTACTACGGAATTGCGCGGAAGATCGCCGGGAAGAACTACTCGAGCATCGCCAGCACCCGGCGCCAGCTGAAGCTGCTGAGCCGGTACACCGAGGTGGAGGACTCCGTTCTGGCGACTTTGGAGATCCCTCCCGTGCTTGCCTTCAGCGGACATATGCTGGATGCTCCTGGGCGAAAGAAGCCGCGCTTTCCATTGGGTTCGGTTGAACCGGCGAGGCAGCAGATTGCGGAGGTTCTGGGGAAACTCGAGGCGGGAATCAGCTATTGCTCCGCAGCCTGCGGATCGGATGTGCTGTTCCTGGAGTGCATGCAGGCTCGGGGCGGAGAGACCAACGTGATCCTGCCCTTCGACCGGGAGGATTTCTACGATACCAGCGTCAACTTCGCAGGGGAACAGTGGGTCCGGAGGGTCGACCGGGTCTTGGAGCGGGCCTCCCGGGTGTACCATGCGAATCAGGGAGCTTACGGAGGCGACGATCTGCTGTTCTCCTACGCAAACAGCATGATCATGGGCAAGGCGATCCTGCGCAGCCGGCTGCTGGAGACCGAAGCCCATCTGATCGCCGTATGGGACGGCAACCGAAACGGGGCTGCGGGGGGGACCTCGGATTTTGTCGCGATCTGGGAATCACTGGGAATGCCTGTCACGGCTGTTTCCAGCACCACCGGGGAGATTTTTCTTTCCCGTGAAGGTTCACCCGTAATTGAAGGAGCTCGGCGAAGCGTACCTACACGAAAACTTCGGGCTCGCCGGAGCCGAAAGGCATTCCGCAAGCGCAGCGGAGAGGTGGGACGGGAAATCGTAGCCATCCTGTTTGCCGATCTGGTCGGTTTCAGCAAGCTGAAGGAGGAGCAGTATCCCAGCTATATCGAAGGGTTCCTCGGGACCCTGGCGCGCCGTCTGGAAGGTTCCCCCTTTGTCCCGGTCTACAAGAACATCTGGGGTGACGCGATCTGTTTCGTGTTCGAAGATCTGCTCTGCGCGGCGGAGTACGCCATGGAGCTGCGGGACATGGTGCGGGAGACCGAATGGGAACAGTTCGGCCTGCCTCGAAATCTGAGCATCCGCATCGGACTTCACGTGGGACCGGTGTATTATGCCCGGGAGCCGCTGATGAAGCGGTTGAACTTCTTCGGTTCCCATGTGAATCAGGCCGCCCGCATCGAGCCGATTACCACTGCCGGAAACGTATACGCCAGCGAGCAGTTCGCCGCCTTTCTGCTTGCCAACCAGGATAATCCTCTGGAGTGTAAATATGTCGGAGAGATCAAGCTCCCCAAGGAGTTTGGCAGCTATCCGATTTACCATATCAAGAGGAAAACGGATATAGAGTGAAAACAAATCAGGAGAGAAAGCACGATGCCGAAAACAAGCAGCTCCGCAGGTGGAAGAGGCAGCGGTAGAAGCTCAGGAGGCGCGGCGGGTAAGAAAACAGTCGCCGCAGGGAAGAAAGCATCCGGCGCGAAAAAAAGCACATCCACTGCCGGGAAAACGAGTTCGTCCGCCGCGAAGAGAGGAACAGCCGCCGCGAGAAAGACACGTACAGCCGCTGGGAGAAAGACAAGTACAGCTGCCGCCGCCAAGAAAGCTACGGCCGCCGGCAAACCGGTCAAGAAGAAGACGACCGTGAAGTCGACGGCGGCGAAGAAGAGTCCCGCCAAGAAGGGAAGCGGCGCGAAGAAAGCCGGAAAATCGGCGGCTGCAAAATCAAAGCGAACCAGCGTGACGAAGAGCGCCAAACCTGCTGCCCGGAAGAGCACGAAAAAGACCGCAGCCAGGGGCACTGCCAAGAGGACCGCCAAATCAGCTGTAGGCAAGAAAGCGGCTGTGAAAAAGACAGCCAAAAAGACAGCCAAAAAGACAGCCGGAAAGACGGCAAAAAAGGCGGCTAGAAAACCCGCCGCCCGCTCTGTTCGCAAGCACGGCGTGCTGAAAAAAGTTGCCAAAGCGCTACGAAGGCCTAAGAAGAAAAAAACAGCCGCAGGTCTCGACTCCCTGCAGAAGGTGTTGGTCGCCCACGGGGTGGAAAAGAAAGCTCCGGCGGTGCGCCCCCCCTTCCCGGCTTATCGGGGAACCATGCCTTATATCTTCGTCAGCTACTCCCACGCGGACATGAAAGAAGTGTTCCGGATCATCAAACAGCTCAACGCCAGCCGTTATCGTATCTGGTTCGACGAAGGGATCGAACCGGGAAACGAATGGCCGGAGGTCGTGGGACGGGCCGTGCTGGGCTGTTCCCAGTTCGTCGTGTTCATGAGTCCCACGGCGGCGGAATCCAGGAATGTCCGTAATGAGATCAACCTGGCCACCAGCGCGGACAAAAACATCATCGTCATCTATTTGAAGAGTACTCCCCTGACCGAGGGCCTGCTGCTGCAGATTGGAACGGTCCAGTACTACAACAAATTCGAAATGGCGGATAAAGAGTTTGTCGACAAGCTCAAACACGTATTGAGCAACGATCTGCACAACTAGCGGGAGATTCGACAGTATCCGCGCGTTCGTTGGGGGAGAACCGGTGAGGGAGAAACAGACATTTTCCGTTTCGAAGACCTTCCTTCTGGGGTTCGGGTTTTTCGGCGTGTCGGTGATCTGGTCGCTGTACAATGCCTACCTGCCGATCTTCCTGAAGAGCACCTTCGGTCTGCGCTCCTCGGTGATCGGTGCGGTCATGACGATCGACAACATCTTCGCCATTGCGCTTCTGCCCTTTCTCGGAGCTCTCAGCGACCGTACCCGCACCCGCCTGGGCCGCCGGCGGCCGTATATCCTGGTGGGATCGACCCTTGCCCTTATGTTCTTCGTGCTGGTGCCGTATTTCAACACTTTGCAGATCCTGGGCTTGATGATGCTGGCCATTATTCTCATGAACCTCTCCATGGCCCTTTTCCGATCCCCCGTTGTGGCCCTGATGCCGGACATCACTCCCTCGAAGTACCGCAGCCAGGCCAACGGCATCATCAATTTCATGGGCGGCCTGGGTGCGCTGCTGGTGTACTTTGGGGGCAAGCCGCTGTACGACCAGGACATCTCCCTCCCCTTTCTGGTCGGAGGGCTGGTGATGTTCACCGCCAGTATGCTGGTGGTGGTCTTCATCCGGGAAAAGCTTCCCGGGTCGGCAGAGCCGGGTGCGGGGAAAGTCTCTTTTCGGGCATCGATTCAGGAAGTTGTGGCCAACCTGAAAGATGTCTTTAGAGGGGAGAAGAGCTTGTTGTTAATCCTCCTGGGCATCCTCTTCTGGTTCATCGGCTTCAACTCGATCGAAACCTTTTTCACCAGCTACGCCAAGTATCACCTCGGGATAGAGGAGAGCACCGGCGCCCAGATCCTGGGTTTCTTCTCCGTGACCTTTATGATTACGTCGATCGCCTCGGGCTTTCTGGGAAGCCGGATCGGGCGGAAGCGTACGATCCGCTTCGGCCTGGCGATTCTTGTAGCTATCCTGCTGGGCAGCCTGTTCGTCCGCCGGTTCCTGCCTTTGGCACTGGTGAATGTCAACTCCCTGCCAATGGTTGTGGACATGACCACCCTGGCCAAGGTCGGGGGCTACACCGGGCTGTACTACTTCTTCTCCCAGGCTGCCAACATTGCTGCCCCCCCTTTGGCCGGTTTGCTGATCGACGCTTTCGGCTACGCCTTCCTGATGATCTTTGCAGCTGCCATGTTCCTGCTCGCCTTCTTCATCATGAGCTTCGTGAAGCGGGGTGAAGTGCAGAATTGACGGTCACAGCAATGCTTCTGCTGCTCCGGGTCGAACCGGAGCATAATGGGAGCCTCCACCGGCTCGGTCACTCCGGCGGTGGTGATGCCGGCGGGGGTATTTTTCTTCGCCCTGGTCGCCTACGCTTTGAGCCTGAGTGTCTATCTTGCCGGTGAGCTTTCCGCACCCCGCCCCTCCCGCCTCAAGGCCGTCAGAATCACCGCGCAGAGCACCGTCAGCACCAGAATGGCCAGGGCGGTGATCGTAAAGCTGTAGCGGAAGTCAAAACGGTCGCTCAGCCAGCCGATCACCGGGGTGATCAACCCCCGACCCAAGGAGATAGCCAAAAAGTATACCCCCAACAGCGTGGCCCGCTGCCGGGCCGGGGCGTGGTCGAAGAGGAAAGATTCGGAAATGGGCATGCGTACGAAAAAGAAAACTCCAATTAGAACAAGCAGGACGTACAGTCCTGCTCCGACCGAGATTCTGGGAAGGAAGAAGATCGCGGGAATCACGATGAGGCAGGCGCCAAACAGCAGGGGCAGCTTGCCCACCCTGTCGGACAGATAGCCGGCCAGAGGTGCCGCCCAGAATCCTCCGGAGTAGATGATGGCCTGCAGGCTGGCGGCGGTTTCTTCCCGGACGCCGTAGGAATCAACCAGCAGCAGTGGGATGAAACCGGTCGTGGCCTCGACCAGTGCACCGCTCAGCGTGCTCAGCGCCAAAAAAGAGAACAGCCAGATCCAGAAACGGGAGCCCCTCTTCGGCTCTTTCTCGGCCCGCTGCTCCGTTTTGGAAATGCCCCGTTTGACCGCCGCTCTCTGCAGCAGCAGCACCAGAACCACACCCACGACAAGGGTGGGGACGCTCAAAGCGATGTAGGTGCCCCTCCATCCCACGGCAACGGCGATCGCCCCGGCCAGAAGCGGCGCCAGGAAATGGCTGGCACTGCCGCCGATCACATGGATCCCGAGGGCGCTGCCCCGCTGCTCCGGTTTGGCTACCCGGGCGATCAGGTAACTCGCTGCCGGGTGATAGCCGCTTCCGGTCAGCCCGATAAGGGCGCTGGCGGCAACCAGCATCGAGAAAGAGGGTGCCAATCCGAACATCACGCCGGCAATGGCCACCCCGACGATCCCGATGAACATCATCAGCACGGGGCTGATCCGATCGCTCAGCCACCCTGCCGGCAGATGCCCTATGCCGTAGACGATGGTGAAGGCAGAAAGCAGCACCCCCGACTGGGTGTAGTTGAGGGAGAAGCTGGTGCGGATCAGGGGCAGCAGAGGAGCGGCGATCGCCGTGATCACGTGATGGGTGAAGTGGGCCAGCACGAACAACGGCATAATAGAGCCGAAGAACGCACGGAAGTACCCCTGCAGTTTTTGGGTTAACAATTGGCTTCCCGACGGAGTTGGCTCATGGGATTGGTTATAGCTCAGGCGCCGCGGTTCTGTCTACAAGGTTGATTCAGGAGCTGAACTTCAGACCTGTTTGAATCGATCCTTGAGATCTCCGTATAGACTGAGAAATTTCTCGTACTGCTTCTCGTACTCGGGATGGGGATCGGAAAAGTTCAATTCCCGATCATATCGGCATATGTCGGTGACCGTTTCCGGGATCGAAGAGATCAACCCGAGTGCCCGAGAGCATATTAGCATGTTGCCGACCAGTCCGGTGTCCGCCAGACCGACGGTTCGAATCGGCTTGCGCAGGATCTTGCCCAGGGTAGCAAGCCAGGTTTCACTCTTCAGGCCCCCTCCCACGGCCATCACCCGGTCAACCGTGATCCCGAGCGACTCCAGGGTTTCCAGACAGTTGCGCAGGGCGAAGGAAACCCCCTCCATGATCGCCTTGATGAAGTGGGCTTTCCTCGTGGCCAGGTTGATGCCGAAGAACACGCCCCTTGCGTTTGCATCCCAGTAGGGAGTGCGCTCCCCGTTCAGGTACGGCAGGAAGATCAAGCCGCCGCAGCCGTCCGGAACATCGCTGATAGCGCTGTTGTACTGCTCGAAAACGTCCCCGGAATTGGACTCCCCGGGATTGTTCTGATCGAAAGCCGTCCGGAACCAGTTCAAAGATTCCCCTGCAGTCTGGGTAATGCCCATCATCACCCATTTGTCGCGCAGACAGTAGTTCCAACAGATCGTCCGATCTTTGGCATCCGGAAGGGGGGTGTCTGCGCATACGGCAACAACGCCGGCAGTGCCGATGATCAGGGTAACCTCTCCGGATTTTACCATCCCGGCACCGAGAGAGGCGGTAGAGCAGTCGGCGCTGCCGTTGGCCACCGGGGTACCGGAGCGCAGGCCCGTTGCCTTGGCGGCCTCCTCCGTGACTTTTCCGATGATCTCGTCGGAGGGCTTCGCCTCGGGAAGGAAAGCCGAAGGAACTTCGAAAAGGTCGAACATCCTCTCGGACCAACGGCGTTCTTTGACGTTGAACAGCAGTGTCCCGCTGGCGTCTGAATAATCGATTACCATCTGTCCCGTGAGCCGGTACTTGAGGAAATCCTTGGCAACTAGGACGTGACGGATTTTCGACCAGATATCCGGTTGGTTGTCCTTTATCCACTTGAGATGGGTGGCCGTGTAGGTCGAGGTTGCCACGTTTTGGGTTTCAGCGAACACGTCGGCTTTCGCCGATTTATCCCTGTTGATGCGCTCGGCGATCGAGCTGCCTCGTTGGTCCATCCAGGTTATCGCCGGGCGGAGGACCCGCAGAGATGAATCCAGATGAGCCTGGGTGTGCATCTGGCCGCAGATTCCGATTCCCTCGATCTGAGAAAAAAGCTCGGAATGAGACTCTTGCAGGGCTCTGCAGCAGGTTATGAGGGCCTGCCACCACTTTTCAGGATCCTGTTCGGCATAACCCGCAGCAGGAGTGTCGATGGAATATTCTTCGCTCGCCGAAGCCTCTACATGTCCGTCGGTTTTCACCAGGCCGACTTTCAGACCGGTCGTGCCCAGATCGATGCTCAGGATTATACTCATTGTTCCGATACCTCGCCTGTGGAATTTTAAGTCGTTGCGGCCTTGGGTTTTTGACCGTACATGGTCTGGGCAAACAAGCGCATCTCCCGAATATCCTCTTCGGATATCAACTGGGGTTTTCCGATGCTCATGGCCATGATGTACACCTGGGCGGTCTTCTCCACCACGTAGCTGACCTTCAGGACTTCCCTGAGGTCCCGGCCGGCACAGAGAGTTCCGTGATTGGGCAGGATCACCGCGTTGCGCTCCTTCCCCAGAGCCTGGATCACGTTTTCGGCCAACTGCGGGGTTCCCGGAAGAGCATACTCGGAGCAGACGATTTTCGCCCCCACGAGCTGTACGAAATCCTCGCTGATACCGGGCAGATCCATGTGATTCGCTCCCAGGACGCTGGAATAGATCGGATGAGTGTGGATCACAGCCCCGATATCAGGGCGGGCTCTATACACGGCCGCGTGCATCGGCTTCTCTATCGAGGGCACTGCGGTGCCGTCGACCACTTCGAGTTTCTCGTTCAACACCACCACGTCACGGGTGCGGATTTCCTCATACTCCACCCCGCTCGGACTGATATAGATCAAGCCGGTCTCACGGTCCCGGATGCTGATGTTGCCCCAGGTGCCAACGGTGAGGCGCTGTTTAACCATGGTAATACCGCCCACCACGACCAGCTCTTTGAGTTCCTCTTTTATCTTTACAGGCATTTTCCCTCTCCTTTTATGTTCTCTAATAGAAGTGTTTACGCTGTCCGTCGTTCCTGCATGGTCGTGCTGATGAAGTTCACTACCATGACCACTATGATAATCATACCCCAGATGGCAATCGTCATGAACGAGCTGACTCTCAGCAGATTGAAGCCGCTGGAGACGATCTGCAGGATAACCAGGGCCATGACGACGCCTGCAACCCTGCCGAATCCGCCGGAGGCGCTTGTTCCCCCCAGGACCGATGCAAGGACGGTGACCAGGAGGTAGGATTCTCCGTATCCCGCCTTGGCCGAGTTGAAACGGGAAATCATGATCAGCGCGGCGAAACCGGCGTAGAGGCTCGACAGCAGGTAGGTCTTGTACAGAACCGCCCGATTGTTCACACCGGAAAAATAGCTGGCAGTGGGGTTTGACCCGAGCATATAGATGTTGAAGCCCAGGGGGGTGCGGTTCAGGACCACCGCCAGGGCCAGGGCGCAGAGTGCAAAGATGATCGTACAAAACGGAACGCCCGCTATGGTTCCGTTTCCGATGAACCGCACCGCATTAGGCAGGCCGGAAATCACGTAACCCTTGGTAATCACGATCGTCAGTCCGTTGATCAGGGTCATCATGCCCAGGGTGGCCAGAATCGGCGAGACGTTGAGCCCTGCTATCAGAACGCCGTTGATCAGACCGATGAGCAGAGCGGTTGCCAGTCCGGCGGCAATCGCCAGGATGACCAGTGCAAAAGCACCGGAAGGGGGAGCGGCGGGGTCGATCGTGCTTGTCAGGATCATGGCGGTCACGATCCCGGTCATATTCGCTGTGGCGATGATCGAGAGGTTGATCCCTCCGGTGAGCATGGTGATCATCATGGCCATGCTGAGCAGTCCTAGCTCTGGGAGCTGAAAGGCCATGGATTGGAAGTTGCCGAAGGTCAGGAACTGTCTCGGGTTGAGAACCCACATCAGGAGAAACACGGCCACCATGATTATCCCCAGGATAAAGCTCTGAGACAGTTTAAGCTTCTTCAACACCGGACCTCCTCGACATTATTCGCCTTCGATGATGATCGCCCGCTTGGTTCTGGCTCTTCGCTGGTAGGCGCTGAAGGAAACGCTCAGGATGATCACCAGTCCGATAAACACGTTGTACCAGAAGGAGGAGACCCGCATCAGGGTAAGTCCGTTGCTCATGATGGCGATGAGGGTCACCCCCAGAATAGTGCCGAACAACGTCCCGGTTCCTCCGGCCAGACTGGCTCCCCCCAACACCACCGCGGCCAGGACGTCGAGCTCCTTCCCGACGATGGAGTTCGGAGCCACGGTTTGCACGAGCAGAGCCTGTACCAATCCTGCAAGCCCGGCCATCAGGCCCATGAAGGAGTACACGAACATCTGAAGCTTGAAGATGTTGAACCCGACCCGCTTGGCGGCGGTCATGCTCCCGCCCATGGCATAGATCCCGCGGCCCAGCTTGGTGAAGCGCAAGATAGCCCAGGCGACCACGATCGCGATGATCCAGATCAGGGTGATGATGGACAGTCCATAAGCGATGCCATTGGCATTTCGCAGGGTGAATACACGGATATCGGCGAAGGAGCGGAACCAGTCCGGCAGAGCGTAGATCCACTTCCCCCCGGAGATCACCGTCAGGATCCCGTAAAAGATGTTCAAGGTGGCGATCGTGGTGATGATCGTGGGGATTTTGAAGAAGTGGATCAGGGTAGCGTTGATCAAACCGAGGAGGATACCCACCCCGGCGGCCACCAGGAAGGCGATCAGGATGTTGCCGCCGTATTTGATGATCATCACCGCCATGACATATTCAGCAACCGTGGCCACCGCGGTGAAGGAGATGTCGATCCCCCCGGAAATCAGCACGAAGGTCACCCCGACGGCGAAAATGCCGATAAACGAGTAGCTCTTCAGCAGGTCGAACAAGTTCTCCAGGGTAAAGAAGTTGGGATTGACCAGGGTAATGATCATGGAAAAAAGAATGATTACGAGCAGTACGTAGGTCTCGTGATGTTTGAACCACTTCTTCATTTTTCGAACCCTCTATCGCACCGTATCGACACAGCTCTGCACCTCTTCCTCGCTGGTTTCGGCGGCCTGGAACGCGTCGACCAGTCTGCCTTTGTGCATGACCAGGATGCGGTTGCAGTTGTGGAACACTTCCGCCACCTCATCTGAGATGACGATAATGCCCATGCCCTCCCGGGCCAGCTTGCGGATGATCTCATGGATGGCGCTTTTCGCCGCTACGTCGATACCCACCGTCGGTCCGTCCAGGATCAGAATTTTCGGCTCGGTGGCGATCCATTTCGCCACGACCACCCGCTGCTGATTGCCTCCGGAGAGGGTCTGCACCGGGGACTCGACCGAGGGAATGCGGATCGAAAGTTCCTCGATCCAGTGTCCGATACTCTCCTGCTTTTTCTTTTGATCGATGAGCCTCAGTGCACCGAGGATCTTCTCGATGATGGTGATCACTATGTTCCTGCCCACCGACTGCTCCATGACCAGTCCCTGGACCAGGCGGTTCTCCGGAACATAGCCGATTCCAAGATCGATCGCCTCCTGGACGGAGCGAATGCTCACAGCCTCTCCCCGGATGCGGATCTCTCCGGAGTCAGGCTGCATCATGCCGAAAAGACATTGGGCCAGTTCGGTTCGGCCGGATCCGAGCAGTCCGGTAATACCGATGATCTCTCCGGGCAGGAGGGTGAAGTTTATATCCTTGAAATTGCCGCCCTTGCTGAGCCCCGCGACTTCCAGCAGCGGCTGTTCTGCCCGAGGGGAATACTCGAATTGGCTGTAGGCGAGCTTTTTCCCGGTCATCAGAAAAGTCAGTTTTTCACTGTTCAGTTCGCTGCAGGGAAACACGCCGATCTTCTTGCCGTCCCGCAGCACCGTCACCCGCTGGGCGATTTGAAGCACCTCATCGAGCTTGTGGCTCACAAACATCGTGGCGATACCCTTGGACTGCAGGTCCGTAATCACCCGGAACAGGGCTTCGATCTCTTTACGGGTCAACGCCGTGGTGGGTTCATCCAGGATGAGCAGCCTGACGTCGCTGGTCAGCGCCCTGCAGATGGCGACCAGCTGTTGATCCGCCACCGAAAGGTCGCTCACCAGTTCATCCAGGGGGATTCGTACCTCGATTCTCTGCATGGCCGATTCGGCAATCCGGCGCACGGTGCGCCAGTTGATGAATCGGCTTTCCGCGGCGATCGTTTGCGCCAGGGCGATATTCTCCGCGACGGCAAGGTTCGAAAACAGGGAAAGATCCTGGTAGATGACCTCGATTCCCTTGCGGATCGAATCGATCGATTGCAGATGATGCTGGATCTGCCCGTCCATCTCGATCCGGGCTCCTTCATCCGGTCGCTCGACCCCCGAGATGATTTTTATCAGCGTGGATTTTCCCGAACCGTTTTCTCCGACCAGGCAGTGGATTTCACCCCTTTCGATCTCGAAGTCCACGGAGTCCAGGGCCTGAACGCCGGTGTAGCGTTTGCTGATATTTGTCATGGAAAGAAACAGATCGCTCACCGTTTTCCCCTTGCCGGTTAGTATAATGCTGAGGAGCAGAAATATGAATAGAGCCTCCCCTCAAGGCGGAGAGGCTCTACCCTTGTTTCAAAGACTTGCCTCTTGTGAGCTTAGAAGCCGAAGCTGTCCACGTTTTCAGGAGTGATGTCGGCCATGGCGTCGACCTTGATGACCTCTCCGTCCAGGCTGATCTTTCCGACTCCCGGCACTTCCATGCCGTCGGTGATCTTGCCGCCTTCAAGCAGCGTCTTGGCTACCCAGGTCAGGGAGTAGCCGGCGTCCTTCGGATCCCACAGGATGCCCCACTGCATACAGCCCTCTTTGAGGTACGGAGCGGCGTGTCCGGGAATTACCGTGCCGACTACCGTAACCTTGCCGCAGAGACCTTTTTCCTTCAATGCCTGGGCGGCTCCCGGAGGTCCGAGGCTGCCGAATCCCACGATTCCCTTCAAGTCGGGATAGGCTTTGAGCAGTTCCAATGTCTTCTGCTTCGAGAGTTCCTGGTCTTCTCCGCAGGGGATCCGTTTGGTTACCAGCTCCAGGCCGGGGTATTTCTGCTTGGCCCACTTGATTCCCTCGTCGGCCCAGAGGTTGTGCAGGGGTACGGTCAGTGAGCCAACGAAGATGGCGTACTGGCCGGTGTCGCCCATGAACTCGACCAGCTTGTCCCAGTGATGACGACCGAACTCCACGTTGTCGATCAGTTCGATATCATAGTCCTTGCCGACCTGATCGGGAGACTCGTGGGTGAGCACTATGATCCCCTTGTCTTTTGCCTTGGCAAAGGCAGGTTCCAGCGCTTTGGCGTCGTTGGGAACCACACAGATGGCATCTACACCCTTGCTGATCAGGTCCTCGACTATCTTCACCTGCTGGGCGGGATCCGCATCCGCGGGTCCGAGCTGATAGGCATTCACGTCCAGATCGCTGTTCGCCTGGTTTACCCCCTCTTCCAGTCGGTTGAACCAGGGGATCCCGGTGATCTTGACTACCGTGACGATTTCATACTCTTCCGACGGTGCGCTTCCTCCGGCGAAGAGGGGCAACGTGAAGAGAAGCAGAATCGCAGCGGTAATCAACCGTTTAGGCCACGTACGCATGACGTACCTCCTTGGATTGGTATTTATTCGGCAAGGGGGTTAGGCCCCCTTTGCTTCCCATTAGATATCCGAACGTCCCTCCAATAATGAGCATATTCTCAATTTCGTCATAGGCTTTCATATCGGGTGGCGTCAACGCTCGAGATGTGCTTTTTTTTGCAGACAGGTTGACATGTTGTTCGTTTTTTGTTATAAAGCACATATATTGAACAATTAAACTGGATTTTTGTTTGTTTGTCAAGCGGTTTTTGTGAATTAAATGTCGTACGAACGAAAAAAGCGGATACGGAATATTGTTAATCTGCTCAACCAAAAAGCGGAGCTCTCGGTGAAAGAAGTTGCCGGAATGCTTCACGTCTCCGACATGACGGTCCGGCGGGACCTGGACGCCCTGGAGCGTCAGGGAACCATCCGCAGGACCCACGGCGGAGCTGTCCTGCTGGATCCGGGCACCGGAGAGAGAGATCCGTACGTGCTCGGGGAACAGACGACAAAGAACGCTCGGGAAAAAAACCTGATCGGCAGCACGGCGGCTTCCATGGTTCAGCCGCAGGAGACCATATTTCTCGATTCCGGCTCGACGACACCCTTTGTCGCCAAACATCTGCCCTTCGATCTCCCGATCACCGTTCTCTGTTACACCTTTACCAACGCCCTGGAGTTCTATCCGCGTAAAAACACCAACCTGATCCTCCTGGGCGGCTTCCTGCACAGGGATTCGAATATCTTCCACAGCGCCGAAAACCGCGCATTGGTTAGCAACACCCGCGCGGACATAGCTTTTATTTCCACAGGCGGGCTCGATTTCCAGCTCGGTTTGACGACCTATTTCTACTACGAGGCGGATATCAAGAGGGAGATGATCCGCTCCGCCCGGCAGATTATTCTGGTTACCGATTCGACCAAGTTCGGCAAGATCAGCATCACCCATTTCGCCGGACTGGATGAGATCGATACGATCGTCACCGACGAGGGTATGCCGGAGGAGTACCGCAGGATACTCGCCGATCGGGGCATCGAGCTGATCATTGCTGCTCAGGGCGACAGTCAATAGAGATCAGAGGAGATGTACCCATGAACCTGGAGTTCAAAGGAAAAACAGCGATCGTTACCGGAGGCAGTCGCGGGATCGGCGCTGCCATCAGTGCCTTGTTCGCCTCCAGCGGCGCGAACGTGATGATCGACTATCTCCCGGTTGAAAAGGACATCGAAGGTCTGAAGCAGGTCGAGCAGGAAATCAGGGACGGTGCGGGCTCTTTCGAGTCATTCGCCGGTGATGTCACCTCTCCTGCGGCCATGGAGCAGTTGTGCAGCGCAACCCTGGAGCGGTTCGGCGGCCTGGATATTCTGGTCAACAGCGCCGGATTCACCTCACCGGCCAAGATCACCGACCTCTCCACGGATTTGTGGAACAGCGGGATCGATGTAAATCTCAGCGGTGCTTTCTTCGCCTCCCGCGCCGTCTGCGGACACATGATCTCTCAGGGGCGGGGGAGGATCATCTACATCGGGTCGGCGGGCTCGATTACCGGCGGCGGAGGGTCGGCGGCCTACTCAGCGGCCAAGGCGGGAATCAACGGATTGGTTCGGGCTCTGTCCAAGGAGCTGGCGCCTCAGGGAATTACGGTCAACGCGGTGCTGCCCGCTCTGATTGAAACCGATCTATTGAAGGACAAAGAACCTGACCCAAAAAAAAGGAATAAATACATAGAGCGCATCCCTGTCGGGCGTTTTGGTACTCCCCGGGATGTGGCCTATACGGTGCTGTTTCTGGCGTCGGAGTATGCCGGATTCATCACCGGACAGAACATCATCGTTGATGGTGGAGCTACCTATAAATAAGACAGTAGAGCGATCCGCTCAGCACCGCTGGGTGAGTCGACATCTGCATGGTTTGGAGGATGAAATGAACAAACAGCAAATCCTGGACAAAGTCTACAAGCTGGGCTTCGAGGGAGAGCGCAACGTCAGAGGGTGCGCCCAGTGTGCCATTGCCGCCGTACAGGACGCCACGGAGATACGGAACGATCTCGTGTACAAATCGGCCAGCGGTCTGGCCGGGGGCGCCGGGGAGTGCACCGACGGACTCTGCGGCGGGTATTCCGGAGGAATCATAGCGATGAGCATGTTCTTCGGCCGCACCCGGGCCGAAGAGGCGACGAAGAAGGGACGGGCGGACAAGTACGTGTCCTTCAGGATGGCCGCGGCACTGCACGACAAGTTCATGGAGAAGTACGGGACGGTGATCTGCTCGCAGATACACGAGAAGATCTTCGGCCGCTCCTTCGACCTGAGAGACGACGAGCAGAAACAGGCCTTCCGGGATGCCGGGGCCCACGAACGGGAAGACGGCTGCTGCGCCGTGGTCGGTGACGGAGCCCGGTGGGCTACGGAGCTGATCCTGGCCGAACTCGAAGCGAACGGGCTGAAGCTGGAGGATTTCAAGGATCTGATCAACACGGGGAAGTGAATCGCAGATCGCGATACAGCGATCAGTAAAAATACAACTCGCATGAATAGAGGAGGAAATACGTTATGCCTGAAGCGGATAAAGAGGGAAAGACCTATCACGTGAACGTACCCCAGAAGGGGAAGCTGTTTTTCTTGAAAGGATCGACGGAGCTGGATTGGGGGATGAAGAACCGGCTGGCCCGGATTTTCAATCCCAGGGACGGACGCACCGTGATGCTGGCCATCGATCACGGCTATTTCCAGGGCCCGACCTCGGGGCTGGAGCGGATCGACGTAAGCATCATGCCTCTGGTGCCGGACGCCGACGTGGTGATGTGCACCCGGGGGATCCTGCGCGCCATCGTGCCGCCCTCGGTGACCAAACCGGTGGTGATCCGCGCCTCCGGAGGACCGAGCATTCTCAAGGAGCTGTCCGACGAGCAGATTGCCATGGACATGGAGGACTGCATCCGTCTGGGCGTTTGCGCCACGGCCATCCAGGTGTTCATCGGCGGCCAGTTCGAATCCCGCTCCGTGGTGAACATGACCCGGCTGGTGGATGCGGGGCTGCGCTACGGGATCCCCACCATGGCGGTTACCGCGGTGGGTCGGGAGATGGAGCGAAACGCCAAGTACTTCCGCCTGGCCACCCGTATCTGTGCCGAGCTGGGCGCCAACTACGTGAAGACCTACTACGTTGAAGAGGGATTCGAGACGGTGACCGCGGCCTGTCCGGTTCCGATCGTGATTGCCGGAGGTAAGAAGCGCCCGGAGCTGGATGCCCTGAAGATGGCCTACAACGCGATCGACCAGGGAGCCTCCGGGGTGGACATGGGACGGAACATCTTCCAGTCCGATTCGCCGGTGGGGATGATGAAGGCGGTCAAGGCCATCGTGCACGGCAGGGAGAAGCCGGACAAAGCCTACGACCTGTACCAGACGATCAAGAACAAGAAGAAATAGCAGCGAAGTATGAGCTACTTACAAAAATACTCTGATGAGGTCCGGGACTTCACCATGGTCTGCAAGCGTCTGGCCGACCGGATGTACGTGACCAGCCAGGGGGGAAACCTCTCCTACAAGCTGGAGGAGAACCTGGTTCTGATCTCCCCGACCTGCGTGTGCAAGTCCGATATCTCCGAGATGGATGTTGTGTTCATCGATCTGGAAGGCAGGACGGTGGAAGGGACGCGCAAGCCCACCGGAGAGGTGCCGATGTACCTCAACTTCTACCGGGACCGGCCGGACATCAAGTCGGTGATCCACTGTCATCCGCCCTATACCAACACCTTCGTCATCCTGAAAGGGACGAACTGGCTGATGAGACCGGTTTTCCCGGAGACGGTGGCGGAGGTGGGGCCGGTACCGCTTGTGCCCTACGGGGAGCCGCTGACCCAGAGGCTGGCCGACAACTTCGCTCCCTACGTGAAGAAGTACAATGCCTTTCTCATGGAGAACCACGGCCTGACGATCCTGAGCCCCGCCGATATCTGCAGGACCATGCAGCTGGTGGACATCCTCGAGGTGAGCGCGATCTCCATGCTCCAGGCTCTGGCCATAGGGGAGATCAAAGAGCTGACTCCGGAGGATGTGCAGAACCTCGAGAACACGATGCGGACCCGGAACCTGCCGATGATCGGAGCCCCGGGGGTGAACAAGTCCATGGTGGATCTGTACTTTACCGAGGACGGCTAGGAGGAGTACTTTTGCCACAAAAACCGTTTTCCACACCCGTCCAGCCGGACATCGATGAGCTTCTGGCCGTGCTTCGCCTAGAGGGGGCGCCGAAGCGGATTCATCATATAGAGCTGTTCCTCGATCCGGAGATCATCGAGGCGGTGGATCGGCGCTATGGGCTTTCCGGGGACCTGGATCGCTCGGATCCCTTCTATACCCTGGAGCGGGACATCCGAGTCCATGCCTTTCTGGGCTACGACGCCTTCCACATCAGTTTCTTCCCCAATGACATATTTCCCATGCCTGCTCTGGAAAGCGGCGATACCGCGGGGGGAGATCAAAGCCGGGGCCGGCGGGAGTGGGTGGAGGAACACGATGCTGCTGTCCGCGACTGGGCCGATTTCGAGGGTTATCCCTGGCCCACGGTGGATCAGATCGACCTCAGCTCCTTGGAGTGGATGGAGAAGAACCTTCCGGAGGGCATGGGCTGCTTCGAGCTAACGGCAAGTGTCTTCGAGACGGTCAATTTTCTCCAGGGCTACGAGCGGCTCTGCTACAACCTGTTCGACGTTCCTGACCTGGTGGCCGCAATCTGCGAGAAGGTCGGCCGCTTCTTCGTGGATTTCACGGAGCTGATCTGTGATTTCGAGTGCATGAGTGTTGTGTGGGGATCGGACGATCTGGGATTCCGCTCCGCCACCATGACCAGCCCGGAGTTCCTGAGGCAGCAGATCCTGCCCTGGCACCGGGAGTGTGCCAGGATCGCCCACGAGCACGGCAAACCCTACCTCCTGCACTCCTGCGGGAACCTCGATGCGGTTATGGAGGACCTGATCGAGACCGTGGGCATCGACGGCAAGCACTCTTTCGAGGACACGATCCTGCCGGTCAGTGAAGCCTATGAGCGCTACGGGCAGCGGATCTCGATCCTCGGCGGGATCGATGTGGATTTTCTCTGCCGGGCTTCCGAGAACGAAATCCGCAGGCGGGTGAGGCAGACCCTGGAGGCCTGCACGAGCCGGGATCACGGCAGCGGCTACTGCCTGGGCACCGGCAACACCGTGGCCAACTACATGCCTCTTGACAGCTACCTGGTCATGCTCGACGAGGGGCGGAACTACCGGTTGTAAATATGCCTGACTTGGGCAACTGCTGATTCAATGCGATCGGGTTTGTGAAGACAGCTTGATGATGTAACTAGGTGTCTTTCCCGTCCTTGGTTGAATCCAGATACAGTGCCTGTTTCAAGCGCTGCTCTATCGTTTCACCCCTGCTGAGCGACAGTGCCTGAAAAGGAGTCTGTTGTGGAATCCTTTGCTTGATCGTGGACGACAGGGTTTCGAAATTACCGTACTCCTTCGGGATCGTTACCAGCTTGTCTCCCTTTTCTTTATAGATGAACAGGAAGGGACGGCCCTGCTGTTGGGTGCAGTACCCGGCCGCGCTGACCTGATCCCACGGGAAGGCGAGCAGGTCCCCGTCGGGCATCTGGCATACCAGCTCCGTGTCTGATGTTTCTACCCAGCTGTTCATATGGTTGCGGAAGAAGCGCAGCAGTAAATAGTCCAGATAGGCTGCGCCGGCCAGGGCGATGATGCCCAGGAGGGTTCCGGCCAAGATCAGCAGCAGGATGCCCGCTGCCGGCAGAACGATCACGATCAGGAAGAGGATGATCATCCGCGGATTCGAAGTAATGGTGATTGTATGACGCATCAATGGTTCCTTGACCGGAGAAGCCGATCCTGATTCCGGCTAAAACAACTTCAACAACTCCTCCGCCGTATTGGGCCTGGTACTCCCAATAGTAACAGATTCGACCTGGGTGTTGAAGGATCCGAAACCCGGCGTTCCCGGTTTTTCCGCCGTGCAAATTCTGCTGCGGTTGCCAGATCCTTATTTAGATGGAATGATGGTTTTTAAAACACGGAAGGAGAACACAGGCATGGATTTCAAGAAGATCGTAGAGAAGAACCGCTCCTATCGCCGTTTCGACCAGAACCGTGGGCTGGATGAAACAACCCTTTTGGAACTCGTGGATCTGGCCCGCCAGACCCCCTCGGCGGGGAATCGACAGCTGCTGCGGTACGTGCTTTCCTGCTCGCCGGAGATCAACAGCCGGATATTCGAGACCCTCGGCTGG
>Ga0315553_10000551_pt1 | contig 32854 bp, 34 predicted proteins | sample SalMarSW160140MG_FD_203099 | JGI IMG/M metagenome (GOLD analysis project Ga0315553, IMG submission 203099) | Salt marsh sediment microbial communities from the Plum Island Ecosystem LTER, Massachusetts, United States - Salt Marsh Sediment SW1601-40 ... | reverse complement strand
CACATGAAACAAAATTATTCGACGAGTCAACCTCAAAACTAGACATAGTATCCCAATTGCTCCCACCAAAGAAGGAGGAGTAGTTTAGAGTGTTCCTGATAGGGTCTATCATAGTCAGAAATCCCTTTTGTTTAGACATAGTCGTATCAAGTGCGTTCTCTGAGACAGGAAACTGCTCATTTCTGGTAGTACCACCCAACCAAATCTCATTCTCTGAAACAACTATTATAGAACCAACACGAGTACTCACACCTTCTTGTTTAGAGTCCTTCATGATTCCTGAGTATTTTAATGCAGTTCCTTGTTTATTGAGAATTGAAAGAAAAATACCAAAGGACCCGCTAAGGAAGGGATTATTAACACCTACAATAGGGAAATCATCGCCACTAGTACCTCCTGTGATATATATATCATTATGAATATCCACAGAATATACAACATCTGCATCTGATCCCCCAAAGAATGTGGAGAAAATAAACGATCCATTTGAATGTACTTTGACTATGACTCCCTCAGTGTCCCCGGACAACTCATCATCATAAGCATTCACTATAGGAAAGTCTGAGGACCACGTGAAACCGACAAGTACAATATTATCTTCGGAGTCTATCGCTGCATCAAAAATATCGTCCCTTACTCCATCTCCTCCAAGATACATGGAATAATCAAGACTATCTCCATTATCACTTAACCTAAACACAAATCCATCCTGATCTCCCCCAAGTGTGTGACAGGAATCCTGTTCATTGGGGGTATCCACTGGAAAATCAGGAGAATATGTGTTTCCAATAACATAGCAATCTCCATTTCCTCCCAGCACTATACCAGAGGGATTCTCATACTCTGAACCCCCAACATACGTGGAGAAAAGCAGCTCGCTCCCATCCGGTGAGATTTTTGTTACAAAACAGTCAGACTCACCTACATTATATGTACGGTCATACGCACCTTCTGTTGTTGGAAAATCATCACTGGATGTACGACCTGTAATGTAGACATTCCCCTCCTCATCAACCGCTATACCTGTCACATACTCTCCATGGTCGGAACCTCCAAGGAAGGTGGAGTAGATGATCTCCTGTCCATCATTGCTCAGCTTCATCACAAAACAGTCACTTGAGTCCCATGAGACCCCACCATTATGCGACCTGTCATAGGCACCCTCAGTGGTGGGAAAATCGCTGGACTCTGTCCATCCCGCAAGATAGATGTCATCATTATCATCGATTGCTATTGCGTATATCTCATCGGAGTCAGTTCCTCCGAGATAGGTGGAGAATCCGAGCTCTATTGTGTCTGAAGCAAGTTCTCCGTCAGACAAGAACTGAATCTCGTCCGCAGAACCATTCACTAAACTTGGTAGCAGCAGACAACCCACTGTCAGAACTAACCCAAGGATAAGCCATGTTTCTATCTCTTGTTGTTTCATTCAATGCCCTCCAGCATTAGTACACACATCACTGAATATACATAATCTCTCTTGTGTTGAATTAAACATATCGACCTCATGCATACAGGACCTCCACACCACCCCAACCACCATGCCCTGGTTCAGTCTCCACATATTTTCTGACATAGTAGTCGTCAATCCATATGTCCTTGCCAGTATGAGACCCAGAGCTCAACCTCAACTCCTGAAACGTTGCAAACGTGCTTGTCCCATCAGCGGCCTTCAGAGCGATCTCACCCATGTAGGCCCCATTCCTCCATGCTCGTTGTTTATCCGTGTTGGGATTCATTCCCAACTCGAGTTCGTACCATGTATTCACCGAGTACAGGCTGTTCTGCGGCCAGGGAGTATACGAACCCTGGTAATACCGGATGAAATTACTGTACAGACTGAGAGAGTAAAAGCCCTTGAGGGGGCCTGCATCAGAGGTTCCGGCACCCCATCCTGGCCATCCTGCATATGCCAGTGAAGATGCGGCTCTTGTCCATGCATGAAGCATGATTCCATGTGCGATGTCATCAAGGTCAGCCACCAGTGTTCTGCTGGAAACTCCCCCTGCACAGTATGCCGCATAATCGCCCTGTTTGACTACATCATCAACAATGTCCCAACTCTCTCCGTCATTGGTATCCCACTCTTCGAAGCCCTGATCCTCAAAATCATCGAAGAAGATGAAGGTGGCATCCCCATCACTGACACTCACTGCGCCATCAAACCCATAGTAGACATATATGTCCTGTGAGGTATCAAGGTCATCTTGAACTTCCACCCAGAACTCTGCAGTATTCACACTGCGACATTCACGCCAGTAATCCAGATTCCCTCATCAAGAGAGGTTCCGCTGAAGTCATCAAACAACGGAAAGGTGGCATAACCATCGCTCATATCATCAGCTGCATCAGCACCCATATCTCCGTAGTAACAGCGAATAATCTGGTCCGATGAACTAAGATTTCCTTGAATTTCCAGCAATGAATTACAGGAATGTAGACAGACTGCTGTAGCTCTTTATGAGAGCTATCTCGAACTTCGAAAAAAGAGAGGAAAGAGAGTTTCAAGACCATGTGCCATCAATGGTACAAGGAGGATTCCCAGATGGGTCTTCTCTCAGAGATTTTCTCTTACTGACAGGAACGGAGCCATTAACATTGCTGCACGCCTCATTACGCTCACTCCATTACTACATGAAGTGAGGGGACTAGGTAAGTGGGCTGACGCTGTTCAACGAGCAGGGAAGTGCTCACGACTGAAAGCTCAAAAGAAGTCGCCTTCTGGAGAGAAGTCCCTACTCTCTGAAAAGGGACCAGCATCAGGTCCTGGAGAGTCCGCGGCTGTTCACCATGCTCATGCGAGTCTTCTTGAATTTAGCGATAAGGTCAAGAAAGGTGATAAAGATCCCACCGTGGTAAAAACTGTGGTAGACCTCGCTGTCGCTGGGAGTGATGACCTAGATAAACAACAGGAGAAGGAAGTCAGGTCTGTGGGAGGGATACCATCTCGATGATGACAGACAATGCTCGTGCTAATCTCAGAATCCACTGGGTGCTGAGAGGTGGTGACACTGGCATGAGAGGGGCGGAACACAGAAGTTTCTTGCAGTTTGGGTTTACTCACCAAAAAAGATGTAAGAAAATAGATTCTATATCCGCAGGAAAACACTCATTAACGGATAAATGAGCGGGAAGCATGACGGCATTGTCTTACTGCGAATGTCAGTCCTCGTTCTGAATATTCAGACTTGCATATTGGAGGCTGTGGCCAAACATTGGTTTCAATTATCTTAAAAGTTGCAGAGGCCGAACATAGGGACATCGGTAGATTCATTGTACGAATCGATGCTATGTCCATGGAAAAACTCGGAGTACGTACTGGAGATATTATTCAAATTAAAGGGAAGCGTGCTACCGCAGCGATTGCATGGCCAGCATATCAGGGAGACAAAGGGCGCGAAATAATCCGTATGGATGGACGTATTCGCAGAAATGCAGGAGTAAGCTTGAGTGAGAAAGTTGAGGTCGCAAAAGCTAATGAAGAACCTGCCCGAAATGTCACTCTTGCACCTACATCAGTACCAATTCGACCCGAACCCAGATTTGAGGAATTTGTTAAACGAAAATTATTGAATTGTCCCGTTACACTTCAAGATACTGTGTTCATTCCAATCCTAGGTAGAGCAATTCCGTTCAAGGTCACATCGTTAAAACCAGGTGGTACTGTAGTAGTTCAGCATTCAACAATTCTAACTATAGCTGAGAAACCCACTGGAGACGTAGTTGGTTCTGCTCAGGTAACCTACGAAGAGATAGGAGGATTATCAGACGAAATTCAACGAATCCGAGAAATGGTTGAATTACCAATGCGACATCCTGAGATATTCAAACGCCTTGGAATTGATCCTCCAAGAGGTTTGATATTGCATGGCCCTCCAGGGACTGGAAAGACTTTGCTTGCTAAGGCGGTTGCTGGTGAATCAGAGGCCAATTTCATTCACATCAATGGTCCAGAAATCATGTCCAAGTTTTATGGTGAGTCCGAACAAAAGTTGAGAAAAATCTTCGAAGAAGCAGAAGAAAATTCCCCAAGTATTATCTTCATCGATGAATTGGATGCTATAGCACCGAAACGAGAGGATGTCCAAGGAGAGGTGGAGCGTAGAGTCGTTGCTCAACTACTAGCAACCATGGATGGTCTGAAGGCAAGAGGACAGGTTATAGTCATCGGAGCGACTAATCGGGTCAACGCATTGGACCCCGCTTTGAGAAGACCTGGTAGATTCGATCGTGAGATTGAGATTGGAGTTCCGGATGAAGTTGGACGTCTTGAGGTGTTACATATCCATACAAGAGGCATGCCGCTCACGACTGAGGGTGACAATAAAGTAGTATTAGAGAGTCTTGCGAAGAGAACTCACGGTTTTGTAGGAGCTGACCTATCAGCTCTATGCAGAGAAGCGGCAATGAAAGCTTTACGTAGATATTTACCACAGATAAACCTCGAGGAGGAAGAAATACCACCGGAAGTTCTTGATAAGTTGGAAGTTAATAATAACGACTTTGTAGGAGCTCTGAGAGAAATTCAACCATCGGCGGTGAGAGAGGTTTTCATTGAAGTGCCTGATGTACATTGGTCCGATATTGGTGGACTTCTAGATGTTAAACAAGAACTCATTGAAGTTGTTGAATGGCCACTCAAGAAACCTGAATCCTTTAAGAGAATTGGAATAACACCTCCCAAAGGAGTGTTAGTTTTTGGACCTCCTGGTTGCGGAAAGACACTTCTAGCAAGAGCTGTTGCTACTGAGAGTGAAGCAAACTTCATCAGTGTGAAAGGTCCGGAATTACTCTCAAAATGGGTTGGAGAGAGTGAAAAAGCAGTTCGAGAAGTATTTCGAAAGGCAAGAACTGCAGCACCATCAATTATCTTCTTCGATGAGATCGATGCCATTGCACCTATGCGAGGACGTAGTTCTGGAGATAGTCATGTCACAGAGCGTGTGATTAGCCAGCTTCTTACAGAGATGGACGGCCTTGAATCAACAAAAGATATTGTTGTGATTGCAGCCACCAACCGACCAGATCTCATAGATAGGGCACTAATACGAACAGGTAGATTCGACAGATTCGTCTATGTTGGGGCACCAGATGCTGATAGTCGAAAAGAGATATTCGATATCTACATGAAAGAAATGCCCATTGCCGAAGATGTCAGTAGAGAGATGTTGGTCCAGATGACCGAATATTACGTCGGTGGAGATATCGAGGCGTTGTGCAGAGAAGCAGGAATGCGTGCTTTGAGAGAAGACGAAAATATCGAATTCGTGTCGATGAAACACTTTGAAGAAGCTAGAGAATCTATACATCCTTCAGTAACTCCAGATGCCCTCGATAGATTTGAACGAATGAATCAAGATTTACGAAAGACCTCAGTACAAGCAGTTCAACCACCCGGATTCATATAATGGAAGTGAAAGATATGGCAACATGGAAACCTATTCCAATTAGAACAGTGATAGTTCAGATTATTCAGAAAAGAAGAGGTGTGATTCTGGATGATGAACTCAGAAGAGCACTGAAGAAAGAAATGGGTACTGAGCCAAGTGATAGTGAGCTAAATGCTGCACTGATGCAACTTGAGATAAACGGTATATTACACGTTAGTCAAATCACAAAGACAAAACGACGCATCGAGGTAATTCAAGAAGGAACAGAGTTTCTTGCTGTAGATGAAGACTAGCGGTCACAGAAGGGACTATCAATGTCTGGAAAAACCATCCTAGCAGCAGGAAAATTTGACATTCTGCATCTGGGACATCTTGCATACTTGCAGCAAGCGCGAGAGCTTGCTGGTGTAGATGGAAAATTAGTTGTAGTGATTGCACTAGACAGTACAATTCATGGAGAACGTGGCGCACCTCCGGTTTTTCCCCAGGAACAAAGAAGGAGACTTGTTGAGGCACTTGAATTTGTGGACGAAGCGGTTCTAGGATATGAAACCAGAGACCAGACCTCTATTGTTAATGACGTCAAACCAGACATTATTGCACTCGGATATGATCAGCATGCAGATATCGATGAACTTGAAGAGATGTTTGTCAGGGAGGGGCTTAAATGTACAATTGTTCGTTTAGAGAAACGAGAAGCTGATGGTCTCTGTTCCTCCACACTCATCCGAAAAAGAATCATAGATTATTATCGTGATAATGGAACTGCACGTTAAATTATCAGTTCCCCTCTTGCTTCTGCGTCCCTGATTATTTGTTGTTGCGCCTCTCGTCGTTCACAATCCCATCTCCAAATCACATAAGAGATTGACATTAAGACGAGAATTAATGCTAGAGCTATCATCGTCTGATAACCAAATATGAATTCATTAATGAACTCAGGCAGTGGCCCTGAAACAAAGTAGGGGTAATTGCAAAACACACCAAATGTATAGAGAAAACCTACAATAGTTATGTGTTTCATGTATCCAGAAGCTTGTTCATCATTTTCATATAACAGAACCATAAGAGCGAACCAAAAGAGGTACCATGGCATTACCCACCGGAAGAGAAACAAAACACCTGGAATCAGGTAGATATAGAGAGGTTTCAAAAGAAATATTCTTTCTTTCCATGAAGACGCGAGAAAGTCTTTCTTTTTCGGCAAGTAAAGGTCAATCGTATAAAGCATGAATGTAAGATATATGATTAATGGAATCAATGCAGGGGGCCACAGATAGGTTTCAGCACTTCCCGTAACGGGTGTATTAAAGAAGAGACCGGGATACAATCCATTTACAACATATGACGAATAAGAGGATTGGTTAAGAAAGTGGGAGAGAAGCGAATTAAAGTCTGCACCTAAAGCGAATGGAATTACTGTCAATAGCAGACTAACGAAGAACCAAATTGAAGTAAGTGGTGCTTCAATGAAAAAGAGCGGGAATGCCACAGCAGAGTAAATCTTGGTCTGTACAGACAAGCCTAGAGCTGCCATTGATTTCCCCATCTGACCTTCTTTCCTTAATACAAGGGCCATAAGAAACAAGCACTCAACAATGGGTTCCAGTTTTCCACCTGCAGCTGACATAAAGAGACCATAGATGAAATAACCCGCGATAAGCATTTGAGCCCATTTTTGTTTCCGTGCTTTATCACCTAAGAGAATAGCAATCAATACTAGATTGAGATTGAATACTAGAACCAAAATGAAGTTCAACCATAAGCCCTGGAATCCTTGTACACCAGGATACAACCACGTTGCAATTGCAAAAAATACCAGCCCAAATACAGGATATTCATAGCTCACATTGATATATTCTGGTAGGACGACAGTGTTATTCTCAAAGTCCCACCCATCTGGAAGTTTTTCAAGCTCATTCATCAATTCCTTATCTGTCATTGTATAGATGTCGAAACCATAAATCCAGAAGGCTTCGCCATACATCTCATTTCTATTTCGATCTCGATGAATGACTAATGATTCAGCTATCGGAATGGCAAATGAGGACACCAACAGGCTCAGTACAAGATACTTGCGAAGTTCATATATCTTTAAAGAGATTGCACTGAGCATTACGAATCACACCGGGCACTGTATGCAAGCGATGCTAGCGACGTATTCCCTGTCGTAGCTAGGTATTAACTTTTTGTCAGGAGATCAATCCTATTAGAGTGTGTATAACGAGCTAGGAGAGATAGGTAGGACAGGGCCAAAGGTCACACTTGATGCAGTTTGTGCACTTTGTGGAATCTACTGAGATTTTCTCATCTTTCAAATAGAGTGCACTATTCTCACACTGTGGAACACACGAACCGCATGCTTGACATAGTATGGCACGTTTGACCGCACGGTCAACCTGTTCGGAGAGCTGATTAATTCGCGCCTCATTTTCACCTCTAATAATGAGAGAACCTGAACTGAACAATGTGATTGCGTTTCCGTTAGTCTTTATTCTTAATGCACCCATTTCTTCCGATATTTTTGGTTCACCGAATATTGCTAATACCTCTGATACTCTATTGAGATCTATACCATCAGAGAACTGGCCTTCTAAACTGAATCCGGATTGTACGCACGGTGAAACTCCTTTGACTATAGTAAGCTCCAACCGTTCACCGGGACCTTGTCGTTTCGGAGTGATATCTAAGCCCATGGTTTTTATCAGATTCATCTGACCTGAAGGGATGTTCTTCCATCGCCAAAATCCGTGAGTTGCCCACTCCTCAGGAAAACCCATTCTTTCTGCCTCAGCCCCAAGACGATCCGTCCAACGTGTGTAGAGATCTGGATGTGTTTCACTAAGACTCTTCAATTCCTCTAATGGAGAGGACGGACAAAGATAACAACCCATTCGATGATAGCCTTTATTGTATAATGGATTGAATTCAACACCTGACCGAAATATGTACAACCATACCTCCAAGGCATTCCAATTCTGTATCGGATTGGCAGACGTCTGACCAGGCACCCATGGATTATTTGTAAGACGCGGTTCGATTGATCGTTGAAAGGATTCGAGTTTACGCTGCCCCATGAAAGATAGTGATTCTCCATCCATTTCACTAGCAATTGATGTCGCTGCAGGACCAAGTTTCAAAACCTTGCAACACCATCGGAAATCTCTAGCAGGAGGACCGAAGACATCAAGAGACTCCCAGAATCTGTCACCTGCATCTTGATTAATGACTTTGGCACTCCTGTTCTGTGCAAATGATTTGACGTGCTCAATTGTTTCAGGTAATTCAAGCCCGGTATTCATGAAAAAGAGGGGAGGGGCTTTGCCAAGTGCTTTTTCAACAAGAAGGTAAGTAACGAGTGAGTCCTTACCACCACTAAATCCTACAACTACAGGAGCATTAACGTTCCTTATAGCACGATGAATGAATGCCACAGCCTCATCTTCGATTACATCAAGGTCATTTGTATTCGCTGAAACCGCATCATCCCAAGTTGCTGTCCTTTGGTTTATCTGGGGTTCGATTGGATCTCCAATCTCACGGATTTTAACTGCAAATCCTTTCGTTTCACAAGCCATCTCAGCTCCACTCATTCTAGCTAAGCCAACTCCAATGACCAATCCAGAACTATTAATGAGCCATACTTCATCATCAACTTGAATTCCAGAGTCGCATCCAGTAACTCCAGGAAGCATCAGATTTGCACCTTTCTTCAGATAAGGAAGGACCCCATCATGACAGGAAACCCATTTCATCTTACTGTGTTTTCCGATTCTTCTACCACCTTCTAGAGTAAGTAAGAATGTATAACCACGTTTGGGAATATCAAATCGAAGTCTTCCTACAATGTATCCGTCTGTGATTATCTCATACATCGCATCCAGAGATGATACCTTGTTCAAAACGATTGTCTTGTTAGAGGGTAAGACCGCCATTCCAACATCGTCACCAAATTGCTCATCTATTGTTGAGATGGCGCGTTGAAGATGACCTTCCATTGCGGGAAAAGGATCACCCGGAGGTGAGATCTCTACAGACCGAGATTGTTCTCCACAGACACCGCATGGTTTGTCTGAGATACGAGGCACATTGCATCGGTCACACCAATAGAATCTGATTTTAGTGAGATATGGAGCGTGTCCTCTACGAAATTTCCGGGTTCTACTTCGTGCCAGTTAAATCAATCCTCTATTTCGAAATCAGTGAATCAACTTGTATCAATACTGAGTGATTCCAAGCGTTCACTTGTAGGTCTGCCTTGGTCATCCCAACCTCTCAATCTGTAATATTCTGAGAGCATTGGTTCTAGTTCTACAATCCGATTTCTTGAATTACCTTCTGGAAGCGGCTTGGAGAATCTTGGAGGGAGGAAATCATCTTCTTTAGTTAATCCCTCACGATTGTTAAAGAGTCGTTCAAGGTTGTAGATCCTCGCGCCTATCTCAAGAAATGAGCGACCATCTAGTTGCAATCCTGTTGATGCAGCAGTTAATGCGGCATAATCATCAACAGACCATGCAAAATTAGTGAATCGGCACACTGCCATGGAATCCATTGCTGCTGATAGGTCTTGATACAATATCACTAGTTCAGGTTTTCCTCTGACTGAGTCGCGGTCGACTCTAACAGGCACCCCCATAATCTCAGGACCAATCAAGTAGGATCTCAAGTGACATCCTCCGCGGTTAGATGTTGCATATCCTAGAGCGTGTCCTTGCACACCACGAGGATCGTATGCAGGAATTTCGAGACCCTTGACCTGCATCGCTAAATCAGGTGCACCGTATTTTGCCGCAAGTCTTTTCGATCCCTCGGCCAAATCTTTTCCAAGACCCCTAAGATGAGCAATATCATCAATCAAATCAAGTACATTTTCTGTGCTTCCGAACCTAATGGGTGCATCCAAGAGACCCCTCTCAACAAGTTCCATAGCACATCCGATAGTGCTTCCGACTGATATGGTATCTATTCCCATCAGATTGCATCTATGATTTGCCATAGCAATCCATTCTAAATCGTTAATACCACATTGTGGGCCAAGCGCCCAGATTGTTTCATACTCTGGACCGCCTACTTCTTCGCCATATGCTTTGCTTATCCGTCCACACCCGATAGGACATCCAAAACAGTTGTATTGTTTTACCGCTAATCGCTCTAGTAATTTCTCGCCGGACACTCCACCAGCATCATTGAAAGTTCCTAGCTGGAAGTTATGTGTAGGGAGCATTCCAAACTCGTTGATTACGTTTACCAGTACAGGAGTACCATAGACTGGCAATGATTTGTCTGTAACAGCATTCTTCTTTATTAGTAGTCTCGCTCGTTTTACAACTTCAGTGAGTTTCTCATCATCTGCGCTCAATACCTTCTGTGTACCTCGAACTACAACGGCTTTTACGTTCTTTGAACCCATAACTGCTCCGACACCACCACGTCCAGCAGCTCGATGCTTATCGGTCATTATACCTGACATGAGAACCTGTTTCTCACCAGCAGGACCAATACAGGCAACCTGTGCCTTGTCGTCAGTCTCATTGAGGAGGTAGTCTGTTGTTTCGTAAACATCTCTGCCCCATACCTTGGAAGCGTCACGTATCTCTATAGTACCATCATTTATCCAGAGATAAACAGGGGACTCTGCTCGGCCCTCAAATATAATCGCGATAAATCCAGCGCGTCTCAGTTCTGCTCCCCAATAGCCGCCCGAGCTGGAATCAAATATAGTTCCAGTCAGGGGGGATTTTGTGATTACAGCATATCGTCCACCCGTAGGAACTTTCGTTGCAGTAACAGGACCGACTGCAAAAATGAGCTTGTTATCAGGTGAGAGTGGATCTGTCTTGGGAGCTAATTCGTCATAGAGTATCTTTACACCCAATCCTCTCCCGCCCAAATATTGTTCGTATATATCACGTGGAATCTGCTCGGTTCTTGTAGTTTTGTCATTCAGTGATACTCGTAATATGAGTGCATCTGTATAGTAATTAGACACTTGATAAGCCTCCTAATCATTGAATATATTCTCATGACGATATTCACAAGTCACGCAACGTTGTTTGTACCAGAGATACACATCCTTGGGTTGAGTGTTAAGATTCGCAAGGCGACTTGGACAGTCCCAACAGTGCTTATCAGGTTGCATCCAAGCATCACTGTACTGTTGCCACCTGAAATCTTCTACAATTCCAACCCCTGCACTAGTACCAAGTCTATTTGCTCCAGCTTCAATTAGCTTCCATGCATCCTTAAAATTACGAATACCACCTGCCGCTTTCACTCCGATATCAGGACCAACCGTTTCCCGCATAATACGTACATCATGAGGCGTGGCGCCCATAGGACCAAAACCTGTAGAGGTCTTAACAAAATCAACACCAGCATCCACAGCAATTTCACAGGCCTTAATCATCTCATCATCTCTCATCAAACCAGTTTCGAGAATGACTTTGACCTCAGCATCTCCTGAGGCTCTGACTACTGCCTCCATATCAGACTGTACTAATTCATAGTCATTATCACGGTGAGCTCCAACATTCATTACCATGTCGATTTCATGAGCGCCGAGTTCAACAGCTTTCTTGGCTTCAAATGCCTTCACTTCTGAAAGAGTAGCACCAAGCGGAAACCCAACGACACAACAGACCTTAACAGAGGAATCTTTCAATAGTTCTGCAGCATATTCGACATGTACAGGATTGATACATACTGCCCCAAAATTATAGAGTAATGCTTCATCACATAATTGTTTTATCTTGGATTTTTTGGTGTCAGGCTTTAGCACTGTATGGTCAATCATCTTAGCAAGTTGCTCTATGGTGAGGTCCATGGGATCAACTCCGAATACAAAGAGCATCCCAGTTCTCTAATAACGTCTTCGAATTATTCATGATTCAGATTAACGTGCTCCAAGATACGCTTGAATGTCATCAAGTACCTCTTTCTGAAGACGAATTACGTCATGTACTTCAATCTCTTCGGCCTCTTTCACGACGGTATTGAGCTGAACTACTGTTCCAACAGCTTCTATTGAATTGAAATCTACAGGAAATTCAACCTCAGCACCTTTTACTATCAATTCTGACCGTGTGGGATGAAGAGAGATGCGAATACTACGGACGATTCCAATTCTTCGAGCTCTGCTGTCAAGGACCTCCTTACCAAGCAATCTCCCGGGCATGCTAAGTTCATATAACTCAGCTTCGATACTAGGCATTAACTCGTCTGTGACCATTTTGTCTCGACTCCATATACATCACAAACATGTAGGAGAGTATTATTAGCAGTGAGTATTATGATGATGTAGGACCAAACACCGACTACAACGAGGATATGGACTTGTCCAAGTCAGAGAAATTTGTGACAATGAAGGGAATCAAAGAAAACATAGTCGAATATAGAGAGTATCAGGTCAATTTAGCAAAGATTGCATCCAGAAACAGTACAATGGTAGTGCTAAGCACCGGACTTGGAAAGACCATTATTGCAGCATTGGTGAGTGCAAATCGCCTACAAGAATATCCGGATTCCAAAGTCCTCTTTCTTGCACCTTCAAGACCTCTGGTTGATCAACAAGCACGATTTCTAAGAAATGTGCTTGACATTGATGAAGAATCTGTGATTTGTATGACAGGACACGACCCACCAGAAAAGAGACCAGATCTATGGAATAATGCACGGGTCATAGCGATGACTCCTCAAGCACTTCAGAATGACTTAGTGCAAAGAAGTTATGACTTATCGGGCGTTTCACTCATCGTTTTTGATGAGGCACATAGAGGGGTGGGTAACTATGCGTATACATTCATTGCAGAATTATATGAAAAACAAGGAAACCACGTGTTATCCTTAGGATTGACTGCATCCCCAGGATACCAGGCTGAAGAGATTCAAAAGGTATGTGAGAATCTAAGACTGTCTGGTGTTGAAGTACGAACAGAGAGAAGTCCTGATGTAAGAAAGTATATTGTAGCAATTGATATGGACTTCAAGTATATCAGATTACCTTCAGAGATTGAAGTCCTCAGAGACATTCTCTATTCTCTTCTGGATGACTACCTTCAACCTGTGAAAAATTATGGTTTCTCAATCGCAAATGCCAGAAGACTGGGCAGGAAAGAGATACTCAAGGTGCAGAGTCAGGTAAGAAAAGAGATTGGTACATATACTGACCCACCCCGACATCTATTTCTTCTTATCAAGAATCTTACAGCAGCACTTAGAATTATTCATCTGCTAGAGTTTGTGGGAACACAGGGATTGGCACCAACCCAGCGATATGTTCAAGGAATGTACGAAGAGATTCGAAACAAGAAGACATCAAAGGGAGTAAAAGACCTGATCTCTCGTTCAGAGTTTAGACAGTTTGAAGGATTACTCCAAGCTCTTCTAACCAAGGGTTATCGACACCCAAAAGCAGATGCCATCCTTGAGATAGTCAGTGAACAACTATCTGTCGATTTGGACTCCCGAATTCTGATCTTCACAAGATTCAGGGATACTGCTGCTGAAGTTGCTGAATCCCTAGAGGAATTAGACGACGCAAGAGTCAGTCGTTTTGTTGGTCAGAGCTCCAGAGGCTCAGACAAAGGATTCAGTCAGAAGATGCAGATAGAGGTCTTGGATGGTTTTAGAAACAATGAGTTCAATGTCCTGGTTGCCACCCAAGTAGGAGAAGAAGGGTTGGATATACCTGAATGCAATCTCGTTGTGTTTTACGATTGTGTACCATCAGTTGTACCATTTATCCAACGTAGAGGGAGAACTGGCCGGAAGACTCCCGGACGTGTAGTGATTTTTGTTGCCAGAGAAACTCATGACGAGTTCTACCATTGGAGTGTGTTGAGCAAATTGAAGAAGATGCCGTCAGCCCTAGAAGAAGCTGATTCAGATGATGAGCAAATGACTCTAGAGGATTTTCCTGAGGCGGACATGGAAGAAGGGGGAGTATCTGAAAAACGTTTCATACCTCCCAGAGTAAAAGATGATGAAAAAGTGAGACTCATTGTGGATTCACGAGAGCTTCCAACTGTAGTTGCAAGAGAACTCACTCGACTTGATGTAGAAATATCTGCGGAGAGTCTAAAGATTGGAGATTATATTGCTTCAGAAGAAGTGGCTATTGAACGCAAAGAAGCAGGGGATTTCTTGCAGTCGCTAATAGATGGTCGTCTCTTTGTGCAATTGAGCGCATTGAGATCAGCATATCGTAGACCAGTTCTTATAATTGAAGGTGAACGACTTATTGGACAGAGAGGCGTGAATCCAGCCTCAATTTATGGAGCGCTTTCGTCAATTGCGATACGATTGCAAATCCCAATGATTTGGACACAGGATGCCGAAGAAACAGCTAACGTTCTCTACAGGCTTGCACACATGGAACAGATAGGAGCTAACAAACCACTCAGAACAAGATCAGGAGATGCGAGGGGAGGCGATGCTGAAACGCTTGAGTACATTCTCTCTGGATTCCCAGGAGTAGATACAGTAATCTCTCGAGCAATACTGTCCGAGTTAGGGACTCTGGAGAATATCTTTCAATCCAGTGAGAAAGACTTGCGTAGTGTAAAAGGGGTTGGACCAAAGATTGCAGGAAGGATAAAGCGTCTACTCAAGACAGAATATCCAGAGTATAAGAGACCTGATTCTGAACCCTGATTTCAATACACTTCGGGATTCTTACCGATGCCCTCACGATATGCAACTCGAAGTTTGTCAGTTACATTCCGACTAAGTTCCCAATAACGAGTGTATTCAGTATCATTAAGTCGAATGATACTCAGTATGCGTCGCAATGTTGTATAGACTCCGGGGTCTATTGCAGGTACTTTTTTCATGATCTGTTTTGCCTGTTCCCGACCTTTTTGCCAGAGCTGGAGACGTTCAGTGAACTCTTCAGCAATTATACGAGTTGTCTTTTCATCATCAAGCGCGAATCCGAGCTCTCGCATTATACCTACAAGGTCCAGAGTACTATCTAAATCAGTGACAGAACGTTCTGGCATATCGTCCATATTACCGGTAGCAATGAAGACATTCTCTGCAGTAGCACGCCATAGTTTCTTCATGATGTGAGTCCCGCCATTTCCACCAACGGGTTCATATCCATCCTGTTCAATCAAACCGGCCTTTTCAAGCTCTTTCAAATGGTATCTGACAGTCTGGGGCTTGACTTCTTTTCCATTATCCGGAACTTCAAGAAGGTCACACAGTTCAGTCGTTGACATCCGTCTGGCTCGGAGAGCATGAAGCATCTGACGACGACTCTCGTCATTCAGTGCCTTTACTGCATCTACAGCCTCATCACCGGTAAGAATCCTGACCGTATCCATATCTGCAACCTCACCACAATCACTCCTTCCAGGTACAAAGGGACTTCGGCCTTTTTCCTAAGCTGGAAGGTAGATATGTTGACGCATGTCCGCAAGGCAAGGTAATCGTTTGACTAGCTTAAGTTTCAATAATTTTCTGAGAGCGTATCTAACAGTTCGTGGTGCGAAAGACACCCTATCTAGTAGGATATTTGGTGTAATCCCATTTTTTCCTTCTTTTCGTAGAATTGTAAGAACTACCTTCTGACTCTTAGTGAGTTTGAGGCTCTTGAGTTCCTCGTGCAACTGTGCATCTGTCATCATAATCCATCAGCTCTCATTTATGCTGGCATGTATATGAATTGCCTCATATCTTGTAGGCAAGGAACACGTTTAATCAACTGTTTCTTCAGTAGTTTTCTGAGAGCGTATCTAACAGTTCGTGGTGCGAAAGACACCTTATCGAGGAGCTGTTTTGGAGTGACGCCCTTTCTACCTTCTTTTCGGAGGATGTCAAGAACTATTTTCTGACTCTTAGTGAGTTTGAGGTTCTTGAGTTCCTCATGCAATTCTGCATCTGTCATCATTTTGTAAATCACCATTGTCTCTGCTGTTACCGTACTCATCGAGTACGATTTACTTAACGCAACAATTAATTATGGTTACAAAGAAGTATATTAATGTATCGCCGTAAAAATTATTGTAACGCAGTCTAGCACGGCTGTATATTTCAATGTTGGGCTATAGACCAACTGTTTTCTCTTGGACAGGTTCATTAGTAAGAAGTACCAGAACCAATGTTGATTGAATATGAAGAAGGCTGCAGTTCTCGCCGCGGGCGACTCAACTAGAATGCTTCCGCTATCAGCAAATGTACCAAAGCATCTGCTACCGATTGGCGGGAAACCTCTCATCTTTCACACGTTAGATGCCCTGAGAAAAACAGGAATAGAAGAGACTCTGATTGTATACGGATATCAGGGGGAGGAACTGAAGAAGGCAATAGACTCTCAAGATTGGGGAAGCATGAAGATCGAATATATCACTCAGACCGAGAGAAAAGGGACAGCTCATGCAGCAGGATATGCAAGGGATTTTGCAGGTGATGATTCCATATTGCTACTATATGGAGATGTCATGGCTGGAAGAGAGGTGATAGGAGATGTTGTCAAATATCACGAAAAAGGTGGCTATGATCTTACAGTGTCTGCGTTCCCAGTTGAGAACCCATCAGCTTATGGAATATTCGACGTTGATGATGGGAGAGCTATTGGTCTCATTGAAAAACCAACTCCGGAACAGAGTTCAAGTAATCTAGCAAATGCGGGTATCTACGGTGTGAGTAAGGACCTATGGGATGCAATCGAGAAGACTGAACTATCAGAGAGAAACGAGTATGAGATTACTGATTCTGTCATGATGGTCATGAAGAACGATAACGTTGGAGCATATGTAATAGGTTCATGGTGGGTCGACATTGGAAAACCATGGGACATGCTCAAAGCTAACAGACACGTTCTGAGTGAAATGAGAGGAAGAATTGAGGGGGAAGTAGAGAAAAATGCCACATTGAAAGGCGAGGTCATTGTTGAGAGTGGTGCGGTAATCAAGAATGGTGCGTACATCGAAGGACCCGTGTATATAGGTGAAAATTCAGTTGTTGGACCGAACTGCTATATCCGAGCACATACCGCCCTTTGTGGAAAGGTAAAGATTGGAAATGCGGTGGAGATAAAGAATAGTATAATCATGGATGGGACAAATATTGGCCACCTCTCATATGTTGGAGATTCTGTTATCGGGCATAGAGTGAATTTTGGCGCAGGAACGATCACCGCCAATCTGCGACATGATAACAGAGCAGTGAATGTGACTGTAAAAGGGAAACGCATAAGCTCAGGAAGAAGAAAGCTTGGCACAATTATTGGTGATGATGTGAAGACAGGAATTGGGACTTCGATATCAACAGGTGTCGTCATACATCAAGGAGCAAGGACGGGAGTGGGAGTGATTGTTGACCGAGATATCCAACCACATAAACTAGTGATTGCTAAGCAACCCAAGACTATCATCGATTCGAATGCATGATGGGATGGATGTAATTGAAATCAAAGGGTATCAGAGAGTTCAATGTGATTATCAAGAATGCATTGGATGTGAAGATTCTCTTTGGTTATTGCTATCCCTCTACTTATCGTGCAGGAATGACTAATCTTGCTACTCATTTATTCTATTCATTGATAAATAGGAGAGAAGATGCTTCCTGTGAGAGATACTTCAGGTATGGAACATACTCACAGTCAAAATCCGTAGAGTCAAGACGCCCGTTGAAATCAAACCACATCATAGGTTTTTCACTCTCTTATGAAGAAGACATACTCAATGTTTTACAGATGTTGAATGATGGAGATATTCCGGTCCTTGTAGAATCAAGAACAACTGAAGATCCTATTGTCATCATGGGGGGTCCTGTTGTCAGCGCGAATCCGGAACCATACGTAGACTTCATAGACGCTTTTGTGATTGGAGAGGGTGACGAAGTAATCCAAGAGATACTAGATATAGTAGTTGAGTGTGAATCAAGGCAACATGCGATTACATCGCTCGCGGCTATCTCTGGAGTCTATGTGCCGAGTGAGAATCAGGTAACAGTCAAGAGACTCATAATTCCTGACCTGAATCCACTTTTTCACCCTACAGGACAGATTATACCAGATGTTCCGGATGGGGACGAGCTTGAGCCTGTTTTTGGAAAATCATTTTTGATTGAAATAACTCGAGGGTGCGGCCACTCCTGTAAATTCTGCCTAGTGGGGCACATATGCAGACCTCGTAGGATAAGATCGCTCGAATCAGTAACTGAGATTCTTGAAAAAGGTTTCAAAGAAACACCTACGAAAAAAGTTTCCCTGATAGGTTCTTCACTTGGAGATATGGATAGACTTGATGATGTAGCGGACTACATTGTATCCAGAGGATATGGGCTTTCGGTCCCTTCCTTGAGAGCGGATAGCGTCACTTCCTCATTAGTCAGCCGATTAATCGAAGGCGGTCAAAGAACACTTACAATCGCACCTGAAACTGGATCGTCCGCTCTGAGAAAGGAAATGGGAAAGGGACTGTTGGATGAAGATATAGAGAATGCTGTAAAAATTGCCACTGAAGCAGGTATGTATTCTGTCAAGCTTTACTATATAGTAGGACTTCCAGGTGAATCCGAACAGGATGTTCTAGAAATTGCTCATCAAACCAAACAGTTGGCAAGTAAATTCAATATTCGAATCACATCTAGTGTGAACCCATATATCCCAAAAGCACACACAAGATTTCAACGTGAGCCTCAACCATCTCTAGAAGAAATCAGAATGAAACTCGCCTCCATTGAGACTAATCTGAGAAATGTTGCACGAGTCACGTTTGAATCTTTAGACCCACGGCATGCAAGAATACAAGCAGTACTATCTCTAGGAGACCGTTCGATAGGACGTGTGATTCACGTCGCATCAAAACATGGGGGTCTTAGCGGATGGAGGAAGGCGGAAAAGGAAACAGGAACTACATTCTTTGATATTGCACATAATGGAGTACGCCTTCGGAATCAGCTACCATGGAGTTTCATAACATAGCATGTTTTTACATGAAAGAGTGCCTCTCGTCAAAGATTATAAGTCCAAATTCCGAGATTTACTTAAGTTAATCAATTATAGAGTGCAATTCAAAAATTCGGTGAAATCATATGTCAGACGAACGAAAATTCGAGGAGGCATTCCCTGCTTTAGCTGACGAGATGGAATCCGGAGGTGCTCTAAGACACAAGATTGATGGAGTTCGTACATTGTCTGAAGAATCCGAAGCAACCCAAAAAGAACCCTATACTCCCACCGTCATTGACTACATTCGGAGATGTGATACAGTATCACAGGCTATTGAGATTGTTGATTATCTTGTTAAACAGGGAGAGATAAACACAAGTCAGGCAAGAGATATCAAACAGCAATTGAAATCAAATGGTGTAAGAAGTTTTGGAGCGAAGAAGGAAACAGGGTATTATCTTCAACATGGAATCGACGAATAGATCAAGTGTTTGTTAGTCACCTACAACCAAGAAGGTGCTTATATGTATTTGAGAGTAACTTAGTTATAGATAGGGCGGAGTTAATTCACTCTATCAGAAGGGCATGAAGTCTTCTGGTTCGTACTAGAAGACGATAGTCATTATACTCGTCCCCCTTTGGTTTTTCTGAAGGGGGGCGGCACCTTATCTGCTCTGAGAGGGGGTATTTATGTCTGAAAGAAAGAGAGATGAATTGGATAAATCTCAGAAAAGGATTGTTTCTTCTCAAATAGCACCTGCTCTCAAAATCTGTGATCTGATAGAATGGCAAAGAGCTTGTTCTGCATTTGCACCACCTCACTATGCAAAAGTGACAAGGAAAATGTGGTTTGCTGATAATCAAAAGAGATTACCAGCAGCACGAGAGATTGTTGAATTTATTGATGGCTGGACTCAGACCTTCAGAGAAATGATTGAGTTCGAGAATGTTACCAAAGATGCCATTAGAGGAGGAGTAATAGAGGCCATAAGAAATGAGCAGGAAAAACAAACCTCAACTAAGGGGCGAGTGAATGTTGTCAAACTAAGTGGCTTCAGAACACTCATTAAGTGGGCTGAGAATCCCGATCGGTTAAATGAAGGACCTTATGGTGGAAAAGACCATCTTCCTGAAGGAAAATCTATAGTTCGAAAGACATCTAGAAGAGGAAGAAAGAGTCTGAAAGGAACGTTTAGACCTCCGGATATCGATATGAGTGCTAAAGCTGTTGTCCGGAAAAATGGACGCATTAATTTGAAGATGGTAATAATCAATAATTACATCCATCCATATCAGAATGTGGAAGTAAAACTCTCAACCGGAGAGGGTCTGGATATAGTTGGTGTGTCACCTTATGGGTGGACACCAGAAGATCGGACGGTGGTAGTCGGATTCCTACCCGCATCGTTGAGTGTTGAGCCCTTGCATTCGGAAATCTATATAGAATTGGCATCAACAGACAGCTCAGATGACTATATGGTTACTGCTATTATACACTATGATAATACTGAGAAGGGGATTAGAGAGAAGACCAAGAAGAAGGTGAAACGTATTAGAGTTCGATAAACCGCGGTTCTGAGTGTGATTTAGTGAGGGTATGTATTGTCAGTAGTTGTGGGAAGAAGAAAGCGATTTCTCATATCAACCAGCCAAGTTGCAGGGAATTGACTTCAATCGAGCAGACAAGACAGTGGAGGAAGCGGTTCTTGGATATTCAGTATAGAGCTGGATCAATGTATACTGGGTATCAAAATAGGGAGTTGAAAAGAGCTATAACTAATCTGAGGGGGATTAATAAAATTAATGCTGATTTTTTCATCATATCTGCAGGATTTGGAATTTTGCATGAAGATGAATATATCCCTCCATATGATTGTAGTTTCACTGGAATGAAGAAGGAAGAGATATCTTCACGTTCAAAGGATTTGAATATCCCTGTAGATTTTCAAAAAATATGTGATACTGATTATGACTTGATATATCTGGCCATAGGTTCGGACTATATGAGATCACTTGGAACTAAGTGGTCCTCAGACCTCAATCGAACAATAATTTGCTTTCAGAGAATAAACTCATCCAAAAATATAATCTACATCCCAGCGAACATCGAGATGGTTAAAGCATACTCTGCAGCTGGATACAAAATTCATGGAGTAGTAGGATTCAAAGGAGATCTATTGAGAATCCTGACAGATTATGCCCTAACGCGAAAGAATCCGTATGAGGAAATCAAATCGTGGGTTGACCCAAATCATCTATACAACATCTATTATTCATTGGGAGGAATAAGAAATCCGATAATGGATTGATTCATTATATCTACGATGGGGAATAAACTCCTTTGTCACGAGCCCAACCAATTGTTTCAGGATCGCATCTCTTTAATTCGCGCTCTGGAAACTCACTTAGAAGGTTCCAGCCGATATCTAGCGTTTCCTCAAATGAACGATCTTCGAATTCGCCTTGGTTAATGAAGTGGTGTTCAAAATCATCAGCAAACTTGAGATACTTCTGATCACGATCGGTCAAAGCTTCTGAACCTACAACTGCGACCAAATCTCTAAGATCACGGCCTTCAGAATACCCATAGTAGAGCTGCGCCTGTATTTCCTGGTGATCGAATCGTGTCATGCCCTCACCAATCCCTTCTTTCATCAATCGACTAAGAGATGGACCGGGATCGATTGGAGGATAGATACCTCGTCTATGAAGACTACGACCAACAATCATTTGACCTTCAGTAATATAACCGGTTAAGTCGGGAATTGGATGAGTCATATCATCCTGAGGCATGGATAGAATTGGCATCTGAGTGATTGTGCCGTTCCTGCCATTAATTCGCCCTGCACGTTCGTATATCATACTCAAGTCTGTATAGAGATACCCGGGATATCCACGACGGCCCGGAACCTCAGATCGTGCTGCACTTATCTCTCGAAGAGCCTCTGCATAATTTGTCATGTCAGTCAGTAGTACAAGAACATGCATCTCGGATTCGTAAGCAAGATATTCCGCTGCAGTCAGTGCGGCACGTGGTGTAATAATTCTCTCAATCGCAGGGTCGTTTGCAAGATTAAGGAATAGCGCTGTATGTTCTAAGGCTCCAGTTTCTTCGAACGAGTTCATAAAATATTGAGCCTCGGTTGCTGTGATACCCATTGCAGCAAATACTATGGCAAAATCAACTTCTTCTCCAGGAATCTTTGCTTGTCTTACAATCTGCGCTGCAATTCGATTATGTGGAAGACCCGAACCTGAGAAGATTGGTAGTTTCTGTCCACGAACCAGTGTATTTAGACCATCAATAACAGATAGGCCAGTTTGAATTGGTTGTCGAGGATATTGCCGGGCGTACGGATTTATTGGTGAGCCATAGATATCCCATCTGTCTTCAGCATATAATGGTGGACCCTTATCAAGGGGATTGCCAGATCCATCTAAAACGCGTCCTAGAATTTCAGTGGAAACCGGTAGCTTCAGGGTCTCACCTGTGAATCGAACTGAAGTTGTATCAGTGTCGAGTCCACTAGTCCCCTCAAAGACTTGAACTACCGCCCGACCACGTCCAGTTTCTAGAACCGTTCCTGTCAAGAGAATTCCATTTGGTGCACGAATTTTCACAACTTCATTATAAGCTACATTGTGTGTATTTTCTATAATCAATATCGGTCCACTGACGTCACTAACTGTACGATACATAATAGATGATTCACGTGTCATTTTAGAAACCTCTTGGAAAACCCACAATTAGGCCGGAGAGTTGGAAGTTATTGCGGAATTTAAGAGTTTACCTTGGTAGATTTGGATTCAAATCCATGGAGCAATATGAAAGAAAAGTAGCATTGGTGCAAGGATTAATCCTCTCACAATAAGGGATTGGCCACGAGAACGTAAATCAGGAGAGGAAGGAGTAAAGTATAGTATAGTACCAATAAGAACACAAACCGCGATTACAATGTCACCAATTGTTACTATGAATGCAATCATCTCTGCGTCAGGCATTCCAAACATAGCTAGCCAAGACGAGGTTGCGTGTTCAATGGTTGGAGGATCAACTCCAATAATACCTGCTGCAAAGTCCAAAACAAAAGGACCAATGAAGTATATCACAATCCCGCCAATAACAAGACTCTTTGCAAGACCATCTCCGAGTCCGGTGACATAAATCATAAGACCCAGAAGTATCAGAATCAGGTAACCACGAATAGTGAATGCAAGGAAGACATTCAAAATATCATCCATCATATTCAGCCAGTCTGGGAAACTGCTCTCTATTGGTATCTGGAGGGGTACAATTGACAAACACTGGATTGACATATGGTACACAATACAAAGTCGTGCTGATACAATTTAACCGCCACACTCCTAGAGATTTGCCTGTAGTTTGCGTAAATCGTCCAGCATAATGTCACGATATCGAGTGAAACGCAGGGCAGCTGCAGGATGGTATGTAATGAAGAACAGACGTCCATCCGCAGACTCGTGAAACTTGCCATGAGCCTCCCCCATTTTCCAAGGACCTATTAGGGCTGTGACGGCCACGGAACCCATCAGAACGATTACTCTGGGAGAAATTACCTCGATTTGATGATGAAGATAAGGAAGACATGCTTCGATTTCTTCGGATGTGGGTTTTCGATTATTTGGAGGGTGTGATTTTAGAATAGAGGTGATGAAGACTTGATCCCGTTCAATTCCGACCTCCGAGAATAATTCAGTCAACAAAATCCCAGATCGACCAACAAATGGACGTCCCAACTCATCCTCCTTTGCACCTGGAGCCTCACCAATAAACATCATTTCTGCGGTTTCAGGACCTTCACCGGGAACTGCATTAGTTCGAGTCTTATGAAGATCACATAACTTGCATTCTTCAATCGCTTTATGTATCCTAGAGAGTTTGTTATTGGAATTCATTTCACACATTACTTTAGCAATCTAAGCGATAAAGACCACTGTTACCCCGATTTTCAGTATTGTCTATGATATACTGGGAGCAATCCCATCGGTGGCTTCCTGATAGAGCGATTGGAATTCCATATTCATCTTATTCTCAATTTTATCCATGGTTTTATCATAGGTATCCCAAGGAGCAATCTTCATTCGTGCAATATTATCTAACACAGAGAGTTCAAGAATCCTACGAACACTGATACCCAGTTTGACGGCTTCAGCCATCTTATGTGAGAAGTTTATTATGATACGCAACATCCGATATGTCTTCTTTATTGGAGAGTATGTATCAATTTCATGAAGTGCACTCTGAGTGAGGAAGTCTTCTTTTATCATCCGAGCGGCTTCAAGTGTTGCTCTTTCTGATTCAGGGAGAGCATCAGGACCAACAAGCTGTACAATCTCACGTAACTCTTGGTCTTTTTGCAGAAGCGCCATAGCATCCCGTACGAGCTCAGGCCAGTCTGCGCCTAGATTTGCACGATGCCATTTTTCCAATGTTTGTTGGTATAGTGAATAACTGGTCAACGTGTTGATAGCTGGGAAGAATCTACGCGCTGCCAAGTCCTTGTCGAGTGCCCAGAAGACCTTCACGATTCTAAGAGTGGCTTGTGTGACAGGCTCTGAAAAGTCACCACCAGGAGGCGAAACAGCACCACATAGAGTTATAGATCCTATCCGGTCCTCCGATCCTAGAGCCTTAATCCTTCCTCCACGTTCGTAGAATTGAGCCAAACGTGAACCCAGATACGCAGGATATCCTTCCTCTGAAGGTAATTGACCAAGTCGACCAGAAATCTCTCGCAGAGCCTCAGCCCAACGGGATGTAGAATCAGCCATGAGTGCTACATCGAATCCCTGATCTCTGAAATATTCTGCAAGTGTGACTGCAACATAGATGGATGCCTCACGTGCAGCAACTGGCATATTTGAGGTGTTAGCAATTAGGACTGTACGCTCCATCAATGGGCGTCCACTCTGAGGGTCATTAAGATGAGGCCATTCTTCAAGTGCTTCGGTCATCTCATTACCCCTTTCCCCACAGCCAACGTATACAACAACTTGAGCGTCAGCCCATTTAGCAAATTGATGCAGTATTACAGTCTTACCCGTACCAAATCCACCAGGAATCGCACCGGTGCCGCCTTTAGCTTGAGGCATGAAGGTATCAATAACACGTTGTCCCGTAATGAGAGGTGTATCAAGATTAACGCGCTCTTTGTAGGGTCGACCAATACGAACAGCAGTTCGCTGCATCATCATCACATCATGAACATCGCCATGAATGTCCTTGACCTTGCAAATGGTTTCTATAACAGTGTATTTGCCCTTTGATACTATCTCCACTATTTCTCCTTCCACGCCAACAGGAACAAGAATCTTACTTGTTATGATGCCCGTTTCAGGAACAGTTCCTAGGACATCACCAGGAACGACAGAATCACCAACTTTCACTGATGGAGTGAATTCCCATTTCTTTTCCTTGTCGAGGCCCTGAACCGTAAGACCACGTTTTATGAAGTCACCTGATAGTGCCTTTAATTCAGGTAGTGGTCTTTGTATTCCATCGTAAATAGATCCAAGGAGACCCGGTCCAAGCTCGACAGATAAGGCATCTTTCGTGGCTACCACGGGTTCACCAGGAGCGAGACCAGATGTTTCTTCGTAGACCTGCACAGTGGCTTCGTTCTCCGCGACCTCAATTACTTCTCCAATTAGGCCTTCGTTGCCAACTCGGACAACCTCGTACATTCTCACTGCATATAATCCACTGCATTTCACAACTGGTCCAGCAATAGTTTCAATTCTACCGGTTTCTTCAGACATTATCGTTCACTCCGTTCTCATGGGAATTAGATGCTAATCTCGATGCCAACAGCTCGTCTAATGAGCTCTTTCAGGACTACTTCATATGCACCAGTGGACCCATCTCGATCAGGTATTAGCATAATCACTGGTACTGGCGATTCAGAGAGATCAATTATAGTATCTTCGACATCCTTTGCCAATGGTTCTGTTATTAGAATCAGACCTGTCGTAGGGTCTCTAAAGTACTTTAGAAGCTGTTCACGTGTTTCTTCAGGCGTTTCAGGGACAGAACAATCGTGAACACCTACCATACGAAGTCCAGTGACAGTGTCTCTATCACCAATCACTGCTATCTTTTCATTGACCATAAAGCGTCACGTCGTAGTCAGGGTTCTGTTGGCGAAGTTGCATGCCTCTAAAAACTGTTTCCAAATGGATTTTAGAGGCCTATTAGGCAGTAAATTGGCTAATTATATCTGCTTCCTCAATCAGATTCCAACAATACAGGCACTTCAGTACAACAGGAGACTTTGAAACAACCTCATATTTTGGGACAATAGGCTCTCGTTCTTTATTAGTGACACAGCGAGGATTAGGACAACTAACGACATTTGAAATTCGTTCAGGAAGTTCTACGCGTGTTTTCTTAACAACCTCGGAATTCTTGATGATGTTTATTGTTGCTTCAGGTGCAACCAATGCAATTTTGTCAACCTCAGTGTCCTCAATGACTCTATTCTCAATCTTCACAATATCTTTTTTTCCAATCCTTGAACTGCTGATGTTCATTGCCAATGTGACTATGCTCCCTCCCTTTCCAGTGATTCCTAGAATCTCCAATACTTCCAGAGCATGTCCCGCATCGATGTGATCAATCACAGTTCCATCTGATATCTTTACGATTCGAATTCCTTCGACTTTTGGCATTAAACTCTCACTGCACTATGGAAAAATTACACTTCTTTTTAGACATTTTCATATCTAGAATGGATTAATCAGAGGCGAAGGTTGATATGGACAAAAAAGAGAAATGTCAGTAGAATGGTGAAAAGAAGTGGTTCTAGAAGGCCTTGGTAAATCACTCAACTCAGCGCTCAAGAAATTATTTGGCGCTAATGTCATTGATGCGGAACTGGTAAAGGAGCTGGTCAAAGATATCCAGAGGGCACTCCTGCAGGCAGATGTAGATGTTTCATTAGTCATGGCGATTACAGAACGAGTCCAGAAACAAGCACTAGACGAATCCCTTCCAAGGGGGGTATCTAGAAGAGAGCATATCGTAAGAGTAGTTTGGGACACGCTGGCATTCTTTCTAGGAGAGAAGACGGTTCCTCTTACAATTCATCCGGGAAAACCGAACCTCGTGATGATGGTTGGAATTCAGGGTTCAGGTAAGACAACTACAATCGGAAAACTTGCGAGATATTACCAGAAAAGAGGAATCAAAACAGGTGTAATATGTGCAGATAATTTTCGTCCTGGCGCATATAGTCAATTGAAACAACTTGCAGAAAAATCGAACGTCCCCTTTTGGGGAGATGAAGATCAAAAGGATGCTGTGAAACTCGCGAAGAAAGGATTTGAAGAGTTAAAGAAACGAGGCATCGAACTAATACTTCTAGACACCTCAGGAAGACATCGAGAGGAAACAAGCCTCATAAAAGAAATGAAAGATATCTCGAAGGCGGTCAAGCCTCAAGAGATTATCTTGGTGGTTGACGGAACACTTGGACAACAAGCTGGCGTCCAAGCTAAAGCTTTCAAGACTGCAACAGATATCGGATCGATTATAGTGACAAAACTCGATGGTAGTGCAAAAGGAGGTGGAGCACTATCAGCAGTTGCTGCAACACAGGCACCCATCAAATTCATTGGGTCAGGCGAGGGAATGGATGCCATTGAACCATTCAATCCCACGAAATTTGCTGGTCGTCTACTGGGAATGTCAGATATCAAGGGACTCATCGATAAAGTACGAGAGGCACAGATAGAAGTCGATGATGATGCTGCAAAGCGTCTGATGAAGGGTCAATTCTCATTAACGGATATGATGGGACAACTAAAACAACTCAAGAAAATGGGGCCCATTGGAAAAGTCATGGAGATGCTCGGTCTGCAATACAAGCTTCCAGACAATATGGCCGAAATCCAGGAAGAGAATATGAAACGCTGGGAAGTGATAATGAATTCCATGACAAGACAAGAGCTCGATAATCCCAGGATATTGAAATCCTCACGAATCAAACGGATTGCGCTTGGTTCTGGTACATCAGGAAAGGATGTCAGAGACCTTCTCAAACAGCATCAACAAATGCAAAAAATGATGAAGACATTTGGAAAGCAGAGAAGAGGCAGAAGAGGTGGACTCCCAGGAATTCCTGGGTTGACTGGATAATCAATTGGAATTGGAGAATGCTCAAGTGAGCTATCGACACTTTGTAGTAGTTTTTGATTCCCTCCCAATAGATAGACATCAAGTAAAATCAGGAGAGAATAGTCCTGAGATTATTACTGGATGCAGGTGTGTAAATGTAGGCCTCTTCCTTTCAAATGATATGCGTCGTGATACTGAAGTAACATTGGCAATAGTTGAAGAGGAAGTATGTCGTGCTATAACATTTCCAGGAAAAGACCTCAGAAGAGTATCTCCTGATGAGAGGTCGATATCGTTTTTCATTCTGAAGGCATCTGAACTTCTGGATAGTCTTGAAGAAGGGGAACAGAAAAAACTGGATAATGGCATTCAGATTACTAAATCATCTATCATTGAGTTAATTCAAACATGGGATAATCATCAGATATACCGAGCAGATTCACGAGTTCAAGATTCCTTAAATGAATTGAATGATAAAACAGAGGGCGTCTTCATCTTCGAGCTTCGTCAGGGTATGCTTGATGAGAGTATGAAAAACATACCTTCTATTAACGTGCAAAAACCCTCGACTCCAGAGAGGTTCATTCTGGATATCAATTATCAGCTTGATTCGAAATGAAAAATATCTTCAAAGAAAGCTTCATAATTGAGAGTATCGAACTATCGAATGCAGTAGCAAAGCGAGTGATTAGCTCTTGTCCCCTACAAATGTGACACCTGAATTTGATAAGCAACGTCAAGTCTATGAAGATACAGAGGATTTAGCGCAGCGAATCAAAGAGCTAGAGAAGCTTCTATCATTAGCCCCACGTCATAAAGGCGGCGAACGAATGGTAGGGGATTATCGGAAAAAATTGGCGAAACTCAAGGCAGAATTCGAGAAGAAACGAGAACAAGAACGTAGTCGTCGAAGTGGTGGTGGTGGTTCAGATGAGGGAGCAATCAGAAAAGAAGGAGCAGGACAAATCTGTCTATTGGGTGTCACAAATTGTGGAAAATCGGCTCTGATCAATGCAGTGAGTAATGCAGATTTAGTAGTCGCGGATTATCCTCATTCCACTCCAATTCCAACACCAGCAATGATGAATCTGGATGATGTCAATATTCAACTTGTAGAATTACCAGGCCTCTTTGAAGGTAGTTACGATACAGGAATTGGCAGACAATCAATGGCAGTGGCTCGAAATACAGATTGTATTGCGATAATTATTGATCTCTCCCAGGATGTTGAATCACAGATGGAGATTATACTTGGGGAGATAGATAAAGCCAGAATACGCCTCAATCGAGAAGCAACCACTGTCAGAGTAGAGAGGACAGGCTCAGGTGGACTAATGATATACGGTAAGCAATTCTATGACGGAAACATTCAGGAAGTATACGATTACCTTGAAGTCAGAAGAATCACCAATATCATTGTTAGATTCCAGAAACCTGCAACCTATCAACAGCTCATTGATGCAATGGATGCAAGCGTTTCATATGTTAGAGCGCTTGTAATTGCCACAAAAGGTGATAGTCCGGGTTCCGAGGTACAGTTCAAATACCTTGAGGAGAACTATGGTAAGCGATTTGAAATCATCCCAATTTCTGTGGAAAGAAATGAGAATATCGAACCAATGAAGTGGGCGCTTTATCAACATCTTGACATATTGAGAATCTACACAAAGCTACCTGGAAAGAAGCATGAAGAGCGACCATTAGTCTTACCAATAGGCGCAGTAGTGGAGGACGCAGCAGAAAAGGTGCACAAGGTACTCTTCATTGAAAGGTTTCGTGCGGCGGTAATCATCCGTGAATCAGACAAAATAAAACGGCGACAGGTTGGTCTCAACTATCCTCTTCAAGAGGGGGATATTTTACAATTGATGCATAGGTAGGGGTATCCTTTTTGACTGGACTACCAAATATCATTATTATCCTTGTAGCACCTGAAACTCCAGGTAATGTTGGTTTTACTGCTAGAGTCATGGCTAACTTTGGTGTCACTCATTTAAGAATCGCAGGAAAAGACCTTAGAAGACATGAAGAAGCCCAAAGATTCTCTGTGAATGCAATTGATATTCTGGAGGGGGCTGAAATCTATGAAACACTTGAAGATGCACTCAATGATGTGCAGAATGCATGGGCAGCGACAGCTCGAGCGGGTAGAAATCATAGTGTAACCAGAGCGCTAGTTCCACTTCGAGAGTTGCCAGATCCACTTTCAATCGAGGGACAGCTAGCTATAGTATTCGGGAGGGAGAGCTCTGGTCTTACTAATGCAGAGGTTGACATGTGTGATTTGGCATTCGCTATTCCAACTTCATCTGAATATTCTAGTATGAATCTCAGTCATGCGGTGGGGGTTACTCTGTATCAGCTCTATTCAAAGTATGCCACCGAGGGTGTACGATTGCCTACAGAAGCTAGAGCAGCAACACGTAAAGAAAAGGATCAGGCTGCTATATTCTTTGATGAAACTGTTGATGATCTATCAATTAAGGAGTTCAGAAAACCAATTGCGAAACGAGTTTTTCGTAATTTGTTAGGACGTGCATTCATGACCGGACGAGAGGTGACAACACTCACGGGTACTATACGGAAGATACGTGACCGTATATTTGAAAAGAATGATGCGGATTGACCGCAGAAGGTCATCTATGGATTGGAGTTTTACTAAAATGGCTTCTAAACTTGACTACCAAGTAATATCAAAAAGGCACTATTCAGATTTCGTGACTAATCAATTCCATATCCAAGTCTTCGCCTTAAATCAGGGTCAATCTTGTCAAAGACTATCTTACATGGTGTTGGGAACTTGGGTGCGGCTCGCATCAGACCGATTCTTGCCTGCTTGATACCTGCAGGATTGCATCGCACTGTGATTAGCGGTTGATTTGGTTTAACCCTAGCAGCTACACCGATGACTTTTCCAAATGATTTACGCATCCCATCTTGCACACGGTCCGCCCCTGCTCCACTAATCATCTTGTTCTCACGCAGATAATGGTATGGCTTGACACGAATCCTCATGTGATACTTCTGTCTACCAATCATCTTTGTTAGCATACGATTACAGGCAACACGTGCAGCTTCTAGTGCTTGATGGCGAATCTGGCAACGTTCAAGACCAATCAATGACATCTCTACCTCAAAGTCACCTGATGTATTCCCCATATCAAAACTCATGATTCGGCTTGGGGGTTGACGATGAATGTACTTCTTGCGTACAAATGGTTGGCGGTCGCATTCTCTGTAACAATGACCAGGACGTTTTGCCATCATGTATCACCTGAGTAAATTATAGTCATCACTAATCGGTTCAGAGTGACCGCTTTTGGAATGAATAAAAGGATTGCGGAGTAGCAACCCATTTTTGTACGAGAATAAAACTCTCGACAGAACGATATTTTGAGAGTGAACTACACATGTGGTACTAGCAACATGATTGCGTTCCCGCTTAATTGTGTAGTTCGCGATGATCGCAGTTTCAAACAGACTCATTGACGTTTCTTGTACCACCAGAAACCAAGTCCAATCAATACAAGCACAACACTTGAAACAGCCAGTGCTGGAATGAGATAGTAGAGAAATGGTGTTGGACCTTCTTCTCTCATATAATAGACAGTCCTGTTGTGAATTTCGGACTCAGCGAGATTCCCAAAAGTATCATTCGCAAAAAATTTGACAAAAAATCGATTGTCACCAGGTTGAAGAATACCAATGATATAGCCAGTGTATGTTTCATTATGAAATGGCGCTTGGCTCTCCATTATCCCATTAGACCACGATGAGTCATCCTCCCAGTGATATTGTAACCATACCATATCGACTTCATCTATATCATCGACATCGACTTCTACAAGACCTTGGTAATCTGCATAATATGTGTCAGCATCTGATGGATCTAAATGAAAATTAGAGAATGAAGGACCATCCATGTCGCCTAATTTCATGTCGGGTACAATTGATGCCTGATATGATACGTGGGAAGGAGTCAGGAGTGAAAAGAGGAACATCGAAATGAGTAGTATTGGAATGAGTTGCTTCTTTACCACCATAGCATGCCACTAGTAATAGAATAAACTCTTCTTCATATAAATTCAAACAAAGTAAGAGTGCCCTTGAAGAAACTGAATGAATGTAACCTCCCGTTCACAGCTCTCTAACTCCTTTGCGATAATCTCGGTCTCAAACAGACTCATTGACGTTTCCTGTACCACCAGCCAATGGCAACTAACACAAGTATGATGATTGAGCCAGCGGCAATAATTGAAGCCAGATAGATCCACTCCGGAATTGGACCATCACCTTCGTCATAATATATCTCCCCAGAGTAGATATCTGATGTGGTAGAAAATCCAGTAGTATCATTTGCATGAATTTGAAACAGCCAAACATTAGTGTAGGAATCCAGATACCCATTGATGTAACAGAAATAGGTCA
>Ga0315553_10000550_pt1 | contig 32892 bp, 35 predicted proteins | sample SalMarSW160140MG_FD_203099 | JGI IMG/M metagenome (GOLD analysis project Ga0315553, IMG submission 203099) | Salt marsh sediment microbial communities from the Plum Island Ecosystem LTER, Massachusetts, United States - Salt Marsh Sediment SW1601-40 ... | reverse complement strand
ACATCCAGCTCATCGGCCTCACCTGGTTCGACGGCATCCGCCTCATCTACCGCAAGCTCCTGCTCGTGCTGGAGAGCGCCGGCGTCAGCCAGATCGAGGCCGAGGGCCAGCCCTTCGACCCCCGCTTCCACGAGGCCGTCATGTACGGCGAGGGTGAAGAGGGCAAGGTAGTGGCCGAGGTGCAGCGCGGCTACAAGCTGAACGACCGCGTCCTCCGCCCGGCCATGGTGGTGGTGGGCAAGGGCAAAGAGAAGAAGGAAGAGAAGCCCACGGAGGAGGGAAAACCGCCTGGAGAGGCCGAGCAATAGGAGCCCAATGTCGGACCCATGCCTACCGTTTGACATTAAGAAAGCGATCATCGCGGTCTGCGGGCGCGCATTCTACTACAAACACCTATTGTTTGACATCTTCGCACGAGCAGGGATACCCAAGGGAATGTTTCTCGAGTACCAAGAGCAGCCCAAGTTTGTGATCGCTCGCCAGTTGCTCGACGATCTAGAGCGGATGGGAGACGACGGACTTCTCCTGCAACGCCGCTTGCTGACGGAACTGTGCAAGTTGAAGACGTTGCCTGACGACGCTGTGTTGGACCGAGATGCCGGTTTGGACGCACTGCGGGAACTCAAACATCTCGCTGTCGAACACGACCTGAGTGTGGAAGACGACCGAGTGAGAGGACAGCGGGCAACAGCGACTGCGCGGGCGGCAATTCAGCGGGCCGCTGAAGTCGAGCGTCGTCTGAAAGAGCTGAACCAGCTATTTGGTGAGATGTGCTCGGCTAGCGACTACCAGGCGCGCGGCTACGATCTCGAGCGCTTGCTGACTGAACTCTTTCCCCTTTACGGCATCTCCTACCGTAGGCCTTACCGAACGGAGACAGAGCAGATTGATGGGCACTTTCACTTTCGCGGATTCGATTACGTGGTCGAGACGCGCTGGCGACGGGAGCCCGCTACGCTGGACGACCTCCTGGCGTTCAAGGGCAAAGTGGATCGCAAGATCGAGAGTACTCGCGGTCTCTTCATCTCAGTGTCAGGATTTCGCCAAGATGCGGACGAGTACCTTCGGCAAGCCGGCTCAGCCAACTTGATCCTGATGGACGGCTGCGACCTAACGATGGTTCTTGACGGCCGTGTTAGCCTGCCCGATGCTCTCCAGCTGAAAGCTGACAAAGCATCTCAGGAGGGAAGGCTGTTTTTCCCGCTCGCAGGCTCCCTCAACCCTGGCATGCCTGCGAGTTCCAGTGCTCAAACCACCGCAGAAGGAGCGTGATCCCCCATGCCTGGAGTAATCGGAATCGACTTGGGAACGACCAATAGCCGTAGCTGCAGGGCTTCAGCCCTGCCCCGATCACTCCAGCAGACCTAGAGGTCTGCAGCTACGAGGACTTATAGATGGCGAACGAGTAAAGAAAAGAGCGGAGGCATAAGCCATGCCTAAAGTAATTGGAATCGACTTGGGAACAACCAACAGTTGCGTGGCCGTTATGGAAGGCGGCGAGCCGGTCGTCATCCCCAGCGCCGAAGGGGGTCGCATCACGCCCTCCGTCGTCGCCATGAGCAAGAACGGCGAGCGCCTCACCGGCCAGGTCGCCAAGCGCCAGGCCATCACCAACCCCTATAACACCATCTTCAGCATCAAGCGCCTCATGGGCCGGCGCTTCGAGGACGACGAGGTCCAGAAGGACACCAAGGTCCTGCCCTACAAGCTCGACGCCGCCGAAAACGGCGATGCCCGCGTCTCGATGGGCGATCGCACCTACTCTCCCGCCGAGATCTCGGCCATGATCCTTCAGAAGCTGAAGACCGACGCCGAGGCCTATCTCGGCGAGAGCGTCACCGAGGCCGTCATCACCGTTCCTGCCTACTTCAACGACAGCCAGCGCCAGGCCACCAAGGACGCCGGCGAGATCGCCGGCCTCAAGGTCCTGCGCATCATCAACGAGCCTACCGCCGCCTCCCTCGCCTACGGCATGGACAAGAAGGAGGAGAAGGTCATCGCCGTCTACGACCTTGGTGGTGGCACCTTCGACATCTCCATCCTGGAGATCGGCGAGGGTACGTTCCAGGTCAAGTCCACCAACGGCGACACCCACCTCGGCGGCGATGACTTCGACCAGCGCGTCATCGAGTGGCTGTGCGAGGAGTTCAAGCGCGACCAGGGCATCGACCTCAAGCAGGACCGCATGGCCCTTCAGCGCCTCAAGGAGGCCGCCGAGAAGGCCAAGGTCGAGCTGTCCACCGTCATGCAGACCGAGATCAACCTGCCCTTCGTCACCGCCGACTCCAGTGGCCCCAAGCACATGAACATCGTTCTCACCCGCGCCAAGCTCGAGCAGCTTGTCGGCGACCTCGTGGAGCAGACCATCGGCCCCTGCCGTCAGGCCCTCGAGGACGCCGGCGTCACCGCTGCCCAGATAGGCGAGGTCATCCTGGTGGGCGGCCAGACCCGCATGCCCCTGGTGCAGGAGACGGTCAAGAAGTTCTTCGGCCGCGAGTCTCACAAGGGCGTCAACCCCGACGAGGTGGTCGCCATTGGCGCCGCCATCCAGGCGGGCGTGCTCAAAGGCGAGGTGCGGGACGTCCTTCTGCTGGACGTGACGCCCCTCACCCTCGGCATCGAGACCCTGGGCGGCGTTGCCACGCCTGTCATCCCCCGTAACACCACCATCCCCACCGCCAAGAGCCAGACATTCACCACCGCCGCCGACAACCAGCCCAGCGTCGAGGTCCACGTCTTCCAGGGCGAGCGCGCTATGGCCGCCGACAACAAGTCCTTGGGGCGCTTCCTTCTCGATGGCCTCCTGCCGGCCCCTCGCGGTATGCCCCAGGTCGACGTGACCTTCGACATCGACGCCAACGGCATCCTCAACGTCAGCGCTCGTGACAAAGGCACCGGCCGCGAGCAGAAGATCACCATCGTCGCCGGCTCTGGCCTGTCCAAGGATGACATCGAGAAGATGAAGCAGGAGGCCGATACCTACGCCGACGAGGACCGCCGCCGCCGCGAGGAGATCGAGCTGCGCAACCAGGCCGACAGCATGGCCTACCAGGCCGAAAAGACCATGCGCGAGCTCGGCGACAAGGTCCCGTCCGACATGCACACTGAGGTCGAGGCCAAGGTGAAGGAGCTGCGCGACGCTCTCCAGGGCAGCGACATGGATGCCATTCGCCTCGGCGTATCTGCCCTATCGGAGGCCATGCAGAAGATGGGTGCCCACGTCTACGGCCAGGCAGGGCCACCGCCGCCCGAGGGCGGCCCGCCCGGCCCTGAGGGCGAAGGCCCCGCTGACGAGGGCACGGTGGAGGGGGAGTTCCGGGAAGTGTGAGTTATGGGTATCGATTGGGGCAATCAGGCGGTCCAGCGTGCCTATCACGATATGGTTCAGACCATTCAGGATTGGGAGACTGCTCAAGAGGAGCACGGCCCGTTTGTGTCCGCTGATAGCTGTGTTAGAGGCCGAACCCTTCAAGTTCGCGACATCGAGGAGTGGCGAGAGCATTACCTCGCGCTGAAGGCCGCCGAGGACGCCTACCACAACGCCTGCCGGCACTTCCTTGAGACCGCCGGCGTCCGCCCCACCCCGCCCAGCGCCTGAGCGACTGGCCTACCCAACCCACCGCCGCGCGCGCATTCCGCGCAGTGTAGGAGGCGGTGCGCTTAAGGGGTCAATCCGAGGCCGTGACGGGCTGCTCGGCTTCCGCTGGTTCCTCAGCGGGTTGCGGCAGGTCGTCCTCGAACAGAGATAGATAACTCTCGTAGCTAAATAGCCTGTTGCGCTGGCGGCCGGTCATTTCAGTTAACAAACTGGCATTCTCAAACTGATTTGCCAAGTTGTTCGCCGTAGGATTGCTCACGCCCAGTTCACGGGTCACCAGGCCCACCGATACAATCGGCCGCTGGTATAGAAGGTCAAGCAGCCGTAGCCCGTTCGCGCTGCCCCGGATGTGCTGGGATACAAAGTGTCGGTGCTCTTCCCGTAGCTGAAGAATCCTCCTGGCTGTATCCGTCGCCTGGTTCGCCACCTCGGCTACCCCTTGCAAGAAGAACTTCAGCCACCCTTCCCAGTCGCCGTAGTCTCGAATCGCCGTCAACCGTTCATAGTACTCGGGCTTGTGCCGGGTAAGGTAAAGGCTTAGATAGAGAAGGGGCTGGCGCAAGATCTTGCGCTGGCACAGCAGGAACGTAATCAGGAGGCGGCCAACTCGGCCGTTGCCATCTATGAAAGGATGAATCGTCTCGAACTGGGCGTGAACCAGTCCGACGTTCACAAGCGCGGGAAGATCAACGTCAGCGTGAAGGAACGCCTCCAGATCGCTCAGGGCTGCCATCATCTCATGGGGTGGTGGAGGAACAAAAGCGGCCTCCGTGAGGGTACATCCTGGCCGGCCGATCCAGTTCTGCGTTCTCCGGAATTCGCCTGGCGATCGACGACCACCGCGGACGTTTGCCAACAGTTGCTCATGGATCTCCCTGATAAGGCGTAAAGACACCGGCAAAGACTCCAGCCGTTCCAAGCCATGGTTCATAGCGCGGACGTGGTTGACCACTTCGGCCACGTCGCTGCGCGACCCCTTCCGTGCTGCGTCAGCCTCGTACTCCAGCACATCAACCAAGGAGGCCTGCGTCCCCTCGATCTGCGAGCTTAGTACCGCCTCGCGACGAGCGAACATGGCAACGAAGAGATTGGGGTTTGGCAGAACCTCCGTCGTCCCGTCCAGCCTACCCAGTGCTCTATCTCCAGCGGACAACTTGGTCCAGAGCCCTTGATCAATAACCAAAGGCGGATCAACTGGCAATGGCTTAGGAATGAAGGCGCGGTAGCCCTCGGGTTGTCGGATATAGGTCCCGGCACGACCTGTGTCCGTCATGATACTCTGTCCTCTCCCTACCGTTATTTAAGCATAACTCCCTTCGCTTAATCAAGTGCTGTCCCTGGTAAAAACTCCTTAACTAATGTGTTCTTGACACCCCGCGCGGAACCCGTTAGTTAAGCGGCGCGCCTTGGCGATTAAGTAACCGGATGGCTTGATGAAAAACGCTTAATTAGCGACCTTCATTTCTCATCGCCTCTCCCCCCGTCCCTCTTCCCCCTTGCCATCTCCCATCTGCTAAAATAGATTGGTTACCTATGGCTACCACCAAGCGCGACTACTACGACGTTCTCGGCGTTCCTCGCAACGCCAGCACGGAAGAGATCAAGAAGGCCTTCCGCCGCCTCGCCATGCAATACCACCTCGACCGCAACAAGCAGGCGGGCGCCGAGGAGCGCTTCAAGGAGGTCAACGAGGCCTACGAGGTCCTCTCCGACCCTGAACGCCGCCTCTCCTACGACCGCTTCGGCCACGACGGCCTCCGCGGCTTCGACGCTGGCCGCCCCTTCGACGGCTTCGACCTCGGCGGCACAGGCGCCCGCCTCCGCCGACAGGCCTGTCGCGGCAACGGCAAGGTGGAGCGAGCTCAGCGCACCATCGACGAGGAGTTCTGGGACGGCATAGGCCCGGGACCGCTGGACGGTTGGCAACGCTGGCTGCAAGACTACGTCCGCTTCTACAACCGCTGCCGTCAGCACAGCGCCCTGGACTACCGCGCCCCCTGGCAGCACGATCAACGGCTGTTCTCAGCCTCCCCCTTGACTACGTGAGAGCATGTATGGGAGAATTGTTATGGACATATGTCCGTAACTATCATCGAGTTCTGAGTGTATGCCAAGACCAACGAAGTGGCGACGAGTGGCTTTCATGCCGCAGGTGACTTACTTCAAGCCGGCGGGGATTCCCGCTAGCACGCTGGAGAGCGTAGGTCTGACCGTTGAAGAAACGGAGGCCATTCGCCTCAAGGACCTGGAGGGGTTGCAGCAGGAGGAGTGCGCCCAAAGGATGCGCGTCTCCCGCCCCACTTTCCACCGCGTGCTCGAATCGGCCCGTCAGAAGGTCGCCGATGCCCTCATTAATGGCAAGGCCGTTCGCATCGAGGGCGGCAACTTCGCCCTGGCCAGCCAACGTTTCAGGTGTCGTCAGGATGGGCACGAGTGGCACGTGCCTTTCGAAGCCATAGTGGCCGGGCTTCCCCTGGCCTGCCCGCAATGCGACAGCCCAAGCGTGCTCCCCGTGCGGCCCGCTGGCCCCGCCTTGAGGGGCCGCGGCTGGGGGCAGGGGCGTGGCGGAGGCCGCTGGCAAGGAGGCAGGCCATGATCTTCATCGATGAGGACAAGTGCACGGGCTGCGGCGATTGCCTGGAAGTGTGCCCCGAGGAGGGAGCCATCGCCCTCCAGGAGGAGAAGGCCATCATCAACCGGGAACTGTGCACTAGCTGCGCTGCCTGCATGCCCGCCTGCCCCGAGGGAGCTATCTATGAGGTGGAGGCTGCACCGGTGGCGGCAGAGAGGGCAAAACCGGCGCAAGTCACGAAGCAGCCAGCGCTGAGTCGGGCTCGGCCAGTGATAGTCTCTACTCTGGCAGCGGCGGCCCCTCTGGCCGTGGACGCGGCCGTTGGACTGGCGAAAAGGTGGCTGGAGAGGCGAAGCGTCGCCAGAAAGACTGACGACCAGGCAGAGCCAGGCCGGGGCAGCCAGGCAGGGCGAGGCTCCGGCGGGCGACAGCGCAGGCAGCGGGGCAGAGGCCGCAAGTAGCAATTCGAGGAGGTATGGCGATGTCTATCCAAAAAGGTACAAGGGGCGCTCCCCTGGGCCGCGGCCTGGGCGGATCGATGATCTGCCGCTGCAAAGGGTGTGGCTATACGCAGCCGCACAGGCGAGGCGTGCCTTGCAGTTCGTTCACCTGCCCTAAGTGTGGAAAGCGTTTACACGGCGAGCACTGCGGCTAGGCAGTGGCTTTCGGTGCTGTGCCGGGAGGAGCAATAGGAGGTGAATGGGATGTTTGGAAGAGGTCGGTTCGGATGGAGCCGATGGGGTGCCGGTAGAGGCAATCCTTATCCCTTCTGCCGATGGTTCCCCTGGCGGCCCCGCTGGTGGTGGGCCTACGGGCCAGGCCCCTATGGCGCAGGTGTCTCATACCGCGGTCCATATCCTGCAGGGGCAAGGCCGCCCTACTACTGGCCTGCCAGGCGCTATCCTCAGTGGTAGGGCGACGCGTGGCAAGGCAACTGACGAATCTTGGGAAGAGGAGGTAGCGAAAGATGGGTAGAGGATACCGCTGGATGTATCATGCCACCGGCCTTCCTGGCTGGATGAGAGGTCGTGGCTGGGGAGGGCCCGGCGCTGGCTGGGGCCGCGGCTGGGGTCCCGGCTGGGGATACGGTGCAGGCCCCGCGTACGCCGCTGGCCCCGGGTACGGTGCTGACCCCTACGGTGCTGGCCCCTACGGTGCTGGCCCCTGGGGAGCGGCACCAACTGTTGAGGACGAGGCCGCTTTCCTCAAGGAGGAGGCGGAGTCCGTCAGGACCTATCTGGAAGGGATCGAGCGCCGCATCAGCGAGCTGCAGAAGCCGAGCGAGTAGAATACCACCCGTAGCGGCGCAAGAGCTTGATTCGCCGCTAGCGGCAGTGTACTGTTTTCCCGAATAGTCGAGCCAGACCGGGAGGTGCTTTATGAAGATCGCCGTCTCCGCTGGGGGGCCGAGCCTTGACTCTCCGATTGACCCCCGCTTCGGAAGGTGCCAGTATCTAGTCATTGTGGACAGCGAGAGCCTGGATTTCGAGGCTGTGGAGAACCCGGCGGTGATGGCGCCTGGCGGCGCCGGCATCCAGGCCGCTCAACTGGTGGCGAGTATGGGCGTGGGCGCTGTGGTCACCGGTAACTGCGGCCCCAACGCCTATCAGGTGCTGTCCGCCGCGGGCATCGATATATTCGTCGGTGCTTCGGGGAGCGTGCGCGAGGCCATCGAGGTCTACAAGAGAGGCGGGCTTCGGGCAACGCCTGGGCCTTCGACTGGGCCCTATTCGGGCATGGACCCTGGGATGGGGCCAGGCATGGGACCCGGCATGGGCCGAGGTATGGGCGGCGGTATGGGCGGCGGTCGCGGTGGCGGCATGGGCGGCGGTCGCGGTGGCGGCATGGGCGGCGGTCGTGGTGGCGGCATGGGCGGCGGTCGCGGTGGCGGCATGGGCGGCGGTCGCGGTGGCGGCATGGGCGGCGGTCGCGGTGGCGGTATGGGCGGCGGCCGGCGATGGCAGCCCTAGGCCTGAGATAGACAGTGCAAGGTAGAGGAGAAGGCGGGTGATCCTGGCCGTCGCCAGCGGCAAGGGCGGTACCGGCAAGACGCTGGTAGCCACCAGCTTGGCCCTGTCCCTGGAAGGACAGGGCTCGGTGCAGTTGCTAGACTGCGATGTGGAAGAGCCCAATGCCCACATATTGTTACAGCCAACTATTGTCTCCTCACAGGCGGTGCTGGTGCCCGTGCCCAAAGTGGACAAAGAGAAGTGCACCTACTGCCGGGTCTGCTCTGAAGCCTGCCCCTACAACGCCATCGCCGTGATGGGCGAAAACGTCCTGGTCTTCCCAGAGCTCTGTCACGGTTGCGGCGTCTGCACCTACGTGTGCCCAGAGAAGGCCATCAGCGAGGAAGGACGGGAAATAGGTGTCGTCGAAGAGGGACACGCCGGCGAAGTGCGATTCGTCCAGGGGCGACTGGCCGTCGGCGAGGCCATGGCCCCGCCGGTGATCCGCGCCGTCAAGCAGCGGGTCGATCGGAGCAGCACTGTCATCCTCGATGTGCCACCGGGTAACTCCTGCCCTGTGGTGGAGGCGGTAAAGGACAGTGACTTCTGCCTCCTGGTCACCGAGCCAACCCCCTTCGGCCTCCACGACCTGACCCTGGCTGTGGAGTTGGCAACGAAGCTGAATGTCCCCTGCGGGGTGGTCATCAATCGCGCCGGCTCGGGAGACCAGGGGGTGGAACGCTACTGTGCCCAGCAGAATATCCCCGTTCTCCTCAAGATTCCTCTTGACAGGCGAATAGCCGAGATGTACTGTCGCGGCCAAACTCTGGTGGCTGGCATGCCATCCTGGCGCAAGGCCTTCCGCGACCTCCTGGAGAGCATCCAACGCCTGGCAGTGGTGAAACGGTGAGCGATGCAAGAAATCGTTGTACTTAGCGGCAAGGGAGGAACGGGGAAGACCGTCGTGGCCGCCTCATTGGCGGCGCTGGCGGAGAACAAGGTCCTGTGCGACTGCGATGTCGATGCCGCCAACCTCCACCTGTTGCTCCAGCCCAAAGTGAGCGAGACACACGAGTTCTGGGGCCAGAAGGTGGCCGCTATCGACCAGCAGGCCTGCACTAGCTGCGGGCTCTGCCTCGATGTCTGTCGCTTCGACGCCATTCAGGAGTTCCAGGTCGACCCCCTTTCCTGTGAGGGCTGTGGCTTCTGCCTGCAGGTTTGCCCTGAGCAGGCAGTGACGATGGTCGACGCCCTCGCCGGTCACTGGTACGTCTCCGATACCCGATATGGGCCGCTGGTTCACGCCCGCCTGGATGCCGGACAGGAGAACTCAGGCAAGCTGGTGACGGCGGTGCGGCAGAAGGCCAGGGCCATCGCCAAGGAGGAGGGCTCGGACTACATCCTCAGCGACGGGCCGCCGGGGATCGGCTGTCCGGTGATCTCGTCCCTCTCTGGGGCAAACCTGGCCCTTATCGTCAGCGAACCCAGCCTCAGCGCCATCCACGACTTGGAGCGGGTGCTGGCCGTGTGCCGTCATTTTGGCGTGAAGGCGCTGGTGTGCATAAACAAATACGACCTCCATGAAGGGAACTCGCGGCACATCGAAGATTACTGCCGCCAAGCGGGCATAGACGTGGGCGCCAAGATTCCCTTCGACACGATGGTCAGCGACGCCATCGCCCAAGGGGTGCCGGTGGTAGAGTTCGGCGACGGCGTGGTGTCGCAGCAAATGGAGGAGCTCTGGAAAGTGGTGGCCGCTCGCTGGTGAGGCGGCCCGTTGTCGACAAAGGTTCATATCCTTGAGCGCGGGGGGACGGAATGCCAATCTACGACTACAGGTGTCGCCAGTGCGGCCAGGTGTGTGAGGTCTTTCTGCGCAGCCAGGACGAAAAGCCTGCCAAATGCCCGAGCTGTGGCAGCGAAAGGCTGGAGAGACTAGTTTCTACGTTTAGCGTGCTGGGGAGCGCGTCTAGCGAGGGCACCACTTGCTGCGGTAGAGACACTCGCTGCGAAAGTCCTCCTTGCTCCGCAGATGACGTCTGCCGGAGGAGGTAAGAATGACCCCCAGCATGGAGCTTGAGCCAAGATATTCAACCAGGGAGATACCGGGCAGGTGTATCAAGTGCTTGGCTGAGGAACAATCCCGAGATTGCCTTAAGCAACTTCTGAAGGGTGGGAGTGAGGACAAAGAGCTTGAAGCGATTTATGAAGCTCTCGTGTCCCTTTTGAAGTCTCCTGAGCTACAGAACCTGCGCGATGAATCTGAAAGGTATCTTGCGGAGGGGCGGGACGTCAAGGTCGTCCTACATCTGGGCGAGGGGGAACCTAGGTACGAGCTAAAGGTGAGTCAACAGTCTGAGAAAGGGGGCGTGCATTGAAAATCGCTGCCATTTCTGACGATGAAGTGCATATCAGCCAGCACTTTGGCAGGGCATCCTACTATGTGATTCTAACGGTTGAAGAGGACAAGATCGTGGACAGCGAGACGCGGCCGAAGGCTGGTCATCGCACCTTCGCCGCTCAGGGGCACCCCAGGCTGGCCCCCGGCGAGAGGCACGGCTACGACGCTGGCTCCCAGGCCAAGCATCAGAGTATGGCGGAGGCCATCGCTGACTGCGAGGTGCTCATCGTCGGCGGCATGGGCCAGGGAGCCTACGAGAACCTCAGGGACTACGGCATTCGGCCGATCGTCACCGATGTGGGTGATATCCGCGAGGCGGCCCTCCGATGCGCGAAGGGCGACCTGCCCAACCTTATGGAGCGCGTGGACTGACCCCTTACCAGCGCTCGCCGAGCGAGAGCCAAGGGGGCCGGAAACAAAACCTCATGGAGTAAGGGAATGAGCTCGATTCTGTACGGCCCTGTCCCATCCTGGCGACTGGGAAGGTCGCTGGGCGTCGATCTGTTGCCTGCCGGCGGGAAGACTTGCACCTTCGATTGCACCTACTGCCAGTTGGGCAGAACAGTACGGCGGCTGACGGTGCGGGACGAGTTCATCGCTTCCAGCGCCCTGGCGCGGGAGCTGGAGGCAGCAAGGAATGTGGCAGCTGATTACGTTACCTTCTCAGGAATGGGCGAACCAACGCTGGCCAGCAACCTGGGGGACGCCCTACGATTGGCTCGGGATGTGATGGGCCTGCCCACCGCAGTCCTCACGAACTCCTCCTTCATGACAAGGGAAGATGTTCGGCAGGACCTGGCCTGTGCCGACGTGGTCGTTGCCAAGCTGGATGCCCCCGATGAGCCGCTATTCCGGCGGATCAATCGGCCGCTGGTGCGGTTGTCCCTGGCGGAGACCTTGGAGGCCATCGAACTCTTCAGGGCGACGTACAAGGGGAAGCTGGCGCTTCAGATCATGTTCATCGAGGCCAATCGGAGGGCCGCAGGCAGATTGGCGGCCATCGCCAGCAGGCTGTCCCCCGATGAGATACAGATCAACACCCCGCTGCGCCCCTGCCCGGTGGCGCCTTTGCCGGCGGATGAGATCGCTGCGATACGGGAGGAGTTCCACGAGTTTCCGAGTGTGGTCACCGTCTACGACGCCCCCAGACCCGAAGTGACGCCTCTCAACATCGAAGAAACGCGACGGCGCAGACCTTCGCTAGACGGCCGCTAGAACGACTGACTGCGGGCGGATTCTTCACCTTTGTGGCCAAAGAAGGCAGAGTCTCCAAGCTCCGCAGAAAGACACGCAGTGAGGCCGGACGATAGCTGGAGATGCCGGAAGCGTGTAGGTCTTTAGCAGCTTTCGGAATCCGCATGAGTAGTTCCCAATGCAGACGTGAAGGATTGCTCTCGCTCACCAGGGCACGGTAGGCTATCGCCGTAAGGAGTCTCTTGGATGACCAGAGAGGATAGAAACGAGATGTCTAACGAAAGTGGGGATCACGAACAATCCCCAGATTGCGCCAGGTGTCCGGCGCCCGTATGCTACAGCCCTGCCTTCATGAAGGGCCCGCCCAACTGTCCCACTAGAACCAAGGCAGGCGTGATCGAGAAGGCTACGGCCCGATACAGTGATCCCGAGGTGGCAGAATTCGCGCGGGTCGCTTCAATCGTGGAGGGCACAGCATATGCACGCGTGCCCTGGGCACCCGGCACTCCGTCGCCTGCTACCACGAGGCTAGAGGAGATCATCGGCTTCGCGAAGAGGATGGGCTACCGGAAACTGGGAGTGGCGTATTGTGTAGGATTCAGGGAAGAAGCGCAGATACTGGTCCCGCTCTTGGAGCGCGGGGGGTTCGAGGTCGTATCAGTGTGTTGTAAGACAGGAGGAATCCCCAAAGAAGAGATCGGCGTGAAAGACGGGGAGAAGATAATCCCGGGAACCTATGAGTCCATGTGCAATCCCATATCCCAGGCCGAGATCCTCAATGACGAGGGCTGCGACTTCAACATCGCGATGGGCCTGTGCGTGGGCCACGATTCCCTGTTTCTGAAGCATGCGAATGCTCCGACGACCGTGTTTGCAGTCAAAGACAGGCTGCTCGGCCACAACCCGCTGGCCGCTCTATACCAGTCCCGGCAATACTATCGAAGGCTGCGCACGCGGGGCGGCATCCCTGGAGAGGCTGAGCAGTAGAGCCGGAAGTTCCCTCAGCGCCGGTCGTACGGTCGGCGACACTTTCCCCGTGTTGAGCAACTGACCGCCTAGACCGCCGCACATAGGCAGCCGATCGGTTCGCTGAGTAGTCATGGCGACCCGCTTGGCGCAGGCCTCTCGGATGGAGTGCTGCTTCAACTGCCTGGGACTGGACAAGCATTGGAAAGCGTGACCACCATCACTATCTCCCCTTGCTCCGCGGCCACCTGGAATGCCTGTTTGAGGGCCTCAAACAGGCTGTCATAGTCGCCCGATACCACGGTACTCATAGAGCCAGGGGTGACTTGTAGCTGGTGCTCCCTGAAGATATCAAGGGCGCGCTCGATCTGTGAGGAGAGCCCTGGCTGGCGCAGGGGATACAGGCTAACCTGTGCTGCTGCCTCCATGCTTCAGCCTCCTTCCTCAAATTGCACGCTCAAGCCGATGAAAGCACCGAAGGGGAGAGCTGTCCAGCGATCGAGCCGGTGCGTTGGATAGAGGCCTGTTCGCCAGCGTATCGCAATGGGTCGGTATCCCAGGGAGGTGCGAAGCAGGCGCTCCAGCTGGCCGGGCGAGAAGAAGCGGGCGCGGCGATAAGGCGCCGCCCTCCGAAGCCTACGCCACAGGGCTATGGGGCTCAGGCGATTGAGGACCCCCAGGATTAGCCCGTGGCGAGCCACCCGCGCCGCTTCCTGCAGGGCTGCCTCTGGGCTATCCAAGAACTCGAGCACCGTGACCAAGGCCACGACGTCGAACGTCGCCTCACCGAAAGGGAGATGCGTGGCGTCAGCCAGCACAAGGGGAAGATCGGGCCGCTGTCCTCGAGCGAAGGTTACCATAGAGGGACCCCGGTCGAGGCCCACCATCGACAGTCCGAGGGAAGCGAACCAGTCCGCGAAGTGACCAGTGCCGCAACCCACGTCGAGGAGGGAATGAGATTCAGTAAAATCGTTCAGAAGCCCTCGCAGGATTAGCTTCTCTACTCGATCCGCTCGTCCACCGAAAGGAGTGGAGAACCAGGCTTCATAGCGCTTGGCCCGCTCCAGGTCGGAAGTCTGCATAAGGCCTCCCTTTCCGACACAATACACCCAAATCTTTGAATTCTATTATACCGGGGGGGACGCCAATCCGCTCAGTCAGGCCGAGTCGGCTGGGCGGCGAGAGGCTTGACCCTTAGCGCCCCGTTTCGTAGCATGCTATGGGAATATGTCCATAAACCACCGGAGCGCGGTAGCCAGACCGACGAAGTGACATCGAACTGAAAGGCGTAACCATGGATGAACCTGAGGCAAGAAGGAACGGATTTGAGCCGATCATAGTGGGGTTCTTCTGCAACTGGTGCTCCTACGCGGGGGCCGACGTGGCAGGCACAGCGCGAATGCAGTACCCGTCGAATCTGAGGATAGTCAGGGTGATGTGCTCTGGCAGAGTAGACGAACGGCTGGTGTTCAAGGCGTTCGCGCTGGGCGCAGATGGCGTCCTGGTCTGCGGCTGTCACCCGGGGGACTGCCATTACCAGAAAGGCAATCTGAGCGCCAGGAGGAGGGTTATGGGCTGGAAGCCCTTCCTCGAGGCCGTAGGAATCGGCGGCGACAGGCTCAGGCTGGAGTGGATCTCAACCTCCGACGGGCGGAAGGTGGTGGAAACCGTCAGTAGCTTCGTCGAGACCCTCAAGCAGCTCGGGCCGAGCCCGTTCAGGAGGGCAGGATCGTGAATCTGCAATATGCGCCAACCATATGTCCCTACTGCGGCTGCGGCTGCGGAATATACCTTGTGCTGAAAGACGGTAGGATAGTGGGGGAGGAACCCTGGAAGGAACACCCCGTCAACGAAGGGACAAACTGCCCCAAGGGAAAAAATGCCTACAAGTTCCTCTACAGTGAGGACCGACTCCAGAAGCCCTTGATCCGGAAGAATGGCACGCTCAAGGAGGCTTCTTGGGAAGAGGCGTTGAGCCTGGTCGCCGAGAAGCTGAAGGGCGTTCCTCCAGAGTCCTTCGGTGCCATCGCCTCCGGCAAGGGCACTAACGAGGATAGCTACGTCCTCCAGAAGTTCGTCCGGGTGATCATGGGCACCAACAGCATCGAATACTGCGCCAGGTTCTGCCACTCGGCATCGGTGGCTGGCCTCCTGCCCACGGTGGGCTCGGGCGTCATGGAAACGTCTCAACTCGACATCGAGCAGGCCGACTGCATACTCATCGCCGGCGTCAACATCAAAGAGACCTTCCCCATGATAGCCAGGAAGGTACTTCGGGCGAAGAGGAAGGGGGCCACGGTCATCGTCATAGACCCCCGAAGGACCGTGACCGTGAGCTACCTGGGCGACCTCCACCTGCAACTGCAAGCGGGCACGGATGTAGCGCTCATCAACGGCATGATGAGCGCTATCCTTGCTGAGGGCCTTGAGAACAAAGAGTTCATAGAGAAGAGGACTGCGGGGTTCGATGAGTTTCGGGCTGCTGTGTCGGCCACTTCCCCTGAGCAGGCTGCGGATATCACCGGCGTGGCAGCGGAGAAGATCAGAGAAGCGGCCATCGCCTATGCCAAGGCAGAAAAGGGCTGCATCCTGTATGACGAAGGCGTCACTCAGCACACCACCGGCGCAGACAACGTGACGGCGCTCGCCGACCTGGCGCTTCTGACCGGGCACATCGGGAAGCCAGGAACCGGCGTGAACCCCATGAGAGGGCAGATCAACGGTGAGGGCACGGGGGACATGGGTTGCCTCAATGTCTTCTATCCTGGATTCAAGCGAGTGGGCCAAGAATCCGCCGAGTTCTTCCAGAATGCCTGGGGAGTAGAGAATCTACCCACTGAGCCTGGTCTCACATACATGGACATACTTCACAAGTGCAGGGTTATCTACCTGGTGGGCACAAACCCCGTCATGGCTGCCCCCGACTCTACGAACGTCGAGAGGGCTCTGGATAACCTCGACTTCTTCGTGGTTCAGGACATCTTCCTGACCGAGACAGCCAAGCACGCCGACGTGGTGCTGCCAGCTGCCTGTTGGGTAGAAAGAGAAGGCATCCACGCCTGGGTGGACAGGAGGGTGCAGAAGATCAACAAGGTCATCGACCCTCCCGGCGAGGCCATGCCCGACTGGTGGATCATTTGCAGAGTGGCGGAGAAGATGGGCTACAAGGACAAGTTCAACTACGCCTCCGCGGCAGAGATATTCGAGGAGATCAGGAGTTGCGTCCCCCAGTACAAGGGGATCACCTACGAGAGACTGGAGAAGAAGGCGGGAGGCATTCACTGGCCCTGCCCTTCCGAGGATCACCCGGGCACTCCTACCATGTTCGTTCAGGCCTTCGGCACGCCTGACAAGCTGGGTCATTTTCAGGCGGTGGAGTACAAGCCTCCGGCAGAATCGCCGGACGCAGATTATCCGCACATCCTCAGCACCGGCAGAAGCCTTTTTCATTACCACACAGGGACAATGACCCGCAGGACAGATACGCTGAACAGCGAGGTGTCTGAAGCGTACGTCGAGATCAACCCCGAGGACGCCCTGATGCTGGGTGTCGAGAGCGGCAGGCGGATCACACTGGAGACAAGGCGAGGGAGGATAGAGGCCACCGCCAAGGTGACCGAACGGGTGCCACAGGGAACCGTATTCGTGCCTTTCCACTTCTCGGAGTCATGCGCCAACATCCTTACCAACCCCGCTCTTGATCCCAAATGCAAGATGCCAGAGTTCAAAGTGTGCGCCGTCAAGGAAGAGGTGTAGGCATGAAGGGGGATATGTACTGGGCCTGGTCCTCGGACCCGGCAATAGCCGACAAGGCCGAATGCGGGGGCGCGGTTACGTCGCTGCTCAAGTTCGCTCTGGAGAGTAACCAGGTCGATGCTGTGCTTGCCGTAGAGGCAAGAGATGGCAACAGGTATGATGGCATCCCCGTGCTGATCGATGATCCTGAGGAACTAATGGCAACCGCAGGAGCATTGCACTGCGCTTCCCCCAACCTCGCTCGCTGCCTCAAGGAATTCCTCGATGGTGCTTCCGATTTAAGGGTGGCCGTGCCCTGCAAGCCGTGTGACGCCAAGGCGATCATCGAGCTGGTCAAGCGTACCCAGATCAATCCCGAGAACGTGCTCCTCATTGGCCTGAACTGCACCGGCACCATGCGGCCGGTGACAGCCCAGCAGATGATGGAAGATGAATTCGAAGTGGATCCCTTCGATGTCGTCAGTGAGGACCTTGAAGACGGCAAGCTGAAGATAAGGCTGCGGGACGGTAGCGAGAAAGAAAGGGATTTGGCGGAGCTGGAGGCCAAAGGGCTCGGGCGTAGGGAGAACTGCCGCAGATGCGACATCAACATCCCGACCATGGCGGATATCGCCTGCGGGAAGTGGGGAGCAGAGGATAAGCAGGCCACGTTCATAGAGGTCTGTTCCGAGAGAGGAGCCGAGCTTCTCGACAAAGCAATCGAAGGCGGCCACATCAAAGTGGAGCAGCCGAGCAGCGAGGCCCTCGAATCGAGGGGAGCACAGGACAGGGCGGCCACCGAGCTGGCGCGGCAGTGGCAGGAGAAGGATTTCGCCGAGTTCCAGGGGATGGGTCTTGAAGAGCGTTTCGATTACTGGTTCGGACCCTCCGGTCAGTTCAGCCAGTGCATCAAGTGCTTTGGCTGCAGAGACGCTTGCCCCATCTGCTACTGTAAAGAGTGCTATCTGGAGGCAGACAGAGGCAGAGTGCCCGGGGGCGAGATCCCACCTGACCCCATCTTCCCGATGATCCGGGCTGTGCACGTCATGGATTCCTGCGTGAACTGCGGTCAGTGTCAGGATGCCTGTCCTATGGAGCTGCCGCTTTCCCGCCTGATCTTCATGCTCAATAGGGAGCTCGCTCAGATCTTCAAGTATGAGCCGGGAATGGATGTCAACGCCCGGCCCCCACTGAGGACGGTGGTAGACAAGGAACTCTCCCTCAGCGGCGCCGAGCTTATCCTATAGGCGACGGCTTGAAGATCCTCGATGATATTATAGCTACCCTCGCAGAAGACGCGCCGGTGCAGGAGGTGCGGATCGGCGCCTTCTGGACGGCGGTTGTGAGCCGAGCATGTGGCCTGGCCTCGACGGTGGCGCCCGAGGAGCACAAACACGGTGCCATTTTCGTGGAGGAGGCCGGGAAGCTGGCCGGCAGGAGCGCGCTCGAGCTGACGGAGCTGGCGCACTCGGAGAGCACGCTGGAGGCAGGCATCGGCCTGGCGGCGATCAACTCGCTGCTCGATGTGGATGAGACGCGCTGCGTGGACCTCAACGCGGGCGATCTGCTGGTGGAGCGGGGCCGGGGCAAGAAGGTAGGGTTGGTGGGGCACTTCCCCTTCGTGCCGGCGCTGCGGGAGGCGGCGGGACAACTGTGGGTGATCGAGCTGCATCCGCAGGCGGGCGACGTGGGCGCAGAAGAGGCGGAGGCCGTCTTGCCAGAGGTGGACATCGCTGCCATCACAGGTAGCGCGTTCATCAACCGTACGATGGATCATCTTCTAGAGCTATGTCGGCCAGAGACCCTGGTGGTCGTCCTCGGGCCGAGCACGCCGCTGTCGCCGATTCTGTTCGAGTACGGCGTGGACGTGATCTCGGGGACACGCGTGGTCGATCCCGGCCTGGCCCTGCGCTGCGTGAGCGAGGGGGCTACCTTTCGCCAGATAAGGGGCGTGCGCCTACTCACGATGGAGCGGAAGGGGGCTAGTCAGCCCAAGGGATAGACTTCATCACCCACAGCTCGCTGCCATCACAGCGGATGGCGAAGCAGGGAGAACGAAAACCACGCGGCCGGAGGAAACCAAACCGCCCGACCGCGTGGCTCTATAAGGACAGGGGGTGCGGCCCTGTCCTATTTGAAAACGCCGTGTAAGCTCCGAAAGTTACCTACGCACCAGAAGACTGCTATAAAAATAGCGATATTTGCATAGAAAACAAGTACATTGAGGCAGTTCAAACAGGAGACTTTGGGAATCTTGGCGCGACTAGGAGAAGCCTGAGTCGGGCTCCCAGCCGGGGATGAACTTGCGCCACTCCACCTGCTCCTCCAAGTAGTGGTAGAAGGGGCGATAGGGGTTGAAGGGAGGGCGGGTGGGCTTCTGGATGAGGTGCATGTGTGCTTCACGAGGGGTGCGACCGGCCTTGCGGTGGTTGCAGTCCTTGCAGGCGGCGACGACGTTGTCCCAGGCATGCTGACCGCCGCGATTGCGGGGGAGCACGTGGTCAAGGGTTAGGTCACGCGTGCGGCGTCCGCAGTACTGGCAGGTGTGGCGGTCACGTAGGAACACATCGCGGCGGCAGAGGCGTCCGCGGGGACGCGGTCGTCGGATTATGTAGACGAGGCGAATAACGGATGGTATCTCAAAAACGAAGGAGAGGCTACGCAGGTAGCCCCGCCCATTCTCCAACACCTCGGCTTTACCTCGATCCACGAGGACGAAGGCGCGACGAGGATTGCAGACGTTGAGCGGCTCGTAATTCTGATTAAGAACAAGTACGGCTGTATCTGTCACAGCGGCATGATAGCAAAAATGATTCTGTGCTGCAATCGGGCGGCGGGGTTACTTCTGGCAGTGGCGACAGAAGCTGGTGATGCGCTGGTTGGAGGTGATCTCGGTGATGGGGGAGCCGCACTTGGGGCAGGGCTGGCCGCCGCGGCGGTGCACCTTCAGGTGGTCCCGGTACTCGGCGACAGGCAGGCCCTCGTTCTCCACGCGGTCGGCAACGATGGCAGCGGCTTCGCCCAGCACAGAGCGGATGGCCTGATAGAGACGCCCCTCCGCTTCCGACGGTAGCTCTACGCGCTTGCGGTAGGGGTGGATGCCAGCGGCGAAGAGGATCTCGTCGGCGTAGGCGTTGCCGATGGCGGCCACCAAGCTGTCGGTGCGAATGACGCTCTTCATCTGGCCACGGAAGTGCCTAAGGTGCTCTCGAAAGGCCTCCTCCGTAAACTCGTCTGACAGGGGCTCGGGGCCCAACTGCTCGAAGAGAGGCAGCGAAGCGAAGTTGCCCTGCTTCACCAGGTAGACCTTGCCCATCCGCCTTTCGTCGAAGTAGCGCAGCTCGTGGCCGTTGCTCAGAGCGAGCACGAAGCAAGTCTTGGGCCGCCGCTTATCCTGGGGCTGGCGGTACTGAAAGCGACCGGTGAGCATGGGGTGAATGGCGAGGTGGTCGCCGCTCCGCAGGGAAAAGAGGAGGAACTTGCCGCGGCGTTCGACCTCACCGAAGACGTTGCCGGTGAGGGTGGAGATGAAGTCGTCCTTGGGGACGCGTATCACAATGGGAATCCTGACGGTCACCTCGTCGATGGCGACGCCGGGGATGCGGCGATTGAAGAACGCGCGATATGCCTCGAGGTCGGGCAGTTCGGGCATAAGGACTAGGCACTCTCCATGTAGCGGGGGTAAGAGCCAAAGATGCGGAAGAAAGAGGACTGGGCCTCGACGGCCTTCAAGGCCTCAACCACCACGTCGTCGGTGCGATGGCCGGCCAGATCCAGGAGGAAGATGTACTCGCCGAGGCGCTCCTTAGTAGGGCGAGATTCCACCTTGGTGAGATTGATGTCGCGGCTGGAGAATTCCTCGAGCGTGCTCACCAGAAGGCCGGGCCGGTCATCGCCGAAAGAGAAGGCGAGAGAGGTCTTGTCGTTCCCTGTGGAGGGATGGTCGGTTTCGGCGAGGACGACGAAGCGGGTGAGGTTGTCGGAGCGGTCCTGGATGTCGTGGGCCAGGATGTCGGCGCCGTAGAGCTCGGCGGCGCGGCGGGTGCCGATAGCGGCGGCGTTCTCGCGGGCCATCATCTCCTCTACGGCAGCGGCCGTGGACAGGGCAGCCACCATCTCCGCCTTGGGGAAGCAGCGCTCCACGAAGCGTCGACACTGGCCGAGGGCCTGGGGGTGGGACAAGAGCAGCTTGACGTCGGCGGCCTGCATGCCCGGGCGTACCAGGAGGCAGTGGCCGACGGGCAGGACGAGCTCGCGTCTGATGGAGAGGCGAGACTCGTGGATGAGGATGTCGAGGGTGTCGGTGACTGAGCCTTCAATGCTGTTCTCGATGGCCACAACCCCCTCGTCGGCCATGCCCGAATCGACAGCGGCGGCGACAGCGGCGACGCTGGCAAAGGGCAAGAGCTGGGCCGCGGGGTCGTGGCACATGGCGGCCTCTTCGCTGAAGGTACCGGCCGGCCCGAGAAAGGCGACGCGCTTGGTGCTCATTGCTTCTCTTTGACGGGGGTGGTGAGGATGGCCCTCAAGGCGTCCTCGCTCTCGCAGCGGCAGACCGCCACGACTTCGTCGCCAGCGCGAACCTGCGTGTCGCTGTTGGGGACACGAGGCACCCCTTCCTCATCGATGACGACAACGATGAGGCACTGCTGAGGCAGAAGCAACTCACCGATATGCTCGCCGACGATGGCAGAGTACTGTGGCACCTTGGCCTCGACTATCTCCAAGCCGCTCCCCTTGATGGTTAGCAGGGGAATGAGGGGGTGGGAGGGAAGCTCCTGCTCGATGTTGGCCAGAACGAGGGCGGTGGAGCTGACGGTGGTGTCGATGCCGAGCTTCTTGAATATGGCCTCGTTCTTGGGATTGTTGATGAGGGCCACGGTGCGGCGGACGCTGAACTTGTTCTTGGCTACCTGACATGCCACAAGGTTGTCCTCGTCGTCGCCGGTGACGGCGATGAACAGATCGGCGCGGCCGGTGCCAGCGGCCTCAAGGGTGACACCCTCGCAGCCGTCGCCTCGGAGAACGATATCGCCCAGGTCATCGGCGATCTTCTGGCACTTGGCGGCCTCCTTCTCGATGACCAGGACCTCGTTACCGTCTTCGACGAGTTGCTTGGCGAGATAGTAGCCTACCTTGCCACCGCCCACGATGATGATATACATGACTAACCCTCGCCCTTCGGCGTTTCCGCCGGCTCCCTCTCCAAAGCTTGCTTCAGCAGTCGCGCGACTTCCTTGGTGGGGCTGATGGTCTCCAGGCCGAGGCCGCGATAGAGCTCCTGTCGGATGGGGTCGAAGATGCGGCAGACCACCTTGGGAACGTCGAAGATGTGCTTGGCGACCTGGCTGGCCATGACGTTGCGGTTGTCGCCGGGGGTCACAGCCACGAAGGCGTCGGCGTCGGCGAGGCCGACGCGCTGGAGGACATCCTGGTCGATGCCGTTGCCGACGACGCTGTTCCCTTTGAAGTCGGCGGGAAGCTGTCCAAAGGCATCGGGGTCGATATCCAGGATGGTGACTTCCTGGCCTTCACGGTCGAGAATAGTAGCAAGCTCGGCGCCCACACGTCCGCAGCCCATGATGACAACTTTCATCTCACTCGACCATGGGCAGGCGAATAAGCCATACTTCACCGGGGGCATTTTCCAGCACGTACTGGGTGATCTTGCCGAGTCGGAACTCCCCGGGCAGCGGCGCCGGCTTGCCTCCCCTGGGCCAGGCCAAGCCTGCGCCTTCCGCGAGGGAGCGCTTGTAGCCCACGCCCAGGATGATGCCGTCGACGCTGCGCTCGATGGCTTCATCGACGATGGCGTGGCCAGCGTCTCGCGCCTGAAGAAGCTCTCCTTCCACCGGAAAGTCCACTTCCTCGGCGCGCTGCTCAGCGCGGTTCAGAATCTCTTCGCCTTTCGCAGCCTCAGGGCTAAGGTCAGCATCCAGAGGCAGAGAGCGGTGTACCTCTATGACATAGACGACGTAGACCTTGCCCTTGTTGCGTTTGGCCATCGTACAGGCCATGTAGACAGCCTCCATGCTGGCGTCCGAGCCATCGACCGGCACCAGGACATTACTGAGCGTCATGCGTAGTTTGTCTGCCCCTCCCAGCCACAACCAAGTAAACCTGCCATAAGAGCCAGTCAATTATATAAACAGCAAGAGGCAACCGCAACACAAGACGGCGATTCGGACTAAGAGCGGAGGGCGGCCTAGCCGCCCTCCGCTATCTGGAACGATCGGTCGTTTGTTACCTTAGGGTTCGACGGGCATATCTGCGCACTGCACCCCACTGGCGATGATCAGGACCAGCATGCTGTCGTACTGGTCGACGGTGGTCAAGGTGGTGATGCCCGGGTCATCAGGGACGTAGCGCAGCCAGCTCCCCGCGTCTAACGCATAGGCGATAGCGAACTGGGCGGGCGGGCCGGCGATGCAACTGAATACGGTCTCCGCAGCCGTGCCGTCGGCACCGGTCCAGACAAAGTTGTTCCAACCTATCGGCAGGTCAAAGGTACGGGTGGCGCTAGGGGTGGGGCTGGGCGTGGGGCTAGGGGTGGGGCTGGGCGTGGGCGTAGGAGTGGGGCTGGGACTGGGGGTAGGGGCAGGCCCGGTGGCCACGGGGTGAAAGACAACGGCTCCATCATCGTCAGCCGGGCAATCGGCGCCTGGGTTGGCGGGATCATCATCCTCATCGTTGAAAATGACGCCGGCGACGCCGCGGGAGACTGCCGGGGCACCCTTCCAGTAGTTGTGGGTGGCATTGACGGTGTTCTCGCTGGTGCAGGCGAGCCTGATGTAGTACTCATCGGGGTCCAGGTCGCCATCGAAGGTATTGGCGTTGTCGTCAGAGCCGCCGATGATCACCAGAGCCTCGGCGGGCAGCACGTCCAGGTCGATGCCGCCATTGCTTTCAGTACCGACAACACGGGTGGCAATGGTGTTGCGCAGTACCTGGACATGAGTCTCGCCGCGGACGTACAACTGGTACTGGGTGTTCACGCTGCCCGACATGGTGTTGTCTTGGACAACGACCATGTCTGAGGTGTCAATGCGGACTCCATTGCGGGCGTTGTCGACTATGATGTTGTCGACGACGCGGCTGTCGTTGGCACGGTCGAGCAGTATGCCGTCGGGCTCGTTGTTGTGGATGTAGCTGCCTTGGATGACGGTGCCGCTGGTCCAGTTGGCGAAAACGCCGACGCCCCACTCGGCCACCTCCACGTCGGTAATGGTCGTGTCGTCACCGGTGACCACGATTCCTATATCGCTACCAGTAGGACCGTCCAGCGCCAGGTGACGGATAGTAACGTCGTCGGCGCTAACGGTGATGCCGTCAGTGCCAGGCGCTGCGACCTGGATGACGATTTCGTCGACGTCAGCGTCCGCCCGGCCTTCGATGGTGATCTTCCTGTCCACGACTATGCCGCCGGGGTAGACTCCCTCGCACACGCGTACGGTGTCGCCGTCGGCGGAGACGGCCACAGCGCTGGCAATATCGGCGTAGGCCGTTGCCGTGGAGCATTCGGTGGGCTCGCCGGCATCGTCGGCGTCGTTGACCCAGCGCACGGTCTGGGCCTCGGCCAGCCAGCCCTGCCAGGTACCCAAGGCAACGGTGAGAACCGCCGCCACCGCTACTATCACCACCACCGCTGTCCTCGAACGAAGCCACTTCATGATCAGTCTCCTTCCATTGCTTGCCAGATTGCCATATCGCTCCGTTTCTATCACGGGCGCAGGAGCCTGTCAAGCGGCGAGCCTCTCTGTAACTGGTTCACCACCGGTGGGTGAAGTCCCCAACCCTGCGGGATAAATCCCGCAGCACCAGATTCTCGATTCTAGGAAGCCGCGGGTTTCAACCCGCGGGACGGTCCAAGAACCTTTGGCCACCAGCAATGAACTAGTCACGCCTCCCTCCAGAAATGGGAAAACGCTAATAAGAACGGAGGGCGGCTAGGCCGCCCTCCGCTATCTGGAACGATCGGTCGTTTGTTGCCTAGGGTTCGACGGGCATATCTGCGCACTGCACCCCACTGGCGGTGATCAGCACCAGCATGCTGTCGTACTGGTCGACGGTGATCAAGGTGGTGATGTCCGGGTCATCAGGGACGTAGCGCAGCCAGCTCCCCGCATCTAACGCATAGGCGATAGCGAACTGGGCGGGCGGGCCGGCGATGCAACTGAATACGGTCTCGGCAGCCGTGCCGTCGGCACCGGTCCAGACAAAGTTGTTCCAGCCCAGCGGCAGGTCAAAGGTGCGGGTGGCGCTAGGGGTGGGGCTGACCGTGGGGCTAGGGGTAGGGCTGGGCGTAGGAGTGGGGCTGGGGCTGGGGGTGGGAGCGGGCTCTGTGGCCCAGGGGTGGAAGACGACCGCGCCGTCGTGAGGCAGAGGGCACTCGACGCCAGCATCATCTTCATCGTTGAAGATACGGTTGGCGATGTCGCTCCTGGAAAGGCCTGCGCCTCCCCAGTAGTTATAGGTGGCGTCCACCGTGTTCTCGGCGGCGCAATCTAGTTCTACGTAGTACTCACCAGCCGCGGGGTCGAAGGGCCCGCTGAAGCTGTTGGCGTTCTCCGGCGAGCCGCCGATCTGGACGAAGGCCTCCGCTGGCAGCGACACCGACAGATAGACGCCATGACTATTCGTGACGGTCACGATCTCGTTGCGGTGGATGCGCACGTTGGCTCTCTCGTAGACAGCGATCTGGTCGCTATCGTTGCCGGATATCGTGTTGGCCTCCACCAGCAGCTCATCCTCAGCGTACGCGTCGATGCCAACGATGCCGTTGTCCGCTATCTCGCTGCCTCGCACGACGTTCCGCAACCCGTCGGTCATATAAACACCGTCGAACGCGTTGTCATGGAGGTGGCAGCCTTCGATAACCATGTTCTGGGCCCTATCCGTGTTTATGGCGTTATCCCAGTCAGTGGCCTCCACATCGCTGATGGTGAGGCCGCTGTAGCCGGGAGCGGCCATGAGAATGCCGTTGTTGGAGTCAGAGCCGTCCAGCACCAGGTGGCTGATGGTCACATCGTCAGCCTCGACGATCAGGCCGTCGTTGGCGGCCGTCTCCTCGATCACCACAGCCGCCCGATCGGCGCCTTCGCGGCCCTCGATGGTCACTTCCACACCGATGGTGATATTGCCAGCGTAAGTGCCCTCGCACAAACGTATGATGTCGCCGTCGGCGGAAGCTCCCAGGGCGGCGGAAATGTTGGCGTAGGCCGTTGTCGTGGAGCATTCGGTGGGCTCGCCGGCATCGTCGGCGTCGTTGACCCAGCGCACGGTCTGGGCCTCGGCCAGCCAGCCCTGCCAGGTGCCCAAGGCAATGGTGGAGGCCGCCACCACCGCCACCAGCGCTACCACTGCCGTCCTAGAGCGCAGCCACTTCATGATCAATCTCCTTCCATTGCCTGCAGATTGCTATATCGCCCCGTTTCTATCACGAGCGCGGGGGCCTGTCAAGCAGCGAACCTCTCCCCAAGAATGGAGAAGCGCTAATAAGAGCGGAGGGCGGCCTAGCCGCCCTCCGCTATCTGGAACGATCGGTCGTTTGTTGCCTAGGGTTCGATGGGCATGTCCGCGCACTGCACCCCGCTGGCGGTGATCAGCACCAGCAGGCTGTCGTACTGGTCGACGGTGGTCAAGGTGGTGATGTCCGGGTCATCAGGGACGTAGCGCAGCCAGCTCCCCGCATCTAACGCATAGGCGATAGCGAACTGGGCGGGCGGGCCGGCGATGCAACTGAAAACGGTCTCCGCAGCCGTGCCGTCGGCACCGGTCCAGACAAAGTTGTTCCAGCCTATCGGCAGGTCGAAGGTACGGGTGGCGCTAGGGGTGGGGCTGACCGTGGGGCTAGGGGTGGGGCTGGGCGTAGGAGTGGGGCTGGGGCTGGGGGTGGGAGCGGGCTCTGTGGCCCAGGGGTGGAAGACGACCGAGCCGTCGTGAGGCAGAGGGCACTCGACGCCAGCATCATCTTCATCGTTGAAGATACGGGTGGCGATGTCGCTCCTGGAAAGGCCTGCGCCTCCCCAGTAGTTGTAGGTGGCATCCACCGTGTTCTCAGCAACGCAAGCCAGTTCCACATAAGAGTTGGGAGCGGCGAAGGGCCCGCTGAAGCTGTTGGCGTTATCAGCTGAGCCGCCGATCTGGATGAAGGCCTCGGCCGGCACGCCCTCTACGACGATGCCATCGCTACCCGCTATGTTGACGATGTCATTGCGCAGGATGCGCATGTTGACTGCGCCAAAGATCTCTATCTGGTCGTCGACGTTGCCCGACAGCGTGTTGCGATCCACCAGGAGCTCATCCTCGGCGTCCACGTCGATGCCAACGCCGCCGTTGTCCGCTATCTCGTTGTCTCGCAACACATTTCCCGACCCGTTGTTCAATTCCACGCCGTCGGCCACGTTGTCATGGAGATTACTGTCTTCGATTACCATGTTCTGGGCCGTATCCGTCTTTATGGCGTCATCCCACTCAGTAGCCTCCACATCGCTGACGGTGAGGCCGTCGTAGCCGGGAGGCGGCATGGCGATGCCGGTGTTGGACCCAGGGCCATCCAGCGTCAGGTGGCTGATGGTCACGTTGTCGGCCCCGATGATCAAGCCGTTGTTGGCAGCCGTCTCCTCGATCACCACGTCCGCCCGAGCGGCCTCTGCTCGCCCTTCGATGGTCACTTCCACGCCGACGGTGATATTGCCAGCGTAAGTGCCCTCGCACAGCCGTATGATGTCGCCGTCCGCGGAAGCTCCCAGGGCAGCGGAAATGTTGGCGTAGGCCGTTGTCATGGAGCATTCGGTGGGCTCGCCGGCATCATCGGCGTCGTTGACCCAGCGCACCGTCTGGGCCTCGGCCAGCCAGCCCTGCCAGGCGCCGAGGCAGATCGTGAGCGCCGCTACCACCGCCACCAGCGCCACCACTGCTGTCCTCGAGTGCAGCCATTTCATGATCAATCTCCTTCCATTGCTTGCCAAATTTGCTGCGATGCTCCGTTTTTATCACTGGCGGGGGAATGTGTCAAGAGGCGAACCTAGCGAGGTGGCGGCAGGTCCAGCATGAGGACCTCCAGGGCGAGACGGGGGTTGGCGTTCTCCTCCAGGCGGCGCTTGGTGGCCGCTAACGAACGGAGGAAGGCGACCACCTGGGCGGCGTCGTAGCGCGAGGCCTCGGCCTTCAGGATGTCGGAGAGGTCGAGGTTGGTGATGGCGTCCTGGCAGTCGGTGGACAGCAGCAGAATGTCGCGCCACCAATCGCGCCAGAGGTCGAGGACGGCGAGGACGGTCGCCCGGTCGCGAGAGAAGCGGCCGGCGACCTCGGAGGCATAGGCGAATCGCTCCTGGATGGTGCGCTGTGGAAGGGCACGAACGTCCATGAGGGCTTCGTGGCGGACGCGCATCATCTCCTCATCCTGATGGGCGGCGACGGCCCAGCCCAGGCGGCCGCGCGACAGGCGAGCGAGGAGCTGAGCCTGGCTAGGAGCCACTTCCCATCGCTGGCGCAAGGCCTCCTCTAGCTGGGGAACGGGCAGAGGCGCAAGGTCCAGCCGCTGGCAGCGGGAGCGGATGGTGGCTCGCAGAGCCTGCGGGCGCGAGGTGATGAGGACGAAGACGACGTCTGGGGGCGGCTCCTCGAGGGTCTTGAGGAAGGCGTTCTGGGCCGCCTCGTTCATGGCATCGGCCGGGTCGATGATGATCACGCGGCAGCGGCCCTCGAAGGGGCGCAGGCTCACCGCCCGCCCCACCTCCCGTATCTGGTCGATGCTGATGTCCTTGTGGACGCCGCCATCGCCTGCCTCCACAGTCACCACCTGCACGTCGGCGTGGATGTGGGTGGCGATGCGGCGGCAGTGGGAGCACTCCTGGCAGGGCGGCTCGGGCCCGTCACAGTTGAGGGCCTGGGCCAAGTCGAGGGCGAGGGTGCCTTTGCCCACGTGGGACGGTCCTACGAAGAGATAGGCGTGAGCCCGCCTGCCCTGGGCCAGGCCGCGCTGGAGGGCGGCCACCGCCCTATCGTGCCCAACGGTCTGCCACACGGGAGTGCCTAGCTCTCGGGAGGATGTACGTCGCATTGCATCAGGTCTTCGTAGGTCTCGCGGCGACGGATCAGGCGGGCGGCGCCGTCCTTCACCATGACGATGGCGGGGCGGAGAAAGGCATTGTAGTTGCTGGCCATAGGCAGGCAGTAGGCGCCAGCGGCAGCCACGGCCAGCAGGTCGCCCGCTTCCAGGCGGGGCAGGTCGGCATCGCGAACGAGGACATCGCCGGACTCGCAGAACTTGCCGGCGATGGTGACCCGCTGGCGTGCTGCCTCGCCGACCTTGTTGGCCACGAGCGCTGAGTAGCGAGCGCTGTAGAGAGCAGGGCGGATGTTATCGCCCATGCCACCGTCGACGGCCACGTAGGTGCGCACGCCGGGGATCTCCTTGGTGGCGCCGACCTTGTACAGGGCGAGGCAGGCCTGCGCGACGATGGCCCGCCCTGGCTCCACGACAAGCCTTGGCGAGGGCAGGGAGTAGGTTCGGCAGGCCTCGAGCAGGGCAGCGACGATGGCCGCCGCGTACTCGGCCATTGACGGCGCGGGAATGTCCTCTTCGTACTGAACGGCGAAGCCGCCGCCGGGGCTAAGCTCACCGAGGCGGAGGCCGTGCCGCTCGCTCATCTGAGCGGCGAAGGCCATCACCACCTGGATCGCCTCCTGATAGGGCTCGAGGTGGAAGATGGGCGAACCGAGATGCATGTGCAGCCCGACGAGCTCGACGGCCGGCAGGCCGAGGGCCTGCTTCACCGCCGCCTCCGCCTGGCCGGTGACCATGGGAAAGCCGAACTTGCTGTCGAGGACGCCGGTAGTGGTGTGGCGGTGGGTGTGGGGGTCGACGTTGGGCGAGAGGCGCAGGAGGATGGGCTGACGCTTGCCGACAGCCAGCGCCAAGCGGTTCAGCAGCTCAAGCTCGTGCAGGTTATCGACCACAACGTGGCCGATGCTGTAGTCCAGAGCCTCGCGCAACTCCTGCTCCGACTTGTTGTTGCCGTGGAAGTAGATACGCTGAGGCGGAAAGCCGACCGAGCGGGCGATGGCGAGCTCGCCGCCGGAGACCACCTCCAGGTGCATCTCCTCCTCGGCCAGGAGGGCAGCGAGGGCGCGGCCGAGGTAGGCCTTGGCGGCGTAGCTGACGCCGGTATCGTCGTGGCGGCTGCGGAACTCCGAGCGGAACTCGCGGCACTTGTGGCGCAGAGTCTCTTCGTCGAAGACGTAGAGGGGCGTGCCGAACTCGCGGGCCAGCTCGACGGCATCGCAGCCGGCGATCGTCAGATGGCCCGCGTCGCTCACCGCCGAGGTGAGGGGCAGGATGCCCGCCAGGGGCAGCTCGCTGGACGGTCTCTTGTTAGCCAAGGAAAGAATCCTCCTAACCCGAGGGTATTCTACTATACGTTTGACGGTGCAGCCCAGTCTAGGCAATATGATGAGCCTTTGGCGCCGCTCATGGTGAGCCCTTGGCGCCGCTCGTGGTGAGCCCTTGGCGCCGCTCGTGGTGAGCCTTTGGCGCCGCTCGTGGTGAGCCTGTCGAACCATGAGCCGCCGCTCCTCCTTCGACAAGCTCAGGATGAGCGGGAGAGGCTGTCTGACCCTCTGTCCCTCACCTAGAGTGCAACACAGTGCGGCCCAGTCTAGACAAGGCCGTAGGGGGTGCCGGTGGCCTCGTCGCGGCGGGCGATCTTGCCCTCGCTCTCCAGCTTCGCCAGGTGAGCGAGGAGCTGAGCGCGGGCCATGCCAACGAGACGCCTGTCCAGCTCGGGGTAGATGTCGGCTAGCATGGCTTCCAGGCGGCCGCGTCCCTGGCCGACAGCCGCGAGGATCTGCTGCTCCCGCTCGCGGCGGTGGTCGATGAGCTCCTGGAGCTTGCGGGCGACATCGCGCACCGGCGGGCCGTGGCCGGGGCAGAGCAACGCGGCGTCGTAGGTCTGGAGCCGTCCGAGCGACTGCACGTAGAGGGCCATGTCGCCGTGGGGCGGCGGCAAGATGACCACGGTGCCGAGGCCGAGCACGGTGTCGCCGCTGAACAGCACGCCCTCCTCGCGCAGGTAGAGAGAGATGGAGCCGAGGGTGTGGCCGGGCGTATCGATGACCTCGATGGTGACGCCGCCCACCTGGAGCGTGTCGCCGCCCTGCAGCAGGCAATCGGGCGTGGTCTGAGCGGTGGCGCGGCGCCAGGCGCGAAGGCGGTCGGCCAGCGTCTGCGGCTCAATGGGGATGTCGACATCCTGGAGAGCGGCCGCGCGCCATTCGCTGAGGAGGCGTGCCTCCGTCGGGTGGAGGCAGATGGCGGCGCCGGTGGCCTGGCGGAGGGCGTGGGCGCCGCCGCAGTGGTCGATGTGGTGGTGAGTGACGATGATGTGCGATAGCTTGAGGGCCTGCCCTGAGCCTGCCGAAGGGCCGGCAATGCCCTGGAGGTATTCGAGGCGGGGCTTGACGGAGGCCTCGTCGGGGTAGCCGGCGTCGATGAGAACCGCCTGGCCGCTGTCGACCACGAGGTAGACGTTGGGAGCCTGCGGGCCGCTGAAGGCAGCCTGAGGCGCAGGTATGCTGTGGACGCGAGGGGTTATCTCCATGCTTGGCCGCCTATGCGCGGCCAATGTTAGCACATGTGGGAGGCGGATGCCTCTGGCGGTTGGCCGCTCATGGTGACCCCTTCTCGCCGCTCATGGTGAGCCTGTCGAACCACGGGCGGCTGCGCTAGGGGTTGGTGCAGGTGTCGGCGATTCGATCGGCGTACATGTAGACGTCGCCGGTGACGCTGAGGTCGCAGCTCATGTCGAGGTCGAGGCGTTGCCACCAGTCGCCGGAAGCAGGCCCTGGACAATCGGGAGGGCCGCCTACGGCGCCAATGCGGCCGACGTAGTTGTATATGTCGCCGGTGACCGAGACGTCGCCGCTCATGTCTACGTCCAGGGGCCAGGCATCATCGCTGGGGCCGTCGGGGCAAGCGTCCAGGGAGTCGGTGCCCACGTAGTCCTCGGCCGCAGTGGTGAATCCATCGCAGTCGTCGTCCCCCAGCGGAACGTACCACGGCGTGGCCGTCGCCGGGCAGTTGTCGCAGGCGTCGCCCCAGGCGTCCTCGTCGCCGTTCTCCTGGTTGGGGTTTTGATCTTCGGGGCAATTGTCCGCGAGGTCATATATGCCGTCTCCATCGGCATCGCTCAGCGGGCAGTTGTTGTTGATGGCCAGGTAGGCGCTATCAGTCGTGAGCGGGTGATAGGTCGGGATCTGGCTACTACCCGACATGTAGACGATCGGCTCCTCCAGGGTGAGGATCGTCATGCCATCGTGCAAAATGTCCAGGCCGATCCTCACTATGGTGCCGTCGCCGGGAATGCCCGGGCCGCCTGTCCAGTAGAAGGCGCCGCAGGCAAAAGTGCCGTCGTCGTCCGGCAGCGTCTCACCGAAGTCGACGGCTCCTGGCGTCTTGATGAGGCAGTCGGTGTCGGGAGGCACGATCTGGACCGACCAGGGCTCGTAGTTCAGCGACACGTCGTAGCCGACGGGCGCGTAGGTGGCACCCCACACCACGATGTCTATGATGACGTCGGCCACACCGTCGTACATATTGGCCGGGTCGACGTTTACCTGCGCGCAGCTCTCTACTATTCCCAGGGTGTTGGCGCTGTTGCCCGTGATGTCAGGGTCGATGTCGAAGTTGACGGTGCCCTGGGCGGAAGCCTGCTGCGGCCCAAGAGGGCTGAAGCCGGCCACAAGAATGAGCGCAAGTATGGCGGCCGCCGCCAGTCTAAAGAGAGCTACTGTGACAACGCGCAACATCTTCATGTTGGCCACTCCCTGATCGGCGCAAATAATAACCTAAGCGCTAACAGTATACTCGCAATAACTGGGAGGTCAAGGACTGGGGCGGGCAGCCCGAAATTGACGCTCGTCTGACGGGTAGGTTATGCTTTTTGTGAGGGGTTTGATCTGACAAGGAGGGGAGGAGACTCATGGCGAAGATAACTGTCGAGGCCGTCGACAAGGTGCTGGACGAGATCCGCCCGGCTCTCAGGGCCGATGGCGGCAACGTCGAGGTGCTGGGGGTCAGCGAGGACGGCGTCGTCAAGCTGGAGATGGTCGGCGCCTGCGCCGGCTGCCCCATGGCCACTCTGACCCTGAAGGCAGGCATCGAGCGCATACTCTTCGAGCGCCTCCCCGATCTCGTGGGTGTGGAGGCATTCAGCGGCGGCCAGCCCGTCGGCGACATTGAAGGCTTCTGAGGCGACGAGCGCTAGAAACAGGCGATAAGACAAAGGCAAGAGGGGTGCCGAAGTGGCACCCCTCTTTGCTTGCGTCGTTTGGTCCTGCTACTCTGCTTGCTCCAGCTCGAACGCCTTGTGGAGGGCGCGCACGGCCTCCTTCACCTTCGCCTCGTCGATGATGCAGGTGATGCGGATCTCGCTGGTTGTGATCAGCTCGATGTTGATCCCGGCGTCGAACAGTG
>Ga0315553_10000549_pt1 | contig 32974 bp, 26 predicted proteins | sample SalMarSW160140MG_FD_203099 | JGI IMG/M metagenome (GOLD analysis project Ga0315553, IMG submission 203099) | Salt marsh sediment microbial communities from the Plum Island Ecosystem LTER, Massachusetts, United States - Salt Marsh Sediment SW1601-40 ... | reverse complement strand
TATACAATCATTTATTTTTCGTCGTTTTAAGCTTATATTTCTTGATTTTATTATATAATGTTACTCGATTGATGCCGAGAATACCCGCTGATTTCCTGATATTCCATTTATTGCTCTTTAAAGTACTTTCAATATATTGCTTTTCCAGGTCATCAAGTGACTGATTCGTTTCTTCGATCGCTGCTTTTGCCCTGCCTTCAATCTTCGATACGACAAGATACTCAGGAAAATCATCGACCTTTATATCGAGTTCACTCGCAACCACTACTGCATGTTCGATTGTGTTTTCTAATTGCCTGATATTACCTGGCCAATTGTATTCCATTAGCATCCTCATCGCCTGATCTGAAAACCCATACATCTTTTTCCCCGTATCAAGGCTGAATTTTTCCAAAAAATGCTCGGCAAGAACCGGGATATCTTCTTTTCTTTCACGCAGAGGCGGGACTTCAATAGTAATAACATTTAGGCGATAATATAAATCTTCCCTGAATTCTCCGCTGGCGATCAACTCCTCAAGATTTTTATTCGTTGCGGCGATGATCCGAATATCCACCTTGATCGGATCCTTACCGCCCACGCGCCGGAATTCTCTCTCTTGAATAAACCGTAAGAGGTTCACCTGTGTCTTGAGACTTATGTCACCTATCTCATCGAGGAACAACGTACTCTTATCAGCGAGTTCGATCCTTCCTTTGTGTTGTGCTACAGCCCCAGTAAAAGCGCCTTTTTCATAGCCAAACAATTCCGCCTCAAGCAAAGTTTCAGGTATCGCTCCACAAGCAGCGCTAATAAAAGGATTTTTATTTCTCGAACTGAGTTCATGAATCGCCCGCGCGACAAGTTCTTTGCCAGTACCACTCTCGCCGATTATTAAAATAGTTGATTTTGTTGGCGCGACCGTTTTGATCATCTCAACAACCTTGAGCATCTTTGAACTTTTCCCGATCAAATCCTGAAATTTGAATCTCCTGTTCAATTCTTTCCGTAAACGTATATTTTCTTTTATCAAACGCTGATGTTCCACGAGCTTTGCGATCACAACACTGATCTCTTCAGGATTAAAGGGCTTTACAATATAATCAGCAGCACCTGCTTTTATCGCCATTACCGCGGTATCGATCGTTGCATAAGCAGTCACAATAATAACTGGTATCTCAGGCTTTATTTTGCCTATTTCAGTAAGTACCTCAAGACCGTCTATATTGGGCATCTTTAAATCGACCACAGCAAGGTCCCAGTCTTCTTGTTTGACTTTTTCAATTGCTTTGAAACCATCTTCAACAGCCATGACATAATAACCATCTTCTTTAAGCCAATCAGTGAGTGAGCTTCTCATGATCTCTTCGTCATCGACTACCAAAATTCTATTTCTGCCCATGATTCTCCTTTCTGATTTTCTTGTTGAAGAATTCTTCACACCTGAAACAAAAATTGCCCTTCTTGTTATCGATACTGACAATATTATTTGACAAATACATAGCACACCGGGTGTCATTACAATGTACCAAACCATAACAATGACCTAGTTCATGAATGATCACTTTGGCAAGTCTCTTGGTAAGCAATGCATTATCCTCAGGTAAAGAGTAAAAACTCTGTCTCAATCTTCGCATTGATACGACTGCAACCTTACCGCCAAGTTGCGCTTCGCCATAGACAAAAGTCAGGACTGGCGTGCATAAATCAATATCTGTAATGCCTATTAATTTTTCACAGTCAACGGGCAATTCCATAACCATTTTTTCAATGATCTTTTTTGCATAGTACTGATTTCGTTTAGGTTCAAATGCAAATACAGGATAATTTGCGTCTTCAATTAATTTAAATGGCAAAAAATCAAGGATTTTAATCACATTACCCAATAATGCTTGTTTAATGTCACCTATTTCCTTTAAATATATGTATTTCATATTATGTATATAATTATAACAATTTTTCCTATAATGTCAATTTTTTTAACACATTAGGTTATCATTATCTTGACATGAATAGTCCTGTAAATATAATAATATATGAAACAACGGAAATCCATTGGTCTTAATACAGCGGCGATGAAATCTTTGTTTGATGGTCTACTCAAGAACATGAATGGCGGTGTATTTGCTGTTGATCGGGATATGAAAATACAATTTTTTTCAAAAGCTGCTGAATGGATAACTGGTTATTCACGTGAAGAAGTACTTGGTAAAACCTGCTATGAAATATTCAAAGCAAAGATATGTGAGGAAGGTTGTCCTTTTGAGAATATCATTAAAAAAGGCATTCCTATCAAGAAAATGAGTATGGTAATTGTAGGGAAGTACGGCAGCCAAATAGCGATATCGCGAACCGCATTTTGTCTGAAAAATTCTAAAGGCAAAACAACCGGTATGGCAGCGATCTTTCGTGACACAACCGAATTACAAAACTTAAGACAACAGCTTCTTCAAACAGAGAAAATGGCGGTAATGGGCCAGCTGGCTGCAGGTGTCGCACATGAAATAAATAATCCAATCAATGGTATTATTACTTATATCCGTCTCCTGCTCAAAAAACTCGATGAAAATAAAGTCGACCCAGAGACCTGGAAAAAGAATTTAGAGCTTGTTGAAAGAGAAACCAAAAGGATCGGGCGTTTGGTAAAAAACCTGCTCAATTTTTCACGCAAGACAGAACCTGAATTCAGGCCTTTATCACTTAAACATTTGATCGAAGAAACCTTACCGTTATTGCACGATCAGTTTCTAATCAAAAACGTGAATTTAACCAAGAAATACGGTAATACAATCCCGGATATTCTGGGCGACCCCAATCAACTTCAGCAGGTATTGCTCAATTTAATACTCAACGCGGTCCAGGCAGTTGAGGACCAGGGCAGAGTGAGTATTTCCCTTGCCGCTGAAAGCAAGAGCTTTGTGCATCTGGATATATGGGATAATGGTGTGGGTATACCCCAGGAAGATTTAGATAAGCTTTTCGAGCCCTTCTTTACATCCAAAACTGGCAAACAAGCAGGTGTTGGCCTGGGTCTTTCTATCGTCAAGAAAATAGTGACCGCGCATAACGGGCGGATCAGGATTCAAAGCGAACTGAACAAAGGTACTGCCGTTTCAATCCGTTTTCCTACCCTTTAAAATAGTATTTGATTAGGCTCAATTTTGTTTACTGCGCTTTATGTTTATCGATTATCAACTCACCATCAGCACCCACGTTTTCCGGAGAATTCTCCCGGATTATAATTGTAATATGCTTGATACCATATATCCTGGCAGCGACATCGGTCAGCTCTTTTACTAATTGTCTTTTCCGTTCAATCTCTTTGATCAACGGTCCTTCAACGATAATCATCGGCATGTTCACTTACCTCCTGTTTGCTCAAGAAGCACATCAATAGCTTTGGTTAGCTGCTGATCTCTGCTTGAACCATCTTCTTCCGGCATATTCTCAACGTGAACATCAGGTTGGACCGGTGTATTTTCAAGGTTCTCACCGGTAAGCAAAAACCACCCAGTACCCGGGACACGGAAAATTGAACCGTCGAACAAACGAATATCATTCGTCCCAATAACCGCGCCAAAAGTAGGAACACCGACAAGCTTACCCAGTTTTAGTTCTTTAAACGCCGCCGGGAAGATCTCGGCATCACTATAACAGAATTCATTTATCAACACCACGGTTGGTTTGTCCCAGCGAAACAACGAAGCATAATTTTTGTCTCCACCTCGTTCCATCGAATACATATAAGCTGTCCTTCGTAGAATATTGATCAATTCATCATGAATATTCCCGCCGCCATTATATCTAATATCGATGATCAACCCCTGCTTATCCATTTCCTTATACAGATCTGTTTCAAATTTTCTCAGATCCGACCCTCCCATCGAAGCAATATAGAGATAGCCGAGTGTATTACCGCTGTTCTCATGGACATAATCCATATTTGCTTTAACCCAGCTGTCTCTGACTAATCGAAGAAGTGGAAAAGGTGAATCAAGCTTGATTTTTACATATCTTTCTTTATCGCCATGAAGCACGGTTAACATAATCTCCTGATTATTTTTGTTCGTTAGCATAGAATAGTAATTATCGTTTGCGCCGATATTTTTGCCATTTATCTGAGTTATTATGTCCCCCGATTTAATATTTACATCGGTTGCATCTGCCGGTGATCCAGCAATGACAGCTTTGACTTTTACACCATCTCCTTTATAACCATCATCGTAGATTATACCGATTTCACCAGTTGTCTCGCCACCTCCATCAATCTCATAAATACCGAGATGAGAAGCGTTTAATTCGCCTATCATCATCGATATGATACCATGAAAGTCGCGCGTTGTGCGCATGTGCATGGCCAGATCTTTATACTTATCATACATGGCATCCCAGTCTACGCCGTGAAAATCACTGTCATAAAACCCATCCTTCAAAGCCCACCAGGCTTCTCTGAATACCTGCTCTTGCTCCTGGCGTTTATCGACACCGATCTCTACATTGAAACTGAGCGGTTTTGATTGGGCTGATGTGATATTTGCGCTGAAAAGATTTCCGGTTCGGGATAAATAATAAATGTCTTGATTATCTTTCGACACGATAAATTTTCTGGGGCCTGCATTGTTCTTGGTTACTCTTTTAAGCTCCTTGCCGAGCCAATCTACAGTCCATATATCATTGCTTTCTTGATTATTAGCATATATTGCGAACTGCTTCCCATCTGGTGACTGGGCGACAATATTGTACCAACCCTGAACCTGCGCTACTTCCTTGATACGGTACTCGATCTCATCAAAATCAATTTTAACAGTAACATCGGTATTCGTCGAGTCATCGGAGCTTTCTTTCAACTCATCTTCTGTTTTATCTTTATCTTCTTTTAACAGAAAAACGAACTTCATCCAGAGATTGCCGATCGCATCCCGAGAGCCAAATGCGATCCGCCTACCGTCAGAACTCCACATGGGTTTATAATCATCATTTGGGTGATTCGATATGTTGATCGGCCCTTCACTCCCATTAGCACGGACGACAAAAATATCTTCGCGCCAACCCAATGTCGTCCTGCTAAAGGTCAACCACTCGCTGTCTGGTGACCAGTCAATCCACAGAACATCATTTTCTGGACAGACTTTGATGCTGCCGGTACCTTTTTCAGACATCACATACAGTTCACCATTATTTTTGAAATAAGCGATCTTCTTACCGTCCGGTGAAAAAACTGCTTTGATCTCAGTTTCTTTGCTATCAAAGACCTTTTCCGTTTTGTAGATGAAATCCTCATAAAATCTATTTTCAGTTGCCGGAGTGATCGTATATATATCCATATCTCCATCTGCCATAGAAGAATATATTAATTTTTCTTCTTTAGGATGCCAGGAAATATATTTCTCAATGAACGGTGTGTCAGTTACCTGAACAACTTTTTCAGATTGACCTTCTTTAATCTGCATCACAAAAATATCCCCATGGACAATAAAGGCGAGTTCTTGTTCATCGGCCGATAATGCAAAATCAATAGCATTATTAGAAAAATTCCTTAATTCATAAACATTATCTTTATAGTCCTCGGTTACAAAAAAAGTGAGTTTACTTTTTTCACCTGTCTTTACCTGATAGCTATATAATTCTCCGTCACATTCATAAACGATTATTTTACCATTTGCCGAAATCGCTGGAAAGTAAATATCTTCCTTTTCAAAAGTAATCTGCTCGGGTGATTTACCATCAAGGTCCATACGCCATATATTATTAACACTACGCTGATCACGGTTGCTAATAAAATATATCTTGTTATCGACCATTGAATACATAGGATAGGCATCACGACCTATGAAATCCGTAATTTTTTTGGACGTACCATCAGGCAATGTTTTCATCCATATATCCTGATTTGCACCGCCTTTGTAATGCCTACGCCACCAGGATGAACCGCCTCTAACATAGTAGATTTTATTGCCCTCGGGTAAAAAATTAACATGATAAGCACTGAAGTTTATCAACGTCTCTGGCAAACCGCCGTCTATTGAAACTTGGTACAGTAAAGGACGCAGTGTGTTCCTCCAGCTATAAAAAATGACATTTTTACTGTCTGGTGTCCAACCGTATAACACATCATACGCTGAATGATATGTCAAGCGTTTGGCCGGCTCACTACCATCTGCAGGCATTATGCAGATATCGTTGCTTCCCCATCTTGCGGTTGAAAAAGCTATCCATTTACCGTCTGGAGACCAGTATGAGCGGCCATCATAACCTGAGCTAACGGTAAGTCTTTCAGCTTTTCCGCCAGAGACATCAGCTATCCATATATCGCCGTAATAAGAGAACGATATTTTCTGACCATCAGGTGATGGCGCTGGATATCTGGCTCCCCATATCTGTTCTGAGAATGCGTTGACATAAAATATAAGTACACCACAAATTATAAGTTTTAAGTTATTCGGTTTCATTGGAAACTATACAGAGAATATATACCAATGTCAAGCTGGCCTAAAATGAACACTACTCGCTTATCTGCTCAACCTGCTTCAGGTATTCGAAAGACTTCTGATTATTACCGATCTCACGATAAATGAATGCAAGATTCTGCATAGAATGCAAATGTGTCGGCTCGATATTAAGAACTTTGTTCTCAAAAGCTTCAATTGCTTTCTTATATTTTTTCAGCTTCATATAGCTAACCCCAAGATAAAACCAGGCATAAAGATCGTCATCCTTGATCTGAGTAACTCTTTCAAAATATTCAACTGCTTCTTTATACGCCTGTGTGTTAACGAGGATCTCGCCCGCAAAAAAAAGGGCATCTATATCATCCGGTCTTAGCAAGAGTGTTTGCATGAGATGATACAATGCGAGGCTATCATTTTTTAGGTAGTAATAAGCCATACCAATATAGTAATGACTGCGACCAAGATCATCAGTCGCCTGGTAAAATTTTTCAATATTTATCTTATGTGCATCGAGTCCACCTTCAAATTCCAGGATCTCTTTCACCACCAGATCAAGTTCTTCAAATTTTTCTTCAAACCACAATCTATTAACAGTTTGTCTGAGGGTGTTAGTCGTGTCCGCAACATTGCTAAAAAGAACCAATGAAGCCAAATTGAAAATCCTACGATAGTGTTTAGCAGCATTACTGAAATAAACGATACTCGCTTCAAATTCTTTCGCTTCAAACAGGGATTTTCCGATGAGGTAATTCACATCCGGGTTTTCCGGATCTAAATCATGGGCTTTATGATATGCCTTATTGGCTCCAACGACATCCCCCATTTTATTGAGAATGACCCCTTCAAGAATCAATGACGCCGTATCTTTTGGTTTGAGTATTCTTGCATAGCAAAGATCGGTCAGCGCCTCATTATACTGCCGGCCATCAAAGAGTTCTCTTGCGGAAAAAAAGAATCCCTGATAATAATAGCTTTCACCACCTTTTCTTTGCATCCACTCACGGGTCTTTACGGAATCAATACTGAATGCCTTAGCCAGCGCCAGAGCAGCATCCTTCCAATGACCGAGACCGGTTTCACAACCACCGAGAATTCCATACAGCTCAAAATTTACTTCTCCTTTTTCAATACCTTTTAAGCACGCTGTCCTGGCTCTTTCAAAATCCCGTTCATTATAATATGCGATGCGTGCCGTATTGAGTTCAACCGAAGCATATACAAAAGATAATGCCGCGAAAAAAAATACATAAGAGAAACGGAACCTGCTCATTTCTCCTCCTTCCACAGACACAAGAACACCGGGTGCTTTTATCCGTGGGCCCTGATCACAAATCATGACAAATGCATCATTTGTCTCAATCAAGACCCACGGTTTTAAGTGCGGCTTGCACCGGATAATGGTATAAGGAATTTGTGAAAAATCTGTGAAATATTAAAAGGTCCTGGTTAATGTTGTTTAATCGGCATTAATCCTGGATATCTGATTTATAATAATTCTGTCTAGAACAAAGTGTGATCCTAAACCGGCTGAGCAATACGCAATTACCAGTGCTATAAATACCCCGGCAAGACCAAACAGGTATGAACCCAGCAAAGCCATTGGAATATACAATACGAACATCTGTGTTATCCTTATGCCAGCGGCATGAAATGGCCTGTTCAGAACATTCATAGCTGCACCGGTCAGCATGATAATGCCCTGTAGACCATAACCGATCGAGACGATACGAAGGTACAGGATGATCGTAGAAATGATCAACGGATTTTTATTGAATATCGACGCTATCGGTCTGGCTAATAGATTTAGAATTATACACACAGCTACGCCCCAGAACATTGAAAATCGCTCGCTGTATCTGACACCCAGTTTCACTCGATCATGCTTACGCGCTCCCCAGTTCTGACCAATAAATGGACCAAGTACCGATGACAAAGCCGCTATGACGGTCAGGGCAAAAAACTCAATTCGCGATGCAACACCATATGCAGCAACGGCTTCTTTTCCATATGCCGAAACAATCCGGGTAACAACACCGATACCTAAGGGAACCACGATCCGGGTACTCGCCGTGGGTAACCCGATAAAGAGAATACGTTTCCAGGATTGAAAAACCTCTTTAATTTTTGGTAATACAAAAGTCAACATCTTATCCCTGAAAAATAGAACGGACAGTGATATTACAAAAGTCAGGGACCGTGAAATCACCGTAGCTATCGCCGCACCCGCAATACCCAGTCTTGGGAATGGTCCAACACCGAATATTAGCAGAGGATCCATGATGAAGTTGCAGCAAACAGCGACCAGCATAATGGCACTCGGGGTCTTCGTATCTCCGGTTGCACGTATTGCATTATTGCCGACCATCGGGACAACAACAAAAGGCATTCCAAAATACCATATATCCATATATTGCTTTACCAGATCGAGAATTTTCCCTTTTGCGCCCAGCATGCGGAATACCGGATTTATCGTAAACAAACCAGCCACAACAAATACAGTTACAATAAATAGAGCCAGCACGAGACTATCCGTTGTCAGACGCTTCACACGATGTTGATCACCTTCACCAATGGCACGCGAAATAACTACTGATGCACCGATACCAATACCCAGAGCCAGACTATTAATAACCAGGACTACCGGGAAAGTGAAACTCAGTGCAGCCAACTCATTTGTACCGAGCTTGCCAACAAAAAAGGTATCAGCTAAGTTGAATGCAACCATGCCGACAATACCGACCACCATGGGGATTGTTAGTCTAATGAGTGTCTTTCCTACCGGACCTTCAATTAAGCGAGCTGTATTTTCGATCTTTCTAATTCTAGATGGATGTGTATTATTATTTATCGTTTTTTTTCCTTTGTACAAACCAGTTAACTAACTTATCATAATCCTCAACCAGGATTATTGCATTGACTAGAAAGGTTTTCATGTGAATTAACTCGTGAAAAATACTATAGCTGATTAGAAACAAAAGTCAAGCTAATCATTAAAATAACATCTGATTGATCACTAGACTCAATAAATGAAGGAGGGTAAGGCTCGGTCTCAAGCCTTACCCTTGTTTGCAGGCTTCCTTCTAGGCTTCAATGAAGGAGGTAGGCGGTTTCATTGAAGGATGCTACTAAATAAATTCTATTCCATGTAAGGTTATTATGCAAAGTACATGCCAATAAATATCATTAAAATAAGGCACTATGTATTATTAGATTGCACAAATAAAGAAATATCGCACAAGTTTTGTGCAAAGATATACTTCAACCCCGCCTCTTTCAAAAATAAAGCAAGTATTTTGCTTTGATCGCACCGATTTGATACGATGGCTGCAAGTTGCCGGTGCCATCTTGCGCACGAAAGTCGTTCAATGCGATGTATAACCAGGATTTTGGCATAAAATTCCAGGAGAAAAGCATCCCTGTTCTCATCGTATTGAGTTCAGTTTCAGGGATATCACTATTCGGTGTCAACATGACGAGTTCAGTAAAAATATTCAGATTCGTAGAGGCATTGAACCTGATCGTGATATTTGGCCGAAAGCGTGGGGTCATCGCAATAATCGTATTTAAGGTATCCCACTCGATCCAAAGGTTCGAAGAAAAACCTATACTCACATGTTCTTCGATTGCGTAATTATATGAAAGCCAGTTAGAACCCCGGTATGCCAGATATCCCCGCAAGTAATTATATGAGTATCCATACTCACCGCCAAAGTTTATATACTGACTGAATAACCTTCCCCAAGCCGAAAGATTAAAGCTGCGATAAAAATAATTAGTGTCAGCTTCAAAGTATGGACCCAGGTAAAACGAAAGATCGCAGCCCCAGTTGCTGCGGGTATGCGGGTTGATCTCAAGGACGCCGATTGAAGACCAGTTTTCATTTCCGGGTTCCTGTATCAATATGATCCCGGGCGCAACAAAAATACTGCTCAGCCAACCTTTTTGATATTGTTTGAACGGACCACTCATGAACATTAATTGTTTCTGTCCTGCCCACGGTACAAATCCAATATTACCAACATCAAATGAGTCGTCGACGATCTCAACCGTACTGATAGTCAAAAAATTGCCCAATAATCCGAAAAATCCTGATGACATTGCCCAGCCTATTTTTTCGTTATTATTGCTCAACGCGCTCTGAATAATGAGTTGATTGAATCCTTTGCGGTATACACCGTCGATGCCAAGCGCATAGTTGTAATTATCTTTATCAACCATCGTACCGCTTGCTAACATTCCAAGGCTCGAATTGCCAAATATTTTTCGTTTAGCACGGAATACACCGAAACTTCTCTCCGTTTCAATAACACTATCATTCTTCTCGTAGCTATCAGTATGGGCACCGAGTAAACCGAAGTTCCAGTTCTCACTCTTATTGGTCAACTTCATTCCGCCGATAATCGGAACGGCATCGCCATTCAATGATTTACCGATGCGGCGTGAATAGAATATTTCAAGAGGATCGAAAAATCCTCTTCCTTCGCCAAAATCCGACATACGAAAAATATCTTTGCCTTCGAGGAAGAATGGCCTTCTCTCATCAAGGTATGTGGGATATCGATCGAGATTCAAAGAAAATGGATCTGATTCGATCTGAGCAAAATCAGGAAATGCCGTTGCATTCAAAGTGGTTTGTGGTGTTATATCCCATTTTATATTCAGGCTCATTCTTGGCTTAAAATCGAGGCTATCGTCGTCACCGTACCAGTGTCGGTCAAAACGAGCATATCCTTCTGGATAGAGCTCAAAATAATAACCCGTGGCCTGCGGATCTGTTCCAATCAATGAACACCATTTTGATATGAGGTCATCCTCGATCTGAGAAACCGCTGTCCAATAATCTTCTTCCTGATTACATGCAATAAACCGCTTAAATTGAATACCCCATTCGGTAAGCCCCTTTTTATACCGGATAGTCTTAAAGGGGATCTTCATCTCCACGATATAATAATCGTCCGAAGAGCCAATCGCATAATACCAAACACCGTCCCATGAACCATCATAAGTCCGGCCATCATCAAGGATCCAACCATCATCATATATCCCGCTTAGATTCAACAAAAAGTAGTAGGCGGTTGTCTTGCTGCCAAATGGGTCGATGGCTACAGCGACCCAATCTTCTTCCTTGGTTAAATGGACAACCGGCTTGATTTTCTTTGTATAACACTTAAAAGCAAAGTATAGATTATCAGCATCCTGCAGCACATAGACTACCGTATTCTCACTGGGATTTTCGTTTTCATAAGGCCACTTCTGCACAAAGTCATACGCTGAGTCGCCTTCAAACCACGTCTCCTCAAGAATCCCATCAATACGGGGTGCATACTCTATACAGTGAACCATGACCGATTTATCAATGTCTCCTAGCATCAATAAGACAAAGAGAATATACATACAACCTCCTCGTTATTTTCTAAAATGTAATAAAACTAACCGCCATATGGTTATTATACGCAGAAACATGGCAAGAGGTTTCAGTTGAATAGTTCCAGTTCAAGATCAAGCTCCACTGATTGACATCGGTTGTTCGGTCAGTATAATATGTTTTTAAAAAGGAGACATTATGCTATTGGTTCTGTTCTTATGTGCCCAAGGGAGCAATGAAAATTTCGAGGCGAAATTCAAGGATTTCTTCTTCTTAGCTAACCCAGCACAAACGCCTGAGATCGAACGGTTAGTGAATCATACCGGGGATATCCGACTCGCTGTTGACGCTGCATCCGGTAGAACCTGTCCGGCTGTTGATACAAAGAAATCAAGTTCTGGGCACTACCGCGCACTGACAGACTCCCGGCTGGAGTGTATTTCTATAAGATCGGTATGAATCTGGCAAATATTCTAACTACATCAAGGATAATACTTACACCCTGTTGTATCCTTTTTATACTTTGGGATATTCCGTATAATCGTCTCATCGCACTGGCCATTTTTATCATCGCTTTTCTAACCGATGTCTTCGATGGTTATATAGCCCGAACTAGAAAAACAGTATCAAACTTTGGAAAACTTTTTGATCCTCTTGCTGACAAGATACTAATGATCGCTGTTCTTGTCAGTATTGCCTATACGATAAATGCACTCTGGTGCTGGGTAGCTGTAGGTGTTATCTGGCTGCGTGAGATATTCATTGCATTAATGAGACGATGGCGTGCACCACAAGGTGTCGCTACCGAAGCAAATTTCTATGGCAAAACAAAAACATTTCTTCAAGCATTAGCGGTTTGTACTTTGCTTCTGAATATTTTTATCGCACCATATCTACTTTGGACTGCAGCTTTATTTTCGTTATTCTCGGGTATAATATACACAAAATCATGGGGTATTCAAAACAAATAAATAGAATGCTTGGCACGGTGCCCTTTGCGTTCTTCATGTATTAGGAGGTATGAATGGTTAAAACGACCGTTCAGGAACTCACTGAAATAGGTCAGAGTATCTGGTTAGATTATATTAGCCGTTCGTTGATTGACACAGGTAAACTCAATCATATGATCGAACTGGGGGTCCGGGGGTTGACTTCTAATCCCTCGATATTTGATAAGGCTATCAGCACAAGTAATGATTATGACAATAACATAAAAGAACTACAACGATTAGAGAAATCCACTTTTGAAATCTACGATGACCTCACTGTTAAAGATATCCAGGATGCAGCCGATATTTTCAGACCGATATATGAAGAATCGCACGGCACTGATGGCTATGTAAGCCTCGAGATCAACCCCGAACTCGCCTATATGGTAGGGGAAACGGTTGCAGAAGGCAAGCGTTTATTCCATAAAGTAAACAGACCCAATGTTTTGTTCAAAGTTCCATCTACTGATCAGGGATTTTTAGCGATGGAAGAACTTCTGGCCCAGGGCATCAATGTCAATGTGACACTCATATTCTCTTTGCAGCAATACATAAATACTGCTCAGTCATATATAAAAGGAGTGAAAAGGTTTGCACAGAACAAAGGCGATATCAGCCGGCTTTCTTCGGTGGCTAGCGTCTTTGTCAGCCGGGTCGATACACAGATCGATAGATTTCTTGATGAGAAAATAAACCAGTCACCTGAAAATATAAGAAAAGGTCTGGATGCGTTAAAAGGTAAAGCGGCAGTGGCAAATGCAGGGATCATTTTCAGTAAATACAAAGAGATATTTTCAAACCAGGAGTTCAAAGAAATCCAAAAAAAGGGTGCATGTGTTCAACGTCTTTTATGGGGCTCAACGAGCACTAAGAACCCTGATTATCTTGACATAAAATACGTTGCTGAATTGATCGGTACTGATACTGTCAATACAATACCGGAGAAAACTTTAAATGCATTTCTCGATCACGGATCTGTTAAAACAACATTAAGTACCGAAACCAAACAATATCAGGATGTATTGGATAAACTCGATGACCAAGGCATCAATATTAATGCTGTCTGCAAAAAACTTCTGGATGATGGCGTAGTCGCTTTTGAGAAATCTTTTAGTTCATTACTCAATGCAATAAAGCAAAAAGCAAAGCAATCTTAAATAACGGCATGTAGCTATTCGCTGATGAGAATTATATTCTTGTTTTACTTAAACTTAACATGATGATATCTACCAACAAATGTAATTCTGTTAAATGGTCTTTGTTGTTCCTTTTATTGATTTCTGTTCGGGTTCTTGCTCAACCACCTGATACTAGTTGGTTAAAAACCTATGGGGGAACAGGCAGTGATGGTGGCCGTACCATCATACAAACATCAGACCAGGGTTATCTGATCGCCGGCTGGACATGGTCTTTTGGTTCTGGCAGGAATGATGTTTTCTTGGTCAAAACCACATCCCTCGGTGATACTCTCTGGACCAAAGCCTTTGGCAGCCCGTTCTCTGATTCTTATGCAAGTGCCCTGCAGACAAGCGGCACCAATTATATCGTTGCATATACCAGAGGGTTGACAACCGGCAATGCGGATATCGGTTTGGTAAAGATCGATTCTATCGGCGATACGGTATGGACTAAATCCTATGGCAGCATGACCGTCGATGGATGTTATGATCTTGAGCAAACAATCGATAGCGGGTTTGTCCTCGTTGGCTGGACTTATTCTGGTCTTGGCGGCGCGGATGTCTACGTAATTAAAACGGATTCTACCGGCGATACTTTATGGACCAGAACCTATGGTGGCCCTGAAGATGATTACGGTTATTCAATCGAGCCGACAGATGATCATGGATATATAATCGCAGGTTATACGAATTCATTTGGTGGTGGTGATTACGATATCTATATCATAAAAACTGATGCCGATGGTGACACCGTTTGGACCAGCGTACTCGGTGGCGACGCTGATGACTTTGGCTATGCGGTGAGAGAAACACCGGCTTCAGATTACATGATCGCCGGTGCCACTTGGTCCTTTGGTTATGGCACGCCGGTGAACAGTAATGTCTACCTTTCAAAATATAATGCCTCGGGTGACACGAGTTGGACCCGGACTTTCGGCGGGTCTGAAAATGACGGAGCATATTCAATACAGCATACAATCGACAATAATTTTGTAATCGCGGGCTACACGAATTCATACGGTGCTGGTAGTTTCGATATTTATACGTTAAAGATCGATCCTTATGGTGATACCCTGTGGACAACGACATACGGCGCCGCTTCATATGACTACGGTTTTTCGATTATCCAGAATAATGACAGCAGCTACACTATCGTCGGCAGTACACTTTCATATGGTGCTGGTGATTATGATGTTCTTCTTATAAAAACTGAACCTGATCTTAATATTCTGGAAAGAAAGTATAGTGAGAAACGACTGGGCGATCTAAACATAAAACCAAATCCTTTTGTGCATAAAGCCGATATACATTGGTCGACGAATATTGATCGGCCCCAAATCACAATATATGACGTAACCGGTCGAATTGTCAAAAAATTCAGCCATCCAGTAAATCAGACGGCAAACCAGATTTCCTGGTACGGCGATGACGGACAAGGGAATACCCTCCCCGGTGGTGTTTATATTGTCGTCCTTACAAGAAGCGGATCAACTAAGACCAGCGCAGTCACTTTCATTAGATAATTCTCGCTTGTTTTGTATTCAATCGTATATCAACTATGTTGACAAACAGCGTGTCTCGAATAGAGTATATTAAAATGCGCGTTTCAATACACCGACATTTGATGTTGCTGCCAAAGGATGTTTTCTTAATAAGCCTTCTTATGATACTCAGTTTGTCGGGGTGTTCAAAAAAGATCGAGCAGACTGAAAAAATACACATCGTAGTCAGTATCCTACCGTTAGCTGAATTCACCGAGAGCATAGGTGCCAACCGGGTCCAGGTATCAGTAATGATACCAGCTGGTACAACCCCCCACGGTTACGAACCAACACCAGCGCAGTTAGCTGATTTAAGCAAGGCAAATATCTATGTTAAAGTCGGCACACCGCTTGAATTCGAAACAGCGTGGTTAGATAAAATCCTTTCAATCAATAAGGATATGCTTTTATGTAATGCGTCACGAAATATTACTTTGCCTGAACCCGATCTAGACCCCCATGTTTGGTTGTCTCCTTTGAATGCGCAGCTAATGGTGGAAAATATCTATAATGCGCTGATCAAGATTGATGCACAAAATAAAAATCTCTATTATCATAATAAGCAAAAATATATCGAGAAGCTATCTGAACTGAACGAACGCATTCAAGTTTTATTCAGTGATAAAAAGCATAGAAAATTCATCACATACCATCCTGCATGGGGTTATTTTGCCAGAGCGTACAACCTCGAGCAAATTTCCATTGAAGCTGAAGGCAAAGAACCAACTGCCAAAAGTATATTACGTATTATTGAACAAGCCAAGAAAGAAAATATCCATACTGTTTTCGCTTCTCCTCAGTTCAGTACTAAGAGCGCTCAACTTATCGCCAGGGAAATCCATGGTAAGGTTATTTTGATCGACCCTTTAGAGAAAAACTATATCTTAAATTTAACCAATATTGCTGAAGAACTTTCTGATACAATGGAGTAGCGTTTGGATAATAACACTGTCATTGAATTAAAAAATATATACTTTTCATACGCCGGCGTACTTGTCCTTGAGGATGTCGATATGGTAATTAAGGAAAAAGATTTTATGAGTATAATAGGTCCTAATGGTGGCGGAAAAACGACGCTCCTAAAGATCATCCTCGGTTTACTCGAACCTGACAAAGGTACGGTACGTGTCTTCGGTAATCCACCAAAAAAAGTCCGTAAATGCCTCGGTTATTTACCACAGCATATAACATTCGACTTCGATTTTCCAATCAGTGTCCAGGAAGTCGTTCTTATGGGGAGATTGGGTAAACGAAGTATCGGAAAGAAATATACAAAAAGCGACATGGGTATATGCATGGAAGCTCTGGAAAGTGTCGGTATGCTTGCGTATAAGAACAACGACTTCGGAAAACTTTCGGGCGGTCAAAGACAGCGCGTTTTTATTGCTCGGGCATTATCAACCGAACCAAAAATCCTGCTCCTCGATGAACCGGTTTCAAGCGTTGATACGCAGTGGCAGCAGACTTTTTATGAGCTTCTCCACGGTTTGAATAAAAAAATCACAATCGTGCTTGTAACCCACGATATAAGCGTTGTTTCAACATACGTAGACAAGATCGCGTGCGTCAATAAGAAACTCTATTATCATGGTTCAAAAAAGGAAGGAATGCACAAAGTCTCTGAAATGTATGAATGCCCGGTGCAGCTAATAACCCATGCGCCATCCCGTGATTCAGATGGAGCCAAGGATAAATGATTGAACTGCTCCATTACGAATTCATGCGCAATGCCTTATGTGCCGCTATCCTGGTCAGTATTGCATGCGGAATTGTCGGTGCTTTCATCGTTATTAAAAAAATCGTTTTTATAAGTGGCGGGATAACTCATGCGGCTTTCGGTGGGATCGGTTTAGGGTATCTACTCAATATCAACCCGGTGCTTACTGCGATACCTTTCAGTTTACTCTCGGCTCTTGCGATCGGTATATTAAACAAGAAAACCCACATCAGCGAAGATTCGGCGATCGGCATATTGTGGTCTGTGGGTATGGCATTAGGAGTTCTTTTTATAAGTCTTTCGCCTGGTTATGCACCAGATCTTTTCGGTTATCTATTCGGATCAATCCTCACTGTACCTCTTGTCGACATCATTATCATGTTTATTTTAGACCTCATAATTATCACAACCGTATCGCTGCTATACAAAGAATTACATGCGCTTTCTTTTGATGAAGAATTCTCAATGATCGTCGGCGTGCCAACGCAAACGCTGTATCTAATATTACTGTGTCTTGTCGCGCTCAGCATAATCGTTCTTATCCGGGTCGTTGGGGTGATCCTCATTATTGCACTCTTAACGATTCCCGCCACAATCGCAAAACAATTCACGACCAAACTCAGGAAATTAATAGCTTTATCGACATTGATAGCGGTTGTTTTAACCATCATCGGGTTATGGTTATCTTACGTTTTTAACTTGCCGTCTGGCGCAACAATAGTCTTACTCCTCACTTTCATGCTTATAACCTCGATTGGTATCAGAAAATTTCTGATACCAAGAACAAAATAAAACGTCATTATTACCAGTACCGCATCATTGACAATCAAGAAATCAAGGTATATAATTCACCGATTTATAAAGGGAGAAAAATGAATATTAATAGAATGTTGGAACGGATTATTCACATCGCTGCTATTTTGGTATTATTTAGCGCGATAAATGCAGCAACCTACACAGTAACGAATACTGGGGACACAGGTACAGGTAGCCTGCGCTGGGCAATGATCCAAGCAGAGAATAATATAAATACATTCGATATCATAAACTTCAATATCCCGGGTGGTGGTGTTCAGACTATTCGTCCTTTGTCACAGCTTCCGCTCTTAACTGATACTGCTGGTGTTTTTATCGATGGTCTTACACAACCTGGCGCATCACCAGGATCTAACCCGCCGTCCTCTTGTACTTTGATGATCGAAATCAATGGGGCTTTTGCCGGAGCATCGCACGGTTTCTGGATCTTATCACCCAATAATGCTATCCAGGGTCTGGTCATCGACAGTTTTGAACAACACGGCATCCGTATCCAGGGCATACCGACCGGAACGCACAACAACTTGATCACGCTCAATTGGGTAGGTATAGACCCCAGCGGTACGATCATCAGGGGGAATGGATGGAATCAAGTTCGTTTCTGGGGCGGTATTTATATTGAAGTAGCATGGGATTCTATTGGTTTTGCATTTGACAACATTATAGACCGTAATCTGTCATCGGGTAATTATGCAGAAGGAATAGGGATCTCGAGTTGTCCACCGGGCGATGTCTACCAGAATATTGTAACTGTAAATTATGCCGGCACTGACTATACTGGAACCCTTGACCGGGGTAATGTACACGATGGAGTATATATTGGTGAAGGTGCACACGATAATATTATCGATGGCAATTTGATCGCGGGTAATGATTTTGAAGGAGTTTGCATAATCGGCTATCCGCCCCTTGGATGGGATTCGCACCATAATACTGTCTATAATAATATTATCGGTCTTGATATCGCGCTTAACCCTTTGGCAAATTCAATGGACGGAGTCAGTATCGGTCAATATGGTACTGTTTATCAAGGTGGTTATGCTACCGGGAACACCATCGACAGTAATATCGTCGCGCACAATGTACATAATGGGGTCACGGTGTGGGAACATGGCAACAATAATGTCAACTGCGACCATAACTGGATCACACAAAATACCATGTATAATAACGGTGGTCTTGGTATCGATCTTTTTGATAATGGTGTAACGCTCAATGATGTCAATGATCCGGATAATGGCCCGAATGAAGAAATTAATTTTCCAGTCATGACTAGTGCACGGTATTATGGACCGTCACAGACTATAATTGACGGTACTATTGATATCGACACTGACCCAGCACAAGCGAGCGTTGAAGTCTTCCGTGCCCATGTTGATCCTTCTGGTCATGGTGAAGGCTGGTTATATCTTGGTGCGACTACACCAAATGCAGCTGGATACTGGAGTGTATCAGTCACCGGTCTCAATGTCGGTGATGATGTAACTGCCACTACAACCGATATGAACATGAACACCTCAGAATTTGCTCAGAATATACCAGTCGTGCTCGGTATTGAAGAAGGTGGATCTATCAATATCCCAGATGCCTATATACTCGAGCAGAATTTCCCGAATCCATTTGCTGCCCGAACCGCTATCAACTATACTCTACCTGAAAATGCATCAGTCGATCTGACCATCTATGATATTGCCGGCAAAAAGATCATTACCCTGATCAATGAGAACCAACAGCCTGGCTATTATAACGTATATTGGCAAGGACAAGATGAAAAAGGATTAGAAGCAAGTAATGGTGTTTATTTCTATAAAATATCGACCGATCATTTTAGCGCAATAAGAAAACTCATCATCGTACGGTAATAGAATAAATAAGAGGAGGTAGTAATGAGTTTATTTAAAGGCATGAATGAACGAGTTAAAAAACTCGATATTTTTGATGTCAAGCTCGCACAGGGTGCAGCGATATGTTTAGGGTTAATAATAGTCAAAGTTTTTCCGCAAATTCTCCGCATCAACACTGGTTGGTTCATAGCATTGGCTCTGCTCCTCGCAATAAAGCCATTGATCTCATTCTACGGAAAAAAATAGGATTTTTTTAGCGTCACATGATTAAACAGTTGAAAAATTCTATTATGCAAGCAAGAACTCGACTAAGGATATTTCTCTTTATTATATTATCTGTATACTGGTAAATTAAAAACTGACAAGCTGTTTGAGTTACAAAGACCTTGATGATCCCCTGTTAGTTACGAAAATGCCCGGGGATATTGACAATAATCACCCATACTGTATAATTAGCTAATAATACAAGGGAGGTTTTATGCAAATATTCATCGTCATATCACTATTCTCACTTACTGCAAACCCGCTCGTTTGGACAACAAAAGCTCCTCTTCCGCAAATCTTGTCGGGCAGCGCTTGTGCAGCATTCAATGATACAATATATGTTATTGGAGGACGTGACCAGACTTCTCGATATACGACAAACTATGTTTATGACCCACTGACTGATAATTGGTCAACCAAGTCTAATATGTCTGTGGCGCGTGCTCATATCGGTGCCGGAATTGTAAATGGAAAAATGTATGTTATCGGTGGATGGGTAGGTTCTACAGCCAGCAATGTCGTTGAAGAATATGATTTTAGCACAGATACGTGGACAACAAAAGCCCCCATGCCAACCGCGCGATATACCTATGCAATAGCGACTGTTGCTGATAGGATATACGTAATCGGTGGGATGAATATGAGCGGTAATATTTTCAATACAATTGAGGAATACGATCCTCTTACCGATACCTGGACCACTAAATCACCCATGCCTACAGCGCGTATGGGACCAGCATGTGCTGTAATTAGAGACACTATCTATGTGTTTGGTGGATCAACCTCTATTGGTGGTGGGGCAACGACTATTAATCAATGCTATGACCCAATAAGTGATACCTGGATGTCAAAAGCAAATATGCAGGCACAAAGATATGCTCTTGGCGGTTGGACATTTGACGACCACGCATACGCACTGGGTGGATACAACTACTATTCGTATCACACAACTCTTGAAGTATATGATCCTGCTGCAAATGCCTGGAGCTATGATGTCTCTATGCAATATGCTCGACAGTCTATCGCAATCGGGATGTCCGGTGATTGTGTTTATGTAATCGGCGGCTGGAATAATGGACCCTTGAGTTATAATGAAGAAGGCTGGTTTGAAAGCGGTATTCAAGAACACATATCAATAATTGTTCCTGATATCACGGTCAGTCCAAATCCTTTTTCAAAATCAACTGAAATTCGCATGGACCCTTGTACAGATTTTCCATTGAATCAATGCGCTATTAATATCTACGATGTGAGCGGCCGAGTAGTGAAAACCATAAAGCATAATAATACCAGCGGACAAATAGCAGTACAATGGGATGGTAGGGGTGATAATGGAAAGGCCTTACAAAATGGCGCCTATTTACTCGTTATCAAAAGTCAGGATTTTAGACAGACCAAAAAAATGCTCTTGGTTCGATAAAATTCACCTGCTTCTAATTCATTGTCGACGAGCGTAGCGACATCCTGACCGATAATATTATAGACTTTCAAGGTTACGTGTTCACGTTTTGGTATACTAAAAATGTGCATCTGGAATACTCGCCTTGATCATTCTCGATTCATGTCTATACAATAACTGGTGAGATAATGGCAGCACTTCTGCAAAAACAGCAGTAAACTGGAGATCACGATATTATATGGGACGGTTTAGATTATAACGGAAATAAAGTTGCATGCGGTGTATATTTTATAAATTTAAAACCAGAATTTTATAATATCACCAAAAAAGTAATACTATTAAAATCTATCCTCTTGAATGGAACGCAGTATCCTCTTCAATAAGGTCTTCAATGGTTTTCCATAAAGCATCAACATCTTCGCTCATAATTACGAGATTATGTTTTTCACCATGAAGGTCGATTGCCTCATCTTTTAAGATCTTATCTCTTCGAAAACCAAGAAACTCACATGTTTTTATAACATGGTCTTGGTCTTCGACCACTTGAGCGATCAACTTATTCATTTTCATACTCAGGGCAAGATAATAGATTTCTTTTGCCAACCGAGTTCCTAATCCACGACGACGAAAATCCTTGTCTACTACGATACGGATCTCTCCAATGTCTGGTATTTCCTCGGTTGTAAGCCGATGTAATGTCGCATCCCCAATAATTCGCTCATCTATTTCGGCCAATATTGGAGTGACGTGTTCGTAATTCAATTTCTCAGCCCATGACCTTATGACATTAGGGTCTGTTACATCGTTCTTTAAAAACAATCGATCCTTTTCAGGAAGTCTCAAGAAAAATGTATGTAATTTTTTTTCATCTTCCTTAACCATTGGACGCAGAATTATTTTCTCACCGGTTTTTAAGAATATTTCTTTTGGATAATCTTTCAACATATATAGCTACCTCAGTATAGTACACCTTTTTATTAAAACTTGATTATTAGTATTGAGTCGGTATAGATAAATACCATTGGGCAAATTTCGCGCATTAAAATTTACTCTAAATTCACCTGCTTCTAGTTCATTGTCGACGAGCGTAGCGACATCCTGACCGATAATATTATAGACTTTCAAGGTTACGTGTTCACGTTTTGGTATACTAAAGCGGATTTCAGTTGTCTGGCTAAAGGGATTAGGTTTATTCTGAGCGAGTATTAGTTCTGCAGGAACCTCGATAAAGCTTTTATCTTCTATTATCCCTGTACCACCGATTGTGGTGTGCATAATAGTCCCTAGATTACCCACAGCCCAACCTGTATCAGCATCAGTAAAATGAATACTCATGAACGAGGTAGGTACACCTGTGTATTGAGTACTCCAGGTACCTCCTCGATCAGTTGTATGGAGTACGATACCATTATCATTATCACCGCCTGATATCCAGCCGTTATTAGCGTCCGCAAAAAATACCCTACCAAATCCATACATAGTATCAGCGCTCTCGGCTGTCCAGGTATCTCCTCCATTAGTAGTATATATCACAGTACCCCTAATGCCTACTGCCCAGGCATTATTGGTATCCAGAAGATGAACGCTCCATAAGTGCCGTACTGTACCAGAAGGCTTTTGAATCCAGTTGCTACCCCCATTTGTCGTCCAGAATATAGTACCGTGTTCTCCTACAGCACAACCAGTATTTTCATCTGTGAAATGTATATCATGGAGGGGAAAAGAATCATACTGATAAAATTGAATGGACCAGTTGTATCCACCATCGACTGTATGGTGTATCGTGCGTATCGGGTGTATATTAAAATTTTCTTCCCTGCCGCCTGCGATCCAGCCAATACTGTCATTTATAAAAAAGACACTCCAGAGGCTATAGGCGCTTGCAGCAGGTATCGTAGCCCAAGTGGTCCCACCGTTTGTGGTGTGACGGATCCGACCGCTGCCTCCAACCGTTGCACCAACTGCATGACCAGTACTGTCATCTGTAAAAAATACACTGTAATAATTGACCGAAGGAGGTGGATTTTGGTCTATCCAGTTAGCTCCACCATCAGTAGTATGTAATATCGTATTCGTTATGCCGACAACCCATCCCCGGTTTGGATTTGTAAAGTATGTGTCCATAAGGAATGAATTTGTGCCAGATGTTTGTGCATACCATGCCTGACCATATAACAAAGCTGATGTTATGCAGAACATTAATACGATATATCTTTTTCTAATCATGACCAACCCCTTCTCTTGAATTATATTTCTCCTTATGTTTTGACATATAAGTGATCTTTTAAATTTAACGCATGGTATTATGGTTTCCAAACCTCCATCCCCTTAAAAAATCACTGTATATTCTATTAAAGTATACTTGTCCTATATGCCATGTCAAGATATAAGGTCTATTGATCGATCATTATCACTGATTTCAACCATATTTACTTGACAAAATATCGACTGTGTCTATAATAGAAAATAGTACAAAAAAAAGGGGGATATGTTATGGATTATCAAAATAAGATCGTTATTATATTGATTTTGCTTTCCTTTGTATTTATCACTAATATTCATGGACAAGTTGAAGAAATACCAGGAGCTGCACAAGAAATGGAAGAAGTAGTCCCTGCTGAGCCGCCTGCTTCTTCACCGCCAAAGAAATCAGCTGATGCATATACATCAGCGACCCAAGAAATCGATAAGGCAGCTTTACTATACCAAGAACTCACGGCAAATGGTCATGTTATCCTTGAAGGCATCTATTTTGATAAAGGAAAAGCCGGATTAGAAATGGAATCAGATTCTTGTATAATGGCGATTGCGGAAATGTTGACTGATCATCCAAAAATGAAAATATTTATTGTCAGTCATACTGATAATAAGGGCCATATGATCAACCAGATGAGGCTTTCCCAGCAGCGTGCAGCAGCAGTGATGAGTGCTCTTACTGACCAGTACCACATTAATATGGATCGCTTATTCGCGAGCGGCGTAGGACCCATGTGCCCGATCGCTACCAATGAAACAGAACAAGGTCGCGCAAAAAATAACCGTATAGAACTTGTTGTTCAATAAAAATTACCGCCTCAGAAATTTAATCCCGGTATAATTGTTTTAGATACCAGCTGCTATCGCAGTTGCTTCACTTTTAAACTGCGGTAATGTAAAACCCAATAAAGCACCTATTAAAAGCAAAATTCCAATTACATTAAAAATAGTACTCAATGAGAGAATGTCGACGAGAAAACCGCTCAATGCCATAGATACGGGCTGTGCTATTTGCGCTATCGTAAAAACAAAGCTCGAAACAACCCCTATTTTAGCAGCTGGAACCTTTTCTTGGAATAGGGTAGTAATCGGTAAATTGGACAGTGTCATGCCGGTACCTAGAAAGAAAACAGCGAGCAGCATAATAGTCGACACCTGACCAATACCCATAACCAGTACGGCTACTGCAGATACAATCAAGCCAACGAGTATCATGGGTACTCTGCGTAAAAACTTCTCTAAAAATCCCACGAAAAAACTTGCTGCTATTAGCCCGATCGATAAAAAACTCATTAATAAACCATAGCCCGATGCTTGCATGCCATGTTTTAACGATAGTAAAGGGAGGAGAGGGATGATCGGACCAGCAAGAAAGTTGATACATGCTGCATAGACAGCCAATGTCAAGAGAAACGAAGATGCCAATAATATTTTATAACCGCTCTTTATATCGTTTATCAATGATTTGATTCTAATCCTCGCGCTTTTTTGATCAGAATGAGATATTATGATAAAAAGGATACAAAATGAAGAGAAAAAAAATGTCAGCGCATCGATCAAAAAACCATTTTCAACACCAATAAGGCTTATCATTATACCACCGAGACCAGGAGATATTATCTGCATCAATCTCCTTGCTCCGTTAATAATGCCATTTGTTTTTAGAAGTAATTCTTTTGACACTAACTGGGGGATTATTGTGAATTCTGTACGGTGGAAAAACGGTGAACACATAGAAAAAGCAAATGTAATTATGTATAAATGCATAATGGTAGCAATTCCAAATCGAACCATCAGGAATAGAAGCATAACTATTGCGCCTCGCAGAATATCAACGACTATGAGGATTCTTTTTTTGTTGAACTTATCTGCTATTGGCCCGGCGATAAAGCCGAATACAACCTCATTAAATGTATAAACACTGAATATACCTCCGAGGACCAGACCTTTACCGCCGGACAATTGTAAAGCCAACCACATAAATGCTACTAGATAAAATCCATCACCAAGTGCTGAAATGGTTTGAGCGATTAAATAAATCATAAAGGATCTATTTTTCCAGAGATTTTTATTCATAAGGACCTGGCATATATAGAATTCCTTCTTTCCAAAAATACTCTACGAAGTTATTGACGGAGCCTTGTATCTCTTTAGCAGGTAACATTGCGAATTCATTCATCATGACTCTTTCTATTTCCATGATCGATCTTTTAGAATCTATTTTTAACCATATCGATCTGGTTAAATGATCAAACTGATATACCTTGTCGCTTGAGTAATCGCCGCTTTGCAGAGACAAATGAAGGATATCATTATCGAGTTCCCAGGCTATGGCTTTTTTTATTGCAGGGACTGCATCATGAGAAAAATCCGGGCTAATGGCAGCTAGCTTCTGCTGTGCTAACTGACATCTATGGATAGCATCAGGTTCGGACAGAACAATCAATGGACACCCTTTGCATATCTCCACATCCGGGCAGTCTGTGCAACCGCTGTAATCGTTTTTTGATATCGTGTGTGCGTAAGAGATAAAGGGTTCAAATGAATTAAAGGCATGTTCTACTGGTTCATTGAGGATATCCCAATAACAAAGGTATTTATTCAACGTGGTTATTTCGTTTGCCATAGATGGCAACATATAACACGGCAGGGCTTGACCATGAGGGTCGATATATAAAGTCGTTCCTGCTGAACAAAGGGTATGTATAACAGGTAATTCAATATCGTATTTCACATTAAGAAGTTTTGTTTCCATGGGAAATGTACCGAGAAATAATCCAAACTGTGGTTTTATTTTCTTGTATTCCTTACATATTTCACACCAGCATGAAAGAATTTCATCAGCGGATAAATGCAATGCACATTTTACCTCGGTAGCTGAACCACAGAAACTTACGGGATTAATGCTTAGGAAATGTATGCCCAAAATATTACATAAGGATATCATTTTTGGTAATTCTTTTGCATTGATTTTCTGAAGCGTACAGCTTATTCCGATTTTTGTTGATATATTATTCTTTCTTATATAATTCATACACATTAGAATATTGCCTATGGTCTTATGAAAATTGCCTTTTCCTCTCACTTTATCGTGTGTCGAATCAGAAACCCCATCAAGGCTGAAAACAAGCATGTTCAAACCAGATTGAAGCAGGGAACTGAATCCTTTGCGGGCTAATACAGTGCCGTTTGTCGTAACATTCACTCTAATATCACCCGCACAACATTTTTTAATGATAGCAGGTAGATCTTCGCGCAGTGTCGGTTCACGTCCGGAAAAGTTGATCTCTTCTAAGCCTAATGGCCGCAACTTCTCGATAATATGTAATACCTGAGAATAACTAAGATCTGCCCCAGGATTATCAACTGTATAACAATGAAGACACTTAAGATTACATTTATTTGTGATATCCCACCTTACGCTTTTAACCTTATACTTCATCATCACTACTCCTGTACTTAAAAAACAATATATCTGACGATATATAACAAAGGCGCCTTTGTTAGTTTATTTTTCACACCATTATTACAGATTACCATTGCAGCAGATCACAAGACCTGCAACACCAAGATTCTTATGGACTGAACGTTCTGATATCTTCCTAATCATTATAAATCACCTCCTTTTATATATTCATAATTATCATTTAGCAATTTTTATGCCAGAATAATATCTTTAAATTTCATAAGAAAATTTGATATTTGTGACATTTATGTCACTTGAGTAGTGCATATGCAAACAAAGCTATTGTTTTATATGCATTTGTTGATATGACAGATTTGTCAGTCGTTTTGTCAAAAATGGCACAGAATTCTGTTGATTTTTAATATTTTCAGTCCTTTTTCTGTAACGTTTTTGTCACAGCTCAATATTGACTTCTTTGCTGTATGCGGTAAAATAGAGTAGTATATGGAGGAATCGAATATGAAAAAAGTGGTAATGTATTGTGTTCTGTTTTATGCGATTTTAATGACCGTTGTCTGCGGCAAAAAATATATCAAAGAAACACCTGATCGATTTATGGTATCCAAAAATGGCAAGTATGGTTATATTAATAATATGGGATTGCTCGTGATCCAACCACGTTTTGATGATGCCATGCCGTTCACTGAAGGATTAGCTTGTGTTAGAATAAGTACAAAGTGGGGATATATCGACGAGAGTGGCGAGTTTGTTCTTGACCCAGTCTATGAAGTTGCCGAGCCCTTTTCTGAAGGCCTTGCACAAGCGGAAATAGAAAATCGCCAGGTTTATATCGATAAAACAGGAAAGATAGTTTTTGATCATGAATTCGATTTTGCAGGATCTTTTAGCGAAGGTTTAGCACCTGTAGCAAAAAACGGCAAAGTTGGTTTTATAAATAAACAAGGACTAATCGCAATTGAATTACAATTTGATGATCTCGAAGATTTTTCCGAAGGAATGGCCTCAGTGAGTACTGGTGGTTCACTAATCTACGGGCGCACAACCGGCGGGAAATGGGGATATATTGATAAAGCGAGTAAATATCTAATTGAACCGCAGTTTGCCTTTGCCTGGAGTTTTTCTGAAGGATTAGCAGCCGTCAATACTGGTGGAAAGATCATTTTCGGTATCCCCCAGGGAGGTTCGTGGGGGTATATAAATAAGAAAGGCGACTATGATATAACACCTCAGTATGACGATGCTGGACCGTTTTCTGAGGGTTTGGCCAATGTGCAAAAAGATGAAAAATGGGGTTATATCGATAAAAAGGGTAATTTCGTGATCCGACCTCAATTCGACGCTGCCAATCCATTTTCTGAAGGGTTAGCATGCGTTGAAATCGAAGGCAAACAGGGATATATCGATAATACTGGTAAGTTCATCATTGAATTGCGTTTTGATATTGGCCATGATTTTGTTGATGGTTTAGCCCGGGTTATGACCGATGATGGTTGGGCATATATTGATAAAACGGGCAATTTTGTGTGGACACCATCGATTACAGAATAATATCTACTGCTTGCTGTTTTAACTAATGTTTAATAAAATATCCTCGATTATCTTATCGAATCTTCCAGTATCTACAGATTTCTTAACGGCATCAATTTGTGGTGGTGCTAATAGCTTTGTTAATCTAACCAGCATCTGTTCTGCTTCTTCTTTTGCTTCACGTGAACCAGCTGGATGATGCAGTATTGCTAATACGCATTTTAATGCGATTTCATTTTTTTCTTCCTTTAAAAGAAGTTCTGCAACACTAACAAGGACTGATAGCAGAGTGGGAATTGCTTTTATTTGTATCAATATTTTGAGCGCGTCGCGATATTGTTTCTTTGCATCGTCACTATTTCCTAAAATATATAAGACTCTCCCCAGATTATCTAGTGTATTTGCCAGGGCGCGCTGATCCCCGATATCCTTCTTCATCACGATACTTTCTTCATAAAGACGTTTTGCTCCAGTAAAATCACCCAATTTTTCTGCAGTAATCCCGAGATTATTCAGACATGAACCGATCCCGGGGCGGTCACCAATATCCCGGCGAATTTCAAGACTTCTTTCGTATAACCTCTTTGCTTCAACATGATCACCAAGGCTATGGACGACATTCCCGAGATTATTCATTGATGACGCCAGACCATATTGATCATCAATGTCCTCCCGTAATTTCAGGGCTTGTTCATGCAATCGGCGTGCTTCTTCATAATCACCAACTGAAAAAGCGACAACACCAAGATTATTAAGCGATACGGCTATTGCTTTTTTATTGGCAAGTTTTCTTCTGATTTCAAGGGCGCTTTGATGGATTTGTTTAGCGCGCGCGAATTTTCCAAATCTATACGCAATAACACCAAGTTCATTCAAGGTATAGGCAATATCTTTTTCCACACCAAGTTCTTTAAAAATATTATGACTTTCTTCAAGGAGTTCCCGCGCTTTTTCATATTGCGAAAGGCGGCGGCAGAAACCACCCCACCGGGAAATCACCTCACCATAGAATTTTTTTATTTGATTATCAGAAAGGTCTTGTTTGTATTTGATCCTGAGCATGTCTACGGTCATTCTGCAAACTTGCTCACCCTCTAATAGCCAACCACGCATTTCATAGAAATAGTAAATACTCCTGAGCAATTTCTGTAATTCATCAAGTTTTGTATTCTCTAATGCCCATTGCCATGCACTTCTGAGGTTTTCGATTTCCCGGCCTATTTCATCCAGGAATTTTTGCACATGTTTTTCCCGCAATTCCTGTGAACGTCGCTCTATAAAATTCGCATAATAGCAACAGTGTATGTCGCTAACCTGTCTTTTAAGATCGGGCTTTTTTTCAAGTCTCTCAGCAGCATATTTACGAAGGATCTGTAGCATTTCGTATCTGCCTTGAGGCGTACGGCGCACAAGTGATTTATCGGTGAATAAAGATAGATCCGTAATTGAAGCATGAGCGATTTTTTCTGCAGCTTCTTTTTGAAAGCCATCGCAAAATACGGACAAGGTCCCATATATCTTCTGCTCTTTTATCGACAGAAGATTCCATGAATAATCAAACACGGCGCGTATACTCCGGTGCCTCGACGGAACATCCTGTAATGTTGAGGTTAGGAAATCTATACCTTTATCGATCTCCTGTACTATTTCACGGTTTGAGAGTGAGCGTACCCAAGACGCTGCTAATTCGATACCCAAAGGTATACCCTCTACTAAATTACATATCTCAATGACATACTGGTAATCTTCTTTTGTCAAAACAAAATCCGGCTTGATTCTCTTCGCACTTTCAACAAATAGTTGAATTGCACTATAGGTTTCTATTTCATCTGATCCTACCTCGGTCGGGATATCCAATCCCAATATTTCCATTAGCCATTCACCTTTTAGACGCAGCCGTTCCCGTGAAGTAACCAAAAATTTTATTTTCGGGGCATTCTCAAATATCTCAACGAGTAATTCTGCTTCATTTATAAGATGTTCAAAATTATCCATAATGATGAGCATTTCTTTTCTGCGCAAATAATTGAGAAGCTGAACCTTCGGGTCCTCCCGACTATAAAAAGAGAATTTAAGAGAATCTGCAATAGTAAATACCAAAAATTGTATAGAACCTATTGTCATCGCATCGAGAGGCACAAAATACACACCGTCCTTGAATTTTTCAATTTTTTCAGCTGCTACCTGAAGAGCTAATCTGGTTTTCCCAATACCTCCCGGTCCAACTAAATTGATCAATCGGCAACGGGGGTTATCGATCATTTTTTTTAGTTTATCTCTCTCCTTTTCTCGACCTACAAAGGCGGTTGCCTGAGATGGCAAACTGTGTGGATGTGCTGATAATGAATGTATCGGAGGGAATTCCTGCGGGATCATATCAGCATATCGTAAACCATATATTTGTTGCGGATCGCCCAGATCATGGAGTAAGTGAACTCCATGATCTTTAAGCACTGTACCTGAAGGCAGACTACATGAATCCTTAACTTCAGGAGAAAGTAATATTTGACCACCCCATGCCGCAGCCATGATCCGCGCCGTACGATTTACCGCTGATCCGAAATAATCATTACCTCTTCTTTCTGCTTCACCAGCGTGCAGTCCGATGCGTATGCGTAATTCATCGATATTCCCCCAGTCTTCACGGGCAAAACGTTTTTGGATCTCAACCGCGCAGTGAAGTGGTGCCCCTTCCTCAAAAACTGCAAAAATACCATCACCAGTGTGTTTTACGACTTTCCCGTCATGATCTTCAATGACTTCTTTAAGGATCGCGTCGTGTCGGGCAAGAACATCACCCATCTCAGTACGGTGTTTTTCCCATTTTTCCGTTGATTTCTCAATATCAGTAAGAAGAAATACGACCATAGTTTATTTTATATATTATTTAAAATTGTTCAATAGTGAAGAAGAACGAGTTATTTTTGGAGATACCGGTAGATCGTGCGTGGACTTATCCCCAGTTCTTGTGCAGTAATATTTACATTGTTATTGTTTATCTGAAGACGCTCCTTGATTACTGACAAGGCACAATCCGACAGTCGCTCTTTGAGTGTTACGGTTTCTGTATTTTCAGGCATTTCAAGGTCTTCTTTTCCTATAAAATCATGAGTGCATGTCAAAAAGGCATTCTTTAGAATACCCTGAAGTTCCCTTACATTCCCTGGATAGTTGTATTCAATGAGCTTTGATATTGTATCCTTATTCAAACCAGTAACGAAGCGTTTATATTCACTGCGGATCCGTTGCACAAAATAATCAACAAGATCCGGTATATCCTCTTTCCGCTCGCGTAAAGGTGGGATTTTGATAACAGGAGAGCTAATTCGGTAATAGAGATCCTCGCGGAATTTTCTCTGGAAAACCAATTTTTCAAGATTACGATTTGTCGCGAAAATGAATCGTACATCAATACTCTTTGCTTTATTAGCGCCAAGTGGTGTTACACACTTATCTTCAATCACGCGGAGAAGTTTAGATTGCATATTTGGTGGCAGCTCTCCGATTTCATCGAGAAACAATGTACCGCCAGAGGCATATTCAATCCTTCCTATTCGATCAGACCGGGCATCTGTGAAAGCTCCTCTTTTATAGCCGAATAATTCCGATTCAAAAAGGGTTTCCGGGATCGCTGCACAGTTAGCAACAGCAAAACGGGATCCCGCTCTTGAACTCGAATTATGGATAGCCGATGCGAAAAGTTCCTTTCCTGTACCGCTTTCACCAATAATAAGGATATTAACGTTTTGAACTGCCAGATCACGAGCTCTTCTTTTGATGGGATCCAGTCCGATGATGTCATTGAAATTATAAGGCGCTAATGTGGTCTTGATCTTTTCTTCCTTTCTCAATTCATCCTCGATCGGCTCGAATAAAAAAAGATATTTGTTGTTGTAAATCTTACGGGTTACTAAAAATGTATGACGCTTATGTTTTGAAAAAACTATCTCATTTGATACACGAATAGCAGAAAATATATTGGTACTAAAATGATCTACAATATTCGTCTTCCTCTTTATTCCAAGGATATGGCGTGCCCGGGTGTTTGCATACCACACTTCACCACTCTTTTCAGCAAGCACGATCCCCGTGTTCAGTAAATTGCATACAGAAACTACCAGATCGCCTTGTCGAGACCCCTGGTACTCCCGAGCGATAAGTTGCGCCAGTGTTTGAACGAGTGCAAAAGTGTGGGGATGGCCTACACGGCGTGGATGAATTAT
>Ga0315553_10000546_pt1 | contig 33168 bp, 41 predicted proteins | sample SalMarSW160140MG_FD_203099 | JGI IMG/M metagenome (GOLD analysis project Ga0315553, IMG submission 203099) | Salt marsh sediment microbial communities from the Plum Island Ecosystem LTER, Massachusetts, United States - Salt Marsh Sediment SW1601-40 ... | reverse complement strand
CACTTGTCTTACCTTTTCTAACAATGAAGTGTCTTCGAATTTGTCCAAAGCCTTTTGATGTTTCCTGGCTAATGAAAATTTAGGATCGATATCTAGAATAATTGTTAGATCGGGTTTGCCTGCAAATTTATTTAAGTTTTTCACCCATTCAATACTTATATTTTCAGATTGACTAGATTGGTAAGCAATCGAGGACTCTATATACCTATCCGATATTACTATATAACCAACTTCTAATTTTTTTTTAATTTCGTTTTTATAATGAAGAACTCTATCAGCAGCAAATAGTAGAGCATCAGTAGATGCAGGAATTCTTTCATCTTTTAAATAAGTTCTTAACAACTTCCCAATTTCGCTACTTGAGGGTTCTTGGGTTAAATAAGTTTTTAAACCTTTTAAGGATAAAAATCCCGCTAGTAATTTGCTATGTGTTGATGTACCTGAGCCATCTATTCCGTCGAGAACAATAAATAATGATTGGTGCATAGTTTTTATCATGTATTTCTATTGTTTGAATCTATAAAAATTAATTGTAATTTTAGGTCTATTTTGCATTATATATATGGAGCTTAACAAATCTAAGTTTTAGGTAATTAAGAAGTTTTATCAAATTATTTTACTAAAATTTTACTGTTTGCAAATTCTTGGAATTTTAAGATATCAACGGTAAAAATTTTAAAGTGGATATTTTTTACATTATCATAATATATCTTTAAAAATTTTGAAACTGAAGAACTATTTAAGATAATTCATGTCAACAAGAAATCGTGTAGGATATTGCCCTTTTTGCACGCAAAACGTGTTATTAGTAAGAGAGGCGTTAAATTGGCCACTTATAATAATTTTATTGATTTTTACTGCTGGAATTGGTTTAATCATTTATTTAATTATATATTATAATAAACCTGAGAGTCGTTGTATTCACTGTCACACACAAATATCGTTGAAATCGGACACGATTATTCAATCGTCAACCTATTTTCAAGCTGAAAATCAAAAAAAACCGCATAGCGATATTCAAGCTGATATAAAAGTTAGAGCTGACGAAACTTCAATATATAAACACTGTTCATTTTGTGGTGAGCCACTACTAAATGAACGCGCAAAGTTTTGTCCTCATTGTGGATCAAAAGTTTAGTCATTAGATTTTTAGAGGTATAATCTGCATCTTATACTAAATACATCATTTTGATGAATAGAATAAATATTGGGATGTTTTTCCTTTTTTAAGTGATTATATTTGCTTGTTATAATTTCTCTTACCCTAAAATAAATTCTATTGTTGTTTACCCATATCTTATCTACCAAGATATTAAGTACACCAAAATTTCCTGTGGTATAAACTTGAAAGGATGTTAAATTTTCCGTTGTTGAACCCTCAATACAAGATTCCTTTATTTATTTTTCAACTAGGTTATTTTTAACTCCACTAATTTTATTTTTGAAATATTTTTGTCCCAAAACAATCGTCTAAAAACTGGACTCCAGATTGTTTATAATTTATCAAATTTATGTTTTAATAAAGTATTCAGATTTTTATACTATATTAATTGAAAGAGCTAAAATGTATGGCATCTAATTATTGTCCGAATTGTAATATGAATGTTCTCACAGTAAGAGAGGATATAAATATTTGTTTAATAATCATTTTAAGTATTTTTACTGCAGGTATTGGTGTACTTATTTATCTCGCAATCTACTACGAAAAAGAGCCAAATCGTTGTGTTCACTGTAAATCGATTTGCCAACCTATCTCTAATATACAAAATGAATACGTTCTTAATTCAAAACCATCGCAGATTAATAAATACCAAGAAGCAGAAAACTATGTAGAAACCAATGTTCAAGTTGCTGCTAAGTTGAAATTCTGTCCTAATTGTGGTGTGAAAATTGGCGAGAGAGAAGGATTGAAATTTTGCGCATTCTGTGGAACTAAAATTAGCTAAAATATACCTATTTTTTCTATTTTTCTTTTAAAATCTTCATAAATTCATAAAAATACGTATAAGAATTCTCAAAATGATTATCTTCCTTGGAATAATCTAATCCTTGCAAAAAAATCTCGTTAAAGCCTTTTATATCTTTATTTTCGATTATTTTCCTATATTTGTTTACTAATTTTTCAAACATTTCTAAAATTATAAGAAATTGTTGATTTTCCATCTGAATCTCACCAAACATTTCCATTTCTCTCTGAATAATACTCTCAGCAAATACTTTTTGAAGTAAGAAAGTTGTTCCAGTATATTTGGTTAATTCGTTCAGTGGTTCATTTGCATTATTAAGAAGATTTAAAAAAAGAATGTTCAACATATGCGGTACGCCCAAGGTAAGGGCTACCTTTTTATCGTGAATATCTGGTGAGGTTTCCGTTACGATTAATCCATCTGATCTAAACATATCCAAGAGATTATTTACGATTATGTCGTATTTGTCAGTTCCTCCTATTTTTAGTGCTAATATAACATAATTTTTCATGTCCTTAATTCCAGGACCAAACATGGGATGTAAAGAAATGCAATTTACAGGATACATATTTTTTAAATCTTTGAAGGCTTCGCATACTGCTTTCTTTAGAGATGTGATATCAAAGATTAAGGCATTTTCTTTCAAATAGGGCCCAATTCTTTTAATTATTTCTGGAGCTGAGTTAATTGGAATAGATACCATTACAATATCGGCGTGTTTTACGCTCCTTTCAAGGGAGGATTCATAATTTACACCCATTTCAGTCGCCACATCCTTTAATCTTTCTTTATTACGAGCGTTTATTGTTACATCAAAACCATGGCGTTTAAAGTATCTTCCAAAAACCTTACCCATACCACCAGAACCACCTATAATTGTGATTTTTTTTTGCTTCATCATTTATTACCTAATTGTTCAATAACTTTTTCTTTCATTAATTTAACATTCGGTTTTTTGCCTGTCCACCACTCAAATGCTAAAGCTCCTTGATTAATGAACATATCTAATCCGTTTAGGATTTTAGAACCAGTTTCTTTCGCATCCTTTAGTAATCGAGTTTGGAGAGGATTGTATATGATATCAAAAATAAATAAGTTTTCATTGAGTAAATCTTTAGATATTGGTGATATATCAATCTTGGGATACATTCCAATCGGAGTTGTGTTTATAAGTATATCAACAGAATATGTTAAACTTCTTAAAGTCTTTTCACTCATGTCCTTACCTGTCGCTTTTATTTTTGTCTTATCTTGTAATTCTTTAGCTAATTTAATTGCTCTCTCTTCCGTTCTATTACATATAAGTATTTCGTCGATTTTTTCGGACAAAGCAAAACTAATCGCTCTAGCAGCCCCACCTGCGCCCAATATTAATACTTTTTTTCCTTCAATTTTGAATCCAGCATCCGTTAAAGCTTGTCTAGCTCCAAGTGCGTCTGTATTTCTTCCTAAAAGCACACCCCCTTCATTTTTAATGGTATTAACTGCTCCAATTTGTTCTGAAAGAGGATCAAGTTCGTCTAAATAATGGATTATTGCTTCTTTATGAGGAATCGTGACATTTATACCTATGATATTTCTTTTTTTAAATTCTAATATTGCATTCTTCAGATCATTAGGGGGTATATCAAAAGCTAAATAAACGTAATCTAAGGACAGCTCATTAAGTGCCGCATTATGCATTATTGGACTCATACTATGCTTGATTGGATGCCCAATTACACACAGAATATTAGTACATGCTCCTATATACGGATTATTCAGCATAAGTTTACAATAATTATTAAATTTAAAACTATTAATAAGTTTAAGAATAAAATTAATATATAATTAATTAGCCAACTGAAGAATACTACAAAAGGATGGATTTAAAAAATGAAAAAGATTCCTCTTAACACTGGAATAACAACCTTCCCAATGCCCGCAGCAGTTATATCTGTAGGAATTGGTGAAGAAGCGAACTTAATCACTCTCGCTTATGTAGGTAAAGTATGCTTACAACCTCCAATCATCGCAATATCAATGCAACCGAGGAGACATTCCTATGGATTAATCGAAAAACACGGAGAGTTTGTTATTAATTACCCTACTAAAGACCAATTGAAAGAAATGGATTATTGTGGGACGAGGTCGGGAAGAGATGTGAATAAATGGAATGAATTGAACCTAACCAAAGAACAAGGAGAAGTGGTTAAAGTTCCGATGGTTAAAGAGTTTCCATGGAACATGGAATGCAAAGTCATAAAGAGAATTGAGTTTGGGTCACATGTTTGTTACTTTGGTGAAGTAGTAGCAACTCATTCTGATGAGAAATTTATCACAAATAATAAATTAGATCCTGAAAAAATTAATTGTTTTGCCTATATAAACGGAAATTATATCGGATTAGAGAATCATGTGTTGGAAACGCACGGTTTTTCAATGAAATAACGGGTCTGGATCTTTTTTTCTTATAAATGAAGTTAATATAAATAGAATAGTGTTTGGATAGATGCCTAAAGATTCTACTGCTTTAATCGGGTTCATGGCCACAGGTAAATCTGTTGTTGGTAAAGCATTGAAGGAACATTTAGGAAAGAATTATACTTTTATAGAAACCGATCTCTTAATCGTGAAGATGGCAGGTAAATCAATCCCAAAAATATTTTCTGAAGACGGCGAAGCTTTATTCAGAAAATACGAGCTTGAGGCGTGTAAAAAAGCAGCTCAATTAAAAAGATCGATTATATCTTGCGGTGGGGGAGTTGTTTTAAATTATGAAAATATTGAAATTTTAAAGCAGACATGCCAAATAGTTTTATTAACTGCCTCGTCCGAAGAAATTTATCGTAGGGCTATAAAAGATGGGAAAGAAAATAGACCTATTATAGATAAAGAAGACCCATGTAAAGAAATAGAAAAAAATTTGCTTTTTAGAAGACCTTATTACAATTCTGCAGCAGACATTATAATTGATACTACTCATAAATCGATCGAAAGAATTGTTAAGGAAATTCTTGCGAGAACTAAACTGCTTTAAATAATAAGAAAAAAAAAGTTGTTTAATGTTCAGTTATTTTACAATCCTGTCTACCAGCCATTTTGGCATAACCAACGATAGATAGGAAAAAATAAAGAATAAAACAGCGAAGATCCACGCAATATAAACAAATTCAGAATATCCCGGATGATCAGCAAGAGTAATAAGTAAAGTATCAAATACAAACATAAGAAAGAAGGCTATCATAGAAATCATGGACAAAAACAAAAGCGATAAACCAGCTTTTGCTTTAGCATCATCTGTTTGTTTCCTTGCTTTTCTACAAAATCCGGCAATGAAGATATAAACTATGTAGGAATAGAGAATGACAGAAAGCGTTGTATAGAGTCGAATATTTAATTGTCCTACATAATCTACAGGGGGAACCCCCCACCAGTTCCAAGGAAGGAATAAAACGACAATAATTACGACTCCAGATATTATTAGTGGCACTAGCGCTTTTTTTCCTTTACCAGTAATTACCTCCGCAAAGACAAAAAGAAAAATATCTGCTATTATTATCATACTATAGGCAAAAGGCAGAGAGATTCTGTATATTTCCTTAAAAAAGCCAGAGAATACCGCTTCACCTAAACCAACAGTAAGAGCTATTAAAGCAACCGTAAGTAATATAAATACGATTGAAAGATAGAGCGGGGGATTAACTTTTCTCTCTCTCCACTTCTTTATCATCAATATTGTCATTACAATACTGAAAAAAATAAGACCAATGTAATAGAAGAATATTAGTAAAATATTATTACTAAATGGTGTGTATGTCATAACAAATATATTATAATTTTCTTTTAAAAATCTTTAGAGTATAATTTATTTACATTAAAATTGATGTTGAAAGTTGGATGCTATAGATTTCTATTATTTACGCGTTTAAAACAGCTATAACTCTTTTAAAAATTAATGTTACATTAAAATTATAAAAAAACTTATTAACTGATATAAGATAATTATTCTAGTCGGTTTTAGAATAAATCGTACATCTTAAAGTGTTGCGTTTTGGTTTCGAATAAAATTATACGAGATATGTGGGTAATTTCGGAAGGAGGAATAGTTGTTTTTAGTAGGGTTTATGAGGAAACATTAGATGAACAACTTTTTGGAGCCCTATTGACTGCACTAAATTCGTTTGCTGAAGAAATCGCCCAAGAGGGATTGTCTAATTTTGAATTGGGTGAAATGCGCTTCACAATACTAAAAAGGTCTCATTTTATCTTTATTGCAAATTCAGATAAAAAAATTAAACCAAAAAAAGTCCTTCAAGAATTACAAGCTGTAATGGACAAATTCTTTACAGCGTATTCTAAAGAAACTATAGATAATTGGGATAACGATGTGTCCGTCTTTTCTAACTTTGATAAAGAAATTGAAGATTCTTTAGATGATCCAATAAAAAAAATGGAAAAGGCATTTTGGTAATTTTAAGCAAATTGAACGCTGGAAAAATATCATAATTTAACAGATATTTAATATATCTCTTAAACTTAAATCTTAAATTCAGCTAATATTTATATTATTTTTGTTTTATCCAAGATCAGTAGAATTTTTATCTGATTATATATAATAAGATTTACCAGATTTTTGAAAATAAATAAAATCTAAGTTTTTGTTATTTTTTGGCAGTAAAGATTGAGCTTTGTATAGTAAAGTGTAGTCATTAAAGAGAAAAGGGAACTTAACGGAACTCTGTTGCATAAAGTTTAAATATTAATGTAGTCTATCTTTAATTGTATACTCTGTGAGATAAAGTAGAGCAGAGTAAGAGAAAAAAGCGTCAATTCATAAATTAAATAATTAATAAGTTCAATTTAGGTTTGAATAAAAAAAAGAGATGAAAATTTTGGATAAATACCAAAAAATGATCATAGGAATGGTAATAGTTGCGGTTTCTATAACCTTGATCTATGTTTTCGTTCTATTTGGTGGATTTAGGAGCAACAACTCAAGCTCTGATGATTCTGGGGTTCCTTTTTTTATAATATTTTCCAGCTGGCCAGCCATTTGGGTTCCGATTATTGCTCTTAAAAGACAGGAAGCAAAAGTGAAAGAAGAAGAGTTAGTAAATCAAATGGAGGATTAAAAAAAATGCATTTTAAGAAGAAGAAAGAGAACTTGTTTATAATAGGAATGTTTTCACTTTTAATAGCCCTTATTTTAGGGAGATTTGATAACCAATATCCCATAATTGATTTTCTTGAAGGCATGTTCACAGGAATTTCTTTAACAATGAATATCTCTTTTTTAGTTAGGTTTAGAATAGAAAGAGGAATGAAGGATAAAATAATGGATATTTAAGAGTTAAAGCTCATAATAAATGAAAAAATTAAAAATTAAAATAAAATAAAAAAAAGAGTTGATAAAAAAAAAATGACTGAAAGTTATGCGATAGTTGCGAACGAACTGACAAAAAATTTCGGTAGTGTCCGTGCAGTTAGTAAACTTAATTTAAAAATCCCTTTTGGTAAAACTTATGGATTACTCGGTCCAAATGGAGCAGGTAAAACCACGACAGTTAGAATGCTTAACGCAATTATTTCAAAAACTTCTGGTAACGCTTCTGTTGGTGGTTATGATTTAGTTACTCAGAACGAAGATATCAGAAGAATATGCGGATTTTTACCCGAATCTCCTGGTCTATATTCCAAGCTCACTGCAAAAGAATTCTTAGAATTTATCGGAGAATTGTATTACTTACCCAAAGATATAATTTCCGCCCGTATTAATGAGTTACTGGAGCTTTTTGATTTAGAAGGTAGAGAAAACGATCTCTTAGAAAGTTATTCTAGGGGGATGAAACAAAAAGTTTGTTTGTGTGCAGCGTTAATCCAAGATCCTGAAATTATATTCTTAGACGAGCCTACATCAAATTTAGATCCTGCAACTGCAAGATTGGTGAAGAATCTTATTTCCCAATTAGCCAAAAAAGCGGATAAAACCGTTTTTATTTGTACTCACCTTCTTGATTCCGCAGAAGAATTATGCGATATTATCGGTATTATCGTTAATGGTGAGCTAAAAATAGAAGGCACTCCAAAAGATATTATTGAGTCTGTTGGCGCTAAGGATTTAGAAGAAGCGTACCTAAAGATTACTGGAGCCTCTCACATTGATGATTTATTAGCGTGGAGAGAAGAAAACTCTAATAACAACACCGTTAATAACAAAAAGCAGAAAAAAACTAAGAAAAAAAACAAAAATTTGAGGTAGATTTTAAATGACTTTATTAACCACTGAAAAGAAGTTTGAATCATCTGAAAGCATAAGTGTTCAGAACAGGATACTTGAACTGCAATATAAAAAAAAGAGTTTATGGAGAGTAATAGCGAAGAACGAGATTAGGGTAAGAACAAGCAGTTTTCGAAATCATCGAAAATCAGTCTTTATCTTAATGTATGCATTGTTGTTCTTATGGGCGTTTTTAATCGCTCCTTTCATATTTGACATGTTTATTCCGACTTTAGCAGCTCAGTATTCAACTATTTTTAAGCCTGTTGTTGCAATACTCATTGAGACTTTCATGATGACATTCTTTTTAATCTTGGTGATGTATCCCTTAAATAATGTATACAGAGAAATGGAAGTTGGATTTAAAGAAACATTATTAGCGACTCCGGTGAAAGCAAATGATATTTTTCTTGGAGAATTTTTAGGGAAAGCGCCGTTATATTCAATGGTAATATTAATCTTGGCTCCTATAGTAGTTGGTATGGTAAATCCGCTTATAGAATTAACAATCGTTCAATTCATCGTAATATATGGAAGTGTTTTTGGACTTGTATATTTTGCAAACTTGGTTGGATCAATAATAGCAAGTTGGATTGAACATAAAATATCCAAAAGCGAAAAAGCAAAGGATTTAGGAAAAGCGTTGATATGGATTTTCACGATTGTAATGATAGTCATAATGTATGGGGTATTATTCTTCCTCAACGAACTGATGGCAAATCCAGAATTAAAGAATTGGTTAGCTTTTTATCCCTCGCTATGGTTTTCAAACATTATTTTATACAGCATAGACCCGATTTTACTTAACGCTTTTATTTTAAATATATGGGTTAGTCTTCTATTAGTAATAGCCATCCCATTAACAGTTTTGTACATTTCCTATAAAAAAGCTGAATCTTTTTATATTTTAGAAGGGGGCATCGAAAAAAGTAGCATTACGGTTGTAGAACACGAAAATATATTCTATAAGATTGTTAGGAAAGCAATAAACCGTAAATGGGCAGGCTTAACTGTTATGCAGTTAAAAAGATTTTTACGAAAGAAGGCTAATTATGCTAGAATTGTTTATGTAGTCGGACTTCTAGGATTTATGTCATGGTTTATAGGAGGAATGGCAGATGATGTTTTTGGTATAGTGTTTGCAAATACCCTATTAATCGCAATTGGAGGAGGTATCGGAAGTATGATGCTTGGACATCTTGGTTTCGTAGATTCGAAAGATTTAATTTGGGTCTATAAAAGATCCCCAAGAGGAATAAAAGGTTTAGTATATTCTTACTTATTATCTATGTTTATTTTAAACATTTTTATTGCCGCTTCCATTTCGATCATATTCAGTATATTTGCAAACCTCGATATCGTTAACACTGTTATATTCTTTGGAGAATTTTTGATATTTTCAGAGTTGGTGATGTGTCAAGCTATGGGAATTGAATGTATTTCCCCTGCTTATGGAGAAAAAGATTCAAACATGAAAAGTAACTCTATGATTTCTATGATTCTCTTACAGCCCTTAATTTTCATACCTATTATGGCGCTAATTTTCATTGACATAGATTCTTTGGTTTTAAGGGTACTTGTTATACACGGAGTAATCTTCCTTTATAATTTAGCAACAAGCATTCCTTTACTAATTTTTGGCATGAAAAAATTAAATAAAATAGAATAATAATTGGAGTATTCAAGTGCTCCTTTTTTTCTATCTTTTTTATTATCAATTAAAAAATAAAAACAAATAAATGAAATTATGAGGTAAAGTGTATTGTAATTATGTAATACTACACTATTAAGATGTAAGGTGATATAAACATAAATAATGAAAATGAACTTGAAAAACTAGAAAAAAAAGCATGGACAACTACCTTTGATGATGGAATCTTCGATATTTACTTTGGAATTTTACTTGCAAGCTTTGGACCTAGTATTGCCCTTCAAGATTTTTTACCCGATCCTTTAAATGTATTGTTAGGACCAATTATGATAGCATTAGGTTTCGCTTTTTTTATTTTGAGCAAGAAATATCTTATTAAACCGCGAATTGGAACTGTCAAATTTGGTCGAAATCGAAAAGTTAGAAAAATCAAAACGATTGTTATTTTGTCCGTTAATATGGTGATCTTATTAATCCTTTATCTTTTCAACCTGTTTAACCCTGAAGGAAGTTTTTCTCTCCCTTACTTGCTAGAAGGTCTCTTATTTTTAACTATTCCATTATGTTTTGTGGCTTACTTTATACAGTTTAATCGCTTGTATGTTTATGCAGTTGTATTCGGGTGCACATTCTTTTTAGCAGATATTTCATCCCTTATCATACCAATCCCTTTTAACTTTTTATTCTCATACTTTTTATTAGGAGGGATTTTAATACTTGTAGGTATTGTTTATCTAATTAGATTTATCAAGAAATTTCAATTACCACAAGAGGAGATAAATACGGATGACTGAAGAACCCATTGATATAAAGGAAATGGAAAAAAAAGCGTGGAAATCTACTTTTCAAGATGGCTTATGGGACATCTATTTTGGTTTGATAATCGCAGGGATAGGTTTTTCTTGGTTGGGGGGATTTTTTGGACTACCAGAGACTGTGAATGTTTTAGTAACTGTTTTCAGTTGGGATATTGGAGCGATGCTCATTTTTTTTCTTGGTAAGAAATACATTACTCGGCCTAGGATGGGTTTTGTTAAATTTGGGCAAATACGAAAAAAGCGAAATAAATTTTTAGCACTATTTATGGGTTTGATGGTTGCTCTTACTTTCATAACATTTATATTCACATTATTGGGTATGTTTCAATTGCAGTTACCAGAATTCTTGGTTATGTTATTAATAGGACTACTATTTATTACAGTGCCTTTTAGCGTATTAGCATATTTCCTACAATTAAAGCGTTTGTGTTTATACGCTTTATTAGGAGGTTTAGGTTTATTTATTAGTGAACTATTACTGCCAATTTTTGGGGCACCATATCATGAAATTATACCGTTTGGAGGGGTAGGATTACTTATTACAATCACAGGACTAATCATTTTTATTAAGTTTCTTAAAAGATATTCACTAAAGGGAGAAGAGGGTGTAAATTAGGTGAATGAACAAATTGACTTAAGGGAATTGGAAAAGAGAGCTTGGAGATCTGCGTTTCAGGATGGTATTTGGGATATTTTTCTTGGTTGGTTATTTTTAGGATTGGCAATTGCCCCTTTTGTAGATGTTTTTGGTTTACCTGCAGAGATAGGTAGCATGATAATCGTATTATGCTGGAATACAATAGCAGTACTATTCTTAATTTTAAGCAAGAAATTTATTACGATACCTCGTATGGGTTTTGTTAAATTTGGTGCCAAAAGAAAAAAACTGAAGAAAAGACTATTAGCATTTTTAATTTTTAACGTAATCTTAGCTTTTTTGCTACTATTTATAAACATAAGTGGATTTTTCAAAGCGTTAAATATAGGAGGTTTAACCGAACCACTAGTTATTGGATTACTATTAATAACAGTTCCTCTAAGTATCTTAGCTTATTTTTTAGAATTTCATAGATTATACGTATATGCTATTTTCTTCGGATTAGGTTTTTTCAACTCAGAACTATTATATCCTTTGGTAGGTTCTCCTTTAGACTTGTTTTTGAGTCAAGGTTCGGTAGGGATTGCTATCATTTCTATTGGTTTAGTTTATTTCGTTCAGTTCCTCCGTAAATACTCATCATCGCAAAAGTAGGTGATATCCAATCGCTAAAAAGAAAATGAAATCAGACGAATCTGAAGGAAAGATACAAATCCTTACAGAGATTAACAAACTTATTCACGAACCAGCTCGTTTGATGATCATTTCTCTTTTATATGTTATTGAAAACGCTGATTTCGTTTGGATTAAAGGACAGACGGGATTAACTGATGGAAATTTATCGTCTCATCTTAGCAAACTTGAAAGTGCTGGTTACGTCATTGTTGAAAAGAGTATTAAAAATAAGAAAACTAACACCTTACTTAAGCTTAGTGAGGGGGGTAGGAAAGCTTTTGAAGAGTATCGGAAAAAATTAACGCAAATTCTAGGAAGTACAGATAATTAATTTAATATATTTTTAACAATGAGTCTATTTACATTTTAACTTCTATTTGTAAAGATGACATAATGTAAATTTGTGGTAAAACCTAAATTTATATTTAGAGAAACTATTATTTGTTCAAACTATAACCGAGATATACTTAATGATGACAGAAACGAAACGATTTAAATGTTCTAATTGTGGGGAAGAAAACCCAAGAAAGTTGCATGAGGAACCTGATAAAACCCAGGTGCTCTATTACTCAATGCAGGGAGCTCCGGTTTATAAAAAGAGAATTAAATGCGGCAATTGCGGATTAGTGTTTGACAAAGCTGAATAAATCATAGATTTCATCAATTTTCAAACAATAATTGATGTATTTCTCTAATTTTTTCAATTTTGATTTGGCCAGGAGCAGTTTTTTCTTCCAGAGAGCCATATGTCCATAAAGATCCAAATTTAACGCATAGTATTCGAGACAATATCCCCACTTCCCCCATAGCAAAACATACAAACTTCTTATCTTGACGAGAAAGTTTTTTGCATATATTTAAAACTTTTACATTGTCATCAAAAACTTGAGCTGTTAATATAATTTTGAAGATAATTTCATTTATTTTATATAAATCAATAAATAGTTCACGCTTTAACTTTTCTTCAAAATTAATTAGTTTTTCAGCTATTTCTTCGTAAGCAATAGATTTTTCAAATTCGTGATAAGAGAAGATTAATTTAACATAGTTATCGTAAGCCAAATTAATAAGATTACTTAAGATTTCGGGTTCTGAATTAATTTCAATATCAATGTAGTCTGGCTTTACTTCAATTAACTGTCTTAAAACTTTTAACCTTTCATTTATACTTAAATCATATTGACCTCCCTCTTGTCTTCTTCTAAAAGTAAAAATTTTTGGAATTTTAGGAGGGATATTACTCATTATTTCTTTTAAAAAAGAATAAGTAATAAATTTAGCATCGTTTATATAATCGAATCTAAATTCAATTAGATCAGGGTTATAGTCTAACGCAGTTTCTATAATTTGTTTATTTGCATTTAAACCTTCAGATCTAATTGGAATTGCAATACAGATTTTATATTTCATTATTACCCTATAAAAAATTTAAAGAAAAAATAAATTTACACTTCTAATATCTTTTTAATATCATTCTCGGTTAATGCTAAAGTATTTTCAGCGTTCACTTTTCTTAATAATTTTTTCTTTTTGTAGTATTTTATTATTGGTTTTGCGTTCTTCTCGTAAGCATCTAACCGATTTTTTAAAGTCTCTTCATTGTCATCGCTTCTTTGTTCAAATTTTATTTCAGTGCCACACTTATCACATATACCTTCTGTTTTTGGTGGAAGAGTATACTTATTAAAGATTTCACCACACTCTTTACATGAGTATCTTCCTAAAATTCTTTTTGTTATGATCTCGCGACTTACATCTAATAGAAGAAATAAATCTATTTCCGTTATCTGGGTTAAAGCTTCAGTTTGATTTAGAGTTCGCGGAAAACCGTCTAAAATGAATCCGTGTTCTTTCACATCTTCTCTAACTAGTCTATTACCAACCATATTAATAGTCACCTCATCCGGAACTAATTCACCTTTATCCATATATTCTTTAGCCTTTAAACCGAGGGGTGTTTCGTTTTTTAAATTTTCTCGAAAGATATCCCCTGTGCTAATATGTGGTATATCTGGTAAAACTTTCTTTATTTGAGAAGAGAATGTGCCTTTTCCACTTCCTGGAGGTCCAAACAGGATTACACGCACTTTTGTTTTCAATTTAATCATCTCATATTTTAAGTGTTTATTATTTTTTTTAATTTTTAAGAATATGAATGTATTAAATAACTTTCTTAAATAATATTTACCAAAATTCACTAGCCAGAATGATGTATTATCTCTCTCATTTGAACTAAAGAATAATGAATCTATAGTAAAATAATCTGAATTAAAAAAAACTAAGTTTGACCCCCACCATAAAGAAAGAAATCTGGTGTGAGTCGAGCATTAGGCACAACAGAATATTTTCCAAGATCAATTACTCCATTTTCAATTAACACTTCATCGTCGATGAAAAAATTACCCGTATAATCTCTGCTAGGTCTTGTTAAAATAATATACGCCGCATCAGCTACAATTTCAGGTTTTCTCGAATGTTTAAACGCTGTTTCCCCCCCTAATAGGTTTTTTACCGCAGCAGTAGCAATTGCAGTTCTTGGCCATAAAGCGTTAATAGCAATTCCATCTTTTTTGAATTCTTCAGCCATACCAAGAACACACATGCTCATACTATATTTTGACATTGTATAGGCTACATGATGAGCAAACCATTTTGAGTCCATGTTTAAGGGAGGTGAGAGATTTAATATGTGAGGATTATCAGATTTCTTTAAAAAAGGAATACATAACTTTGAGCATAAAAATGTTCCACGAACATTAACAGAGAACATCAGATCAAACCGTTTCATAGGAGTTTTTAGAGTTGGAGTCAGATTTATCGCACTTGCATCGTTAATTAAGATATCTATCCCACCAAATTCTTTAATCGTTGTATCCACAGCTGACTGAACTTGTTCTTCAAATCTTATATCAGCAATGCAAGGAAGACCTTTTCCACCAACAGATTCAATTTCTTCGACGGCAGAGTACACAGTTCCAGGTAGTTTCGGATGGGGGTCTTTAGTTTTAGCTACTACGGCAATATTTGCACCATCTTCAGCTAATCTCAAAGCTATCGCTTTCCCTATTCCTCGACTTGCTCCCGTAATGAAAGCTGTTTTTCCTTTCAAACTAAACATTCTATTATCCACCTTTAAAATTTCTCATTTAATTATTATTAAATTAGTAATTTCATAAACTAATTCGATAATTGATTGTAAATATTTGAAGTGATTATTATCGTTTACAATTATAATTTAAAAGTAAAATAATCAAATCGAAAAAGAAAAACGGATTAAGTTGTTGTAAAAGAGTTTTCTACATTTTTTATAAGAGATTCAACTTTTCTCTTTTCTTTGATGCTTATTAGTCTCGAGAATTTACTACTAATAGATGATCCATAATAAGAATTTCCAAAAAAAGTATTTGATTTATTTATCGTGTCAATTAAGTATTTATTACTTCCTAAGTGCAAGTATAATGAGATATCATTGATGATTAACACTGGAGTTGGGCTATTGTTATAAATTTCTATAATTTCATATATTTTATTAAAATTATGACAAATATTGTTATACATTTCTTTCTTATTATTAGCTTTTAGACGGGGGGGAATGATTTCTCCTTTAAAATTTATATTATTACATTTTATGCTATTTTCATAATAATCTTGTATTCTTCCACCGATCTTTAAATTTTTAAAATAAGCTAATTTTGGAGCAAAATCCAAGATACTTATATTTTTAGGGTTAACTATTTTAATTTCTAAGAGATATTGGACAAATTTAGCAGTATAATAAGTTTTTCCTGAATTTACTTCTCCATATAATAATGTTCTGTGTCCAACGTAATTTTTAAAGTCTAATTCTTCCATTTTTATTAAGAAAAAGTAAAAAGCTTATTTATTTGTAAAATTTTCCCATGAATATCCAGAATCTTTAAGGATTTTTAAAATTATAAAACCAAGTATGCAACCTACAATGGATGGTATGAAGAATAAACTCCAATATACAAGTACCCCTTCCATCGAGAATATTCCATAGATAGGAACAACAATTTCAGCGATAGTACCCCCTAAGAATACTGTCCCTAATGGTTCTACAAAAGCTGCATATTCTACATATTTTGGAATTTTTTTTTGTAAAATGTATGAAGTAATACCTACAACTAGAGCACCTGAAATACCACCATGAAAAGCGTGAATAGAACCGATTGCAGTTGCATAACGAATGATAGCAATACCAAGAGCAGTAACTATAGAGAATAATAATCCTAACAAAACCCCACTCAAGACATTAATTAGATGAGCGAAGGGATTTATTTTAGTTCCAGCAATTGTAAAGTAAGCAAATGGATTTAAATAACTCAAAACGACTCCAACAGCAATTAAAATCGCAGTTAATGCTATTCTAATAGTCATCTTATTTTTGAATTCAATATGTTTTTCTTCTGACATGATATATCCTTCTATAAAACCATAATTTATATTTCAATCCTAACTTTAATATTCATAATCAATCTATTCTAATAAATGATATAACTAATATTTTTGTTTGATAAACTGGAAATATTTAATAGGTGCTATGTTATAGGATGAAAATAGGAGAATTGGAGATTAATCCTTCAAAAATCATCTGTATTGGCACTAACTATATGGATCACATAGAAGAAACTAAGTTAGAAGTACCAAAAGAACCAGTTCTTTTTCCAAAAACTTTAAACTGTCTAATCCCAAACGGTGCACCAATTATTTATCCACAATGGATATTTAACAATCGTAAGTATAACCGGGTTGATTACGAAGTAGAACTAGCTTTTATTATAAAAGACAAGTGCAAGTATGTAAAAGCTAACAAAGCGTACGATCATATTTTAGGTTATACTATATTTAATGATATTACCGCTAGAAAGATACAAGTTAAAGATATAGCGTCAAGATTGCCGTGGTTTCGTTCAAAAGCGTTTGATACATTTGGTCCAATTGGTCCTACTATCGTAAGTCATTCAGAAATTAGCGACCCTCATAATCTTAAAATCGAGTTAAGAGTAAACGGAGTTGTTAAACAATCATCAAACACGAAACACTTATTGTTTAAAATTCCTCAACTTTTTGAAAATATATCAAAATTTTTCACTATGGAACCTGGAGATATAGTTGCAACAGGAACACCCTCAGGAATTGGACCAATTAAACCTGGAGACTTAATAGAAGCATCGATCGAAAAAATTGGAACCCTATCAAATAAAGTTGTTTTAGAAGAGGTGGTGAGTTAAATGATAAAAATTGGAAAAACTACGATTAATCCAACAAAAATAGTATGTTTAGGGCGAAATTATTTAGATCACATAAAAGAAACAAACGCACCTGTTCCTACAGAACCTGTTTTTTTTGTCAAGACTTTAAATACGCTTATAACTGACAACGAACCAATAATTTACCCGAAAATTCTATATGAAAGTGAGAAGTATAATAGAGTCGATCACGAAGTCGAACTCGCATTCATTATCTTTCAAACATGCAAAAATGTTTCAGCGGAAGTAGCGTTCGATTATATCCAAGGATACACAATTTTTCTTGATTTAACTGCGAGAAGTATGCAAAAAAGCGATAGAAATATAAATTTACCATGGTATAGAAGCAAAAATTTCGATTCGTTTGGTCCGATAGGACCGAGAATCCTTCCGTGTAGTGAAATTTCCGACCCCCATAACTTATCAATTCAATTAAAAGTTAACGGAGCGACAAGACAATTCTCGAATACTAAGCATATGTTATTTAAAATCCCTCAAATACTAGAATATTTGTCTAAATATGTAACATTAAAAAGAGGAGATATAATCGCTACAGGTACTCCAAGTGGAATAGGTCCGATACAACCAGGAGATATATTAGAAGCTTCTATTGAAAAAATAGGTACGATTACGCACGAAGTTATTTTAGAACGGGATTAATTTGTTTTCTAATATTTTATAGAAGTTTTAGGAGATTAGCATTATTAAATCTTTATAAAATGTGTGTGTTTTTTTTAAAATTAACGATAATATTTTTCATTTAATATACTTAATAATAATTATATGACAGAAGAAATATCGAAAGAAGTTAAGAATGAGATCTTTAGATTAGTATCAACTCCAGGAGTAGAAATTGAGGATATTCCTGATAGAGTAAATAAGGTTTATAAGACAGAATTGAATTATGAAGAAGTTATGAAAATATTATCTGATGAATATCTAAAACATAATCTCGATTACGGTAGACGTCTTTGTTGTAGGTTCTGAAAAGGCGTATTTTACTTGATAAATAAAAATAATTCTAGAAAAAACATGTCTAAATTTAAATCCTTTAAGAGTTCCATGTTATTATAAATATAAGAGTACACTCTTTCTTCGTTAAAGTATTTTAAACACAAATTTTTACCCTTTACTTCTTTTAAGATTGAAACTGTTTCGTAAAGAATCGACTTCAAATATTTCGTGATTACTTCTTTTTCGCACTTTAATAAGTTAATATCAATAAAGTTAAACCAAGCTTCTTTAGAAAAAGTAATATTTTCCAATTCTGGTTGTGATTTGTACACTTCTTTATTTCTAAAATTGTTGTAAACTTTTTGCATTTGATCTAAGACTACTTGCTTTGACTTATTGTACATTTTCTTCTCTAAAATATTTCTTAACATGATAAAAATCTGTTGAAATACCCCTAAAATATCAAAAAAATCTGCGACTTGGTTTAATGATTCTACTTCCTCCCACTGGCTGTAATAATCTTCAATGACTTTAAGGAATGGCATATAAACATTCATATTTCCATCCCAACTATGTTTTTTTTTAATCCAAACTTTTTCGAATTCTTTTAGAAACGCTTCTTTTATCACATTAAGCCTACCCTTTAAAATCTCAGTTTTCACTTCTTTTACATCTGCAACAACGAATAACAATTTAAATTCTGGTTTTAATATGTAAATCCATTTTAATCCACCCATTTCTATAGAATCTAATGATTGATGGAATTCCTCAATAGAAAAATGATGAAATGCTGTTAGAAATCCAGATACAATATCCTCATCAGCATCCGTTTTCAAAAAGGATTTATACAATAATTTTACTCCCGAATCGCTATTTAGAATCCAAATTATCATCTTACAACCTTACCCTTTAAAAGTTCTTAAATTTGAATAGATTTAGCTCTGAAATCGTTCTTTTTGTTTCTCAAATAATGATATCATTAATAAAATAAATAAATTAAGATCAGCAGCAATTATAAAATCTCAGTAAAATTTTTTAACTATTATTCTTTTTCATTCGTACTAAGTTAAGTCTATATTTCTCAAAACTTAGGACGTAATAGATTACGGCTCCGATATATTTAAAGATATTGGAAAGTTTAGTCTAAAGTTATGTTAGTTGTTCTGCGTTTTAAAATGTAGGCTTAATATAATCGATTTACAAAAAGAGTGAATAAATTGAGTAAAGAGAAGGAAAAAACACGCATTATCGTTCGCGCATTAATTACAGGCGGCGCTGCTAGTGGTGGTCCCCCTATAGGGCCTGCCGTTGGACCCACAGGCATAAATATCAAAGACGTGGTAGATGCAGTCAACGAAAAGACCATGCTTTTTAAGGGTTTGACAGTACCAGTAAGAATTGAGTGCGATCCTGAAACCAAGCAATTTGAGATTTTCGTAGAAACCCCAAGCACAGCTTCACTCCTTTTGAAGGAATTGGGAGTAGAAAAAGGAAGCATAAATAGCTCTGAGAAGAAATCTGGCGATTTAACTCTTGAACAGGTGGTTAATGTTGCAAATGCTAAAAAGGAAATCTTCTTAGCTAAAACTTTTAAAAACGCTGTAAAAACAGTGTTAGGAACAGCTCTTTCTATTGGTGCAACAGTTGAGGGCAAGGATCCAAGAGATATACAAAAAAGAATTGATACCGGAGAATATGACGATAAAATCCAGGGGGAGATGTAAAATATGAAAGTCGATGATAAATTGTTAAAAAAATCGATTAGTGCAGCTATCGAATACTCTGTTATAAAAAAGGAAGGATTTAAAGATAAGGTTAGGAAATTTGACGAATCAATTGATTGTATTATAAATCTGAAAGACCTTAATTTAAACGATCCTAAACAGAGGATAGACAAGGAAATATTACTACCTAATAATATTATAACAAGAGATATTCCAAATGTATGCGTAATAGCATCAGATGAAATTCTATTAGAAGCACGAAACTTAGGACTTGAAACAATTGATAACGATGGATTAGTTCAATTGAATAACGAGGAGAAAAAAGTAAAGAAGAAATTCGTGAAGAAATACGATTTCTTTATAGTCGAAGATAAAATGATGCCAAGTGTAGCGCGTTATTTGGCTAGATTTCTTGGACCATTAGGGAAAATGCCAAAACCATTTCCAAGTGGTTATGGTATTATTTCAAGTCCAGAGGATCTAAAAATTGCGATAGAACGATACTTAAAAATAATCAGAATTCAACTGAAAAAACAGCTTCTTATCCAAGTTAAAATAGGGAAAAAATCAATGGAGCGAGATAGAGTCTTCGAAAATTTAAAAGCTTTAGTGGATTATATCGCTGATCAAATGCCCCATAGATATAACAATATCAAATCTATGTTTTTGAAAACAACCATGGGACATCCAATTAAGATTGACGAACAATTTTTAAAGAGTATAGAGGTGTGAAATAGTGATAGGAAAACATGATATACCTCAATGGAAGATGGATGAAATTGAGCATTTAGTGGGTTTGTTTAGAGACTATGGTAATATCGCTGTAATAGAGGTAGCAAAACTTAACGATAGGCAAATTCAAGAAATGCGTAAAATTTTAAGAGGAAAAGCAATCATAAGGATGTCAAAAAAGAGCCTTCAACTTAGAGCGATAGATAAATATAAACAAGAATCTAAAGTAGAAAATTTAGATGAATTTGCTAAGAGAATTCCCGGACAAGCCGCATTATGTTTCACAGATCTGAATATATTTGAATTAAAAAAGATTTTTAATCAAAGCGAATGGATGGTTCCTGCTAAACCTAATGAAATTACACCCGTTGATATTTGGGTGAGAGCTGGCGACACAGGTTTACCTACTGGACAAGTTATTAGCGAATTAAACATGACGCTACGGCTTCCAACGAGAATTCAAAATGATACCATTTGGATTAGAGAAGATACCCAAACGCATCAAGCAGGGGCTTTTGTTGATGTAAAACAAGCAGCCGTTTTAAAAAAGTTGGGTGTAAATCCAATTGAATCTCTTATAAGAATTCATTACGCTTGGAGCGATGGCGAAATTATTCCAGAAGAAATACTATATATGGACATGGAACAGTTCCAAAAGGACTTAATTTCAGCATATTTCTCTGCTCAGAATTTAGCTTTAGAACTAGGCATTTTAGACAAAGAAACGATAAAACCAATGATTCAAAAAGCACATCGAGGTGCTCTTGGATTACTATTCGAATTACCCGTATATTTTCAGGATTTGCGGGATGAATACATTCGAAAAGCTGTCTTAAATGCTAATGCTATAAATGCTATGATTCTTGGTGGGGATCTACCAGTTCCTGAAACGAAAGATAAAAAAGAAAGTAAAGTAGATGAATCCGAAGATGAGGAAGATGAAGAAGTCGGTATTGGAGGATTATTTGGATAATTAAATAGATTTTTTGATAAAATAAACTAATACAAATTTTAAAATTAATTGGATAAAATAAAAAAGAGGTTAAAAAAATGGAAACAATATATGCTGCCTTAATTTTGCATAAAGCACAAAAAGATATCACCGAAGTCAACATTGAAAAAATATTAAAAGCTGCAAATGTAGATGTTGATAAAGCCCAACTTACAAAAGTTGTAGCTGGGCTTAAAGAAGCTGACATTGAGACGATTATCAGTTCTGCTACAGCGGCTCCTGTAATGGCCGTTCCCGTAGCTTCCGCACAATCCGCGATGGGAGCACAAAAGAAAGAAAAGAAAGAAGAACCGGAAGAAGAGGAAGAGGAACCGACGGGTATCGGATCCCTATTCTAATTCTAAAAAACTAAGGCACAAAAAGAAATTGAGTTAAAATTAATTTTGTAAGGAACTAAAATATTTTTTTCTATTATTTTTTTCTATTTTCTATTTATTTGAACGCTATCTATTTTCTAAGAAATCAGTTATTCAAGTGAATACCTTCGCAAATCAAAAAGTTTTTTTAAAATTCAATTTTTTGTTTAATTACATTTCTCATTCAAGATAATTTAATTTTACTTAAAAAGAGAATACTCGTTAAAGTTTTAAACTGATGATCCATGACCGGAAAATTCCTAAAATTCTTTACTCCATTCGTACGGGTAATGCCTGAGCTTAAAGCGCCGCAAAGAGAAGTAAGTTTCAAAGAAAAATTATTGTGGACTGTACTGGCTCTAGTAATTTATCTGATTATGTCAAACATTCCTCTCTTCGGAGTAAATATTTCAGAAACGACAGACTATTATTATTGGTTAAGAGTTATATTGGCAAGCCAGCGAGGAACGCTTACAGAATTAGGAATTGGTCCAATAGTAACAGCTGGATTAATTATGCAGCTATTGCTTGGTTCCAAAATTATTAAAGTTGATATGAGTGATCCTTACGATAGATCGATGTTTAGCGGTTCTCAAAAAGTGTTCGCGATGTTTCTAACAATATTCAATATAGTTGCTTATATTATTGGAGGAGCTTTTGGACCTCTAACTATTACCAACGGAACACTTGTATTTTTACAGTTGTTTCTTGCTGGAATGGTTATCATCTTACTTGATGAATTACTCCAAAAAGGATGGGGGATTGGCAGCGGAGTCTCTTTGTTTATCGCTGCGGGTGTTGCGGGTCAAATCTTTTGGAATTTATTTAGCTTTATCGGAGCTGATGATGGTGTCGCTAGAGGTGTTATAGTAGGATTTTTCCAAGCATTAGCAGATCCAGAATACAATATTGCAGAATTTATATTCAGAAGCAATAGACTACCATCTCTTTTTGGAGGTATTACAACACTAATTATTTTTCTTATTGTTATATGGTTCGAGTCCACCCGGGTCGAAATTCCCTTGGCGTACAAGGGATATCGAGGTTTTAAAGGAAAGTATCCGATGAAATTACTCTATGTCTCAAATATTCCCGTCATTTTAGTTAACGCATTGTACGCTAATTTCCTATTCTTTGGACAGATGATTGCTGGACCAGATTCAGCTCTTAGAGGAGGAGATTTCGATTTTCTGATAGATCTAATCGGCAGGTTCGACGATGTACCAGCTGGCGGAGCGACAGGTAACTACTTGGTTCCAAATTATGGTTTGCTTTATTTCCTCTCCCCACCTCAAGGTTTGGATCAGTTAATAGCCGATCCATTAAGAGCTATTATATATCTTCTGTTCTTTATATTCCTCTGTGTGATCCTCGGCCGTGTTTGGGTCGATGTCTCAGGACTCGCCCCACGCGATATAGCTCAGCAAATAATAGATTCTGGAATGCAAATTCCTGGGTTTCGAAGTTCGGACAAAATTATTGAGAGAATCTTGAAGAGATACATCCCAACATTAGTAATATTAAACGGAATAATAATTGCAGTAATGAGTTTCTTCGCCGATTCTCTAGGTGCACTGACTTCAGGTACGGGGCTTTTGATAGCTATAGGCATCATCCACCAATATTCTGAATCTCTAGCCAAAGAAATGGCAGCCATGCAGTATCCGGGCATGCGGTCGTTCTTGGGTATGGATTAACGGAAATAACTAAAATCCTCCAAATTTTTATTTAATTTAAAGAGGGCAGGAATTATCCATTCTTTTTATTGAAAAAAACTATAGAATTATATATCTTACTAACAAAATAGCAATTATCGAGCAAATCCCTATAATATTTGACCCCCAAATTTATAAGATGAGAATGAGAGCTGATTGAAAATTACAATAGAATATCCCTAATATATAGTTTGTCCTAAGTGTAAAACTAAAATGAAAATAGATTATACTTATAAAAGAATCTCTGTACAGATGGCATTTATAATATTTATATTAGATCTCCTGGGGATGCAGGTGCTGGAAAATCAGCGGGTACGTATATTGAGGTAAGTATTTGTAATAATTATAAAGTATTACTTGGGATAAGCTCAAGCTGTTAGATTACGTATTAACTATATAATTAATCCTTTAAAAGTGGGGGTTTTTCATTTTTTACTACTAAATATTTTTTGTTTTTCTGCTAAAAACTTTAATATATTATTAAAATTTCTTCAATATAACTATGCTTCTGTTATTATTTCAAGAATCAAATGCTTTTCTAGATTGGATAAGCTACCCGCCAGGGTCCATGATTTTCATTATCTTAATGGCTACAACAACGGCTCTTATTAGTACTGGATTAACGAGATGGTTAGTTGACACTGGCGAGATAAATAGAAAACAAGTCATTAAGAAAGCGCACGACGAGGAGAAAGCCAAAATTATAGAAATTGCTGAGACGGACCCAGAAAAATACAGGAAAATGAGAAAGCGTTGGGAACGGTTAGATAGTATGATCAAACAATCGCAACAAAAAATGGCATTAAAGCGTATGTTACCATCGTGCATTACTTTCGTTCCCATGATAGTTATATTTTCTTTAGTAAGAGGTCTGTTCGGAGAAGCCAATCCAGTTGCGTTATCACCAATGAACGCTAACGACGTACCACTTATTGGAAGCATGATGGCTGGTTGGACGAGTGGAACTCCAGATTGGACTGCTCTTGTATATGGAGGGATTAGATCTATTGGAGTGAATGCAGGATGGATAAACTTTACTGCGTGGTATTTCCTCTGCAGTTTTGGAATTAATACCCTTATTCAGAGATTATTGAAACTACAAACCCAAGCACAAGGAGGAATGGAACAAATGATGGGTGGAAGTAAAGCTAAAGCATTGGAGTTTCCGGACGTTTAACTAGCCTCCAATTGAATAAAATTAAAACGCAGACAGAGGGACTCGAACCCTCGAGTGTTTTCACACACTGGCTTTCTGGTTAAGGTTACCACTCCAAGCCAGCGCCGTACCGCTTGGCTATATCTGCAAAAAAAAAAGATAACGACGCTTTTTAGCGACGTTCATTTATACTACGATTTTTAATCTCTTTAATAAATTAAAATTATTTATTAGGAATGGAAACCGTTTCCTTTAATTTCTTCTCGAGTTTAGCCTTTTTAATAGCTTCCTCTACATTGGTATGCGAGGCTCCTTTTTTAATATCGATCGTTTCGGAAATGGGTTCGAGATGCTTGTAATTAGCTCGTCGTCTTCTAACATTCAATCCATCAATTAAAATATAATTTTTATCGACAATATCAACTACAACACAATATTTTCCAGCTTCCCTTCCAGTTGTTTTAACGCAAACGCGTCCTATGTCATATACACTCATTTAATTTGTCACCAAATTAATTTTATTAGCTTTATCTTCTCTGAATTTTTTAGTTATCAGAAAAGATATTCTATTTTTTTAAATTTTAGAATAATTGTAATAATAAATTTTTTATGATTTTTGTATGAAATCGTTTTGTTTTATTTTTTCTAACTCTTTAAGGATTATTTGCAGCACTTCTTCAATTGACAAACTTTCTGTGTCAATAATTAAATCGAAGAAATTTAGAATAAAGTCGTTATCACTTAAATCAATGTTATAAAGTTCATTAAAACGCTTTAGCTCAGATTCTTCCCTTAAACTCGTTTCCTTTAATTTTGCATCGAAGGAGCTCTGATCTCTGGCTGCCATTCTTTTTACACGAATTCTCAATGGGCAAGTTAAGTGTATCTTGTAATCCGCAATGGATTTTAACAAATGTCCACTTAATTGACTATCGATAATAATACTACCCTTTTTTGCCATATCGACTACTTTTTTATCCAAACTTTTGTCGATCTCTGGATTCTTCTCAACATAGTTTGTATATTCCTCCAATGTCATACCATTTTCTTCTGCTAAATCCCGAAACGCCTGGCCCGTTGAATAATAGAGTATTCCAAGGTTTTCTGCTAACAATTTGGCAATTGTAGATTTCCCTGTTCCATGAAGACCAGATATAGCAATTATCATTTTTCTTAATCATAAAACTGACTGAAGCTAATATATGAAATAATAACTAGAAAATATTTAATATTAATGAAATTTCCAGAGTGATTCATTCTGAAGGTTGCCAAACTGCTTCTTTGAGAAGAGTTTGTAAACAATTCGCACAATACCTTCCGCTTTCGGGTCGATTTGCCCTTCTTGAAACGCGATTTGTTTTTGTCATTTTGGAGGGCCTTAATCTTGGTACGGCTTGAAGTGGTTTTTTGCAGATAGCACACTCCGCCTTACTAGGTTTTTTTCTCCAATAATGAGTAACATTAAAGTTACCCGGAGTTTTCAATTTTTTTCGTAGCTGAGCTTTCGATCTTAAACCTGGTTTTGGCAAGTAGATTACCTTTATTGTATCAATTACTTAAATTCGAAACTTTAGTTTCTATACTTTTAAGGCATGAAAAGTTAATTAATTTTATCATTTTTATTAAAGCTCCAGATTCAACTTACTTTTGAAATCATTAAACAATGCGTATAATTCGTCTGCGATTAAATCTCTATTGTTTTTATTTGTGTTAATTCTTCGATGGTTATGCTCATATTCTTGATAGATTTTTTGAAGCTTTATTTTACTTAATTCCAAACCAGGAAACTTGTCAAAATGATTTTTCAAGTTAGCGAAAAGACCGAGGATTAGGTCTTCGTCGTGAAAAGCGTTCAATTTTAATGCATCCATAAGTGTAATAAACGAAGAAGTTATTTCAGAAGTGATTTTAGGGATTTCGAGAAATGAGGAACTCACTGATTTCGAGTATATTTCAGCAGGAAATTCAAGTGGGGATATTTTATTAATGATATTAATTGCTCGATAGTATTCGTCTGCATAATTCATGCTCTTCAACATTTCTGAAAGTATAAAATTATATTTACTTAATGAGATATTAATTGTAAGTAAATCGTTGCTAGCATTTTTAATTGATTTCTGAAAGAAATTATCTTTTAAAATACCACTTTGGTATTTTTGAGCTAAACTTAATATTGTTTTAATTACAGCGTATATTTCAGATTCTAATTTAGATTTTATCTCTATATCAATTTTTCTGTGATTTTTCATCATCCGGGTCCTATTATTTTTGTACTAAAAAATAAAAGTAGGTCGTAAGAAATAAAAGAGTATGGCTACAATTATCCCTATTATTACTGATGATATTAACACTCGGAAGGTGGATGAGTTAGATAATTCTCTAATAGAAAGAGAAATTAGAATGGGAACCCAAATAGCAATTGTTAACGCTTCAATTAGGTGTAGGACAGTCCAAACTGGTGAAGCAAACAACGGAGCATTTAAAGTTTCAAAAGAAGGTATGCTTGGTATATTGATAGTAGGTAATCCTATCAGAATTATCAGAATTTCAATTGCGTTTATCAATAAATAGGGGGCAAACGCTGTTAGCATCATATTGAATTTTGAGGCTTGTTGTTGATGTACTGTTCCTCCTTTATAAATGCTAAAAACGCTCATTTCGGTCTCACTGTATTTCTCAGATTCATCTTCCTTATCTCCAAAACGAGCATCTAATCGTTCTGAAAAATCTACGGCAATATTTGCTCCTCTGGAAAAAATCCAAATAAGAATTAAAGCAAAAATGAAATAAAACAAAAATCCAAATGCAAAAAACGCTATGAAAGCCGCCAAATCAATAAAAAACCTCCCAAGTGTAAAGAGTGGTATTGAAGTGATATTAATATGTGAAAATAAAGCTAAACCCATTAAACCATACAACAACGCATTGAATAATAGAATTTTCATACCTGGTGCGTCTTTCCTTTTGTGGTTAATGTTCCAAAAAGCTCTATTTGGTTTAGTAAATAACCACAGTATTGTAACATACCAGCGAGCCGGAGAAGTGAAATCCTCTTCGATACGCTTAAAAATAGAAAAGTTTTCTATCCTTTCAATTCTTAATCGTTTACCACAAAAAGCACATACGAACGAATCCATTCGATTCTCGTTACCGCATCTAGGACAGCGAGCCATGGTTTTTTAGCACTTCTAAATTTTTATACTAATCATATAATTATCATCCTTTAAAAATTTCTTTACTGTAGGGTTTTTTTGAATTTAAAGGTATTTTTAAATTAAATTCGAACACTTTTCGATTCGAAAATATAATTCTATTCATTTCGTATAAAGTTACTTTTAAAGATGAATTTTATAGAAGTTTTTAGATTTTACAATTTTATAATCTTTTTTAGTAAATCGTTTAGATAATTCTAAATTCGTTCTTGTATGATTAGTTATTTCTGATACTTTTATACACGATTTTTCTTCTATGTAACCCATTAACGGGATTAATTGATCGCTAAGATAATTATCTATAGGAATTTCATTTTGTATGTAAGAGATTATTTTTTGAGCTGTTATGTTACCTAGCTTCTCGGATGAGGTTTTTTTATCTCCTAAAATCGTACCTGATGAAATTATCGCCCCTGTGTCTGATTGAGCCCACAAGGACACTCCTACGCCAGGACTTAATGAATCTATCCATGTGATTTTAATGTCTGTTTCAACCTTTAAGTCTCTTTTTAACCTCTGTTGAATAGTTTCTCTAATTCTTATTCCAATGTTGTCTCTATTCCTCCTTAATTGATTTGTTATAATTATATCGCCAAGAATTCTTTCTACATTACCTAATTCTGTTAAATTTATCGGATTTAAGGTTTTTTGGGGGGGATAAATACAACAATTCACTTGTGCTCCTCCTTTTGGATAGAAACCATGTTTAAGGATATCGATCTTGATTTTTAATCCTGATGCTTCAAAAATTTTAGAGGTAACTGTTTTTAGATAATTTAAACTAGGCGCCCATTTGCCAAACGTGCCACCACCTCTAATTTTTATCTTAATTTTTTCGGGTTTTTTAAACCCTAAACTTGCAATTTGAATGGGCTGTAATAAAAGGCCAATACTCGCTGCCGTATTAATATTTAAACTGATGTTACTCTTTACTTCATTTTTAATGTTAGGAATAAAAGTAATTTCTTCAGTTCCAACATTGCAATTGCTTAATGTACTATTTGATAGATCTGACAATGTTTTTAATCCGAGAAGATGTTGTAGCCTTAACCCAGGATTTGGTCGATTAGCACGGATATTTTTGATTGTTATAGGTTTTTTAAATAAAACAGAATAAGCTGCGCTAAGACGTAATATAGCTCCGCCTCCTTCTCCCAGAGAACCGTCGATCTCTAAATAATTCTTGTTATTCAAGCTGAATCCACTTTATTAAATAAATTTCTGATACGTTCAATTCCTTCGTAATCTTTTATTAAATTTACAACCTCTTTTGGGACTAAAGTCGTCCAGTTCCTGTTATCCTTGTAAATTAATTTTCTAACATTTGATGCGTTATATTTTTTCTTAAAAATTTCTATTTTTTCGCCTACGGTATATCCCTCATTCTGAAAAAGTTGGCGAACCCAATCGCTATTAGAAAAAATAGTATCAAAACTTCCAACAATAGAAGTAACATGATTTACCCACTTACGTGCATTGAAAATATCGGGAATAGGATATATACTAAACCTTTCTGAGGTTATACCTCTCTTGTTTAACGCAGATGATATAAAATTGACCCTCTCCTCATAGGTAAAAGGATTGATTTTTGTTTTAGAAAATTGAGAGCTTCCTACTCCAATTTTAATTTTTTTATATAATCTTAATATCTTAGTAAGCATGTAAATATGACCATGATGTAATGGTTGAAATCTCCCAAGAAATAAAGCTACATCTTTTTTTGAAGAAATATTCTTATTATTGCTAGGATTAAGCCCAAAAATTTCATCTAAGTCCACTAAAAATAGTTTATTCCATATATCTTTAGAATAATCTACTGAATTTTCGTTCTTTAATATTACTGATAATTCAGATTTCGTATAAAAACGACTACAACCAACTTCTAATTCATTTGGATTAGGTTTTAATTCTACATCGTGATTAACTAATCCTAAGAAAACATAAGCAATTTCAGTTGTCCCCTTATCTTCCTCTGAAATTAAATCGTAAAATATTAATTTTTCAAGGTGTTTTGGGAGTATGCCAAATTCTTCCGCTAATTCTCTTTTTGCTTCCTTCTGTATATCATATAAATTTAGATTTTTTTTATATAAAACATGCCCCGAAGCAGAGTCTGTATAGTATTCAGGGAAGCTTTTTTTCATTTTACCACGTTTTTGAACTAGATAATAAATTTGGTTATTAGGAGTTACAGTGATTACAAATAAGCGAATTATAAGGTGACATATTCCTTTTTTATGAGCTTCCCCTCTATGCATAGGAAAGATATACTTTTCTATTTGTCCCGAATGTAAAAATTTTATGTTCTCATCAGAAATGCAAGCTATTACTTCTTCATCCATTCTTTTACCTCCTATAGTTCAACTGTTATAATATCTCCAACCTTTAGCCTTAAATCTCTTGCTGCATTGCCCTGATTTTTCGAGATTTCTAGGAATCCGCTCGATCCTACATTAAATAATAGGGAATTAACAAAAACTTCTTCGAAAAATTTTACAAAATTTCCCCTTATTTTTTGTTCTCCTGTTCTTATTGCCATTTCTGTATCTTCCTTAAAAATGATGGAATTTCCTTTAATGTTTGTAATTAAATTGCCAAATTCATCGATATATTGGATTGTACATCTAATCTCATTATCTGAAATTTTTTTAAGCTCAATCGGGAAGTTAATTAGTTTGGTAATAGGGAATTTTGAACCGAACTTATCAATGTCAACACCTTTGGATAAATAAGCTCCAATAGGAGCCATAATATCTCTACCGTGAAATGTTTTTGAGACGGGGGTATTAAAATATTGTTCGTTTTTAATATGGATACATTTCGAAATTTCACTAGAGCCAAATACATTTGTAAAAATTCCATTATTTGGACCAATAAAAAAATAGCCTGATTTAGTTCTTATTATTATAATCTCTCGGCTACTACCTACTCCAGGGTCTACTACAATTATAAAGATGGTATTTTTAGGGTATAGTGAATAGGTAGATTTGATAATATAAGCAGCTTCTATGATTGAGAAAGGAGTTATGTTATGAGCGATATCAATAATACTCGCTTTAGGATTAATGTTTAGTATAATCCCCTTCATGCTTGCTACATAGTGCTGCCCCCTAGCCCCAAAATCAGTAATCAAACCGATAATTTGGTTATCTAATTTTTCCATCTTGTTGAAACTTTATTAAAAAGTGTTTAAAAATCGTTTTAAAATAAATATATTTGTTTTATGAGTATAATTATTTTTTCTTATATTTTTCATCAACTTTATAGAATTCTTCAAGCGCTTTCGATTTTAATCGGTATTCTTCTTCTTTAATAAAATCGACGAGTTTTTTAGAAAGTTCGCTAGCCTTCTTGTAAGATTTATAAGCGGAATGAAAATCTTCTCCTCTTAGGAAATTTCTTGCGTCTTGAACTAATTTATCTCTTGCTTTTGCCATACTTGGAACATCTCCAGAAAAATTAGCTTTTTCTCTTAACGATTCTGCAATATCGATAAGATATAATTCTTCAGCAATCTCAGCAGCCCTCTTAAATAGTTTCGATGCTTTCTCGTATTCTAAAGTCTTTAAAGCGTTATTTGCACTATTAAAATTTTCTGTGATTTTGATGTGTTCTTCTTCTTCTACTTTTTTCAATAAATCTTGAGTTATTCTTCTTTCTTGTTTTCCCCCGCTTAACATCAATTTTGTTATTGCGATGATGCTAGCTTTTAAAGCTTCGGGCTTGAGGATATCAACTAACGGCTCTAAATGCTCTAAGTAAATATCTTTCAATAACGGCTCAAATTCTTCAGGATTCATCGTTAAAACTTCTAATCCTAAAACTTCAATAGCCTCAGCTCCTTCTTTTAAAGCAGAACGGAACTTTTCTGGTTTGTCATTTTCATTAAGTAATAATCCAATGATGACTCCAGAAGCTTTTCGTGCTAGCTTTCCTTTGAAATTGTATACATATGAAAATAATATATGTTCCTTTAGTTTCAATAAGTTAAATTCATCCTTTGAATGATCTAAATTAAGTCTGAGAAACAAATCGTTTGTAATTTCAAATTCAGATTTTCCTTCCTTATTATAATAACCTAATATCTTGTAATCAGCATCTAAAGGAAGTAATACCACAAAACTACCCACCGGCATAATTATTCTACTCTATAAATTAATTAATAATAATATAAATCAAGCGAAATCATAAAAATTAAGCTTTTTACTGGTCTTTACAACTGATGATTCTATTAGTTTCTTCTCTTATGGACTGAATAACATTTAATAATTGAGCATAATAGAGATTATTAGAGACGGCTTTAGAAGCTTGCTTTATCATTTCAATAGCTTTCTTTTCCTCCTCAGTTATAAGTTCAATAGATTTTTTTTCGTACAGTTCTTTTATTTTCGCATTAAAATCATCTGAAATTTCTTGTATGCTCTCACTTGACTTCATACGAAATTGTTTTAGAACTTCTACTATTAATCTGATGTTTTCATTAACAGAAATCGTTTCCTCAGAGAATCGCTGTGACATATTTTGAATCGCAGTACTCATTTGGGTGATCTGGGAAATAGTTCCGTCAAGCGATGTTGTAATTTGATTAATTTTAATAATCAAGTTGTCTAACAATTTTTCGGCCATAAAATTATCAACTCTTTAAATTTTACTCATTTATTATATTATATTTTAGATTGGTTTACTTTTTTCATGTTTTTTACTGAACTAATTGCTTCGGAAAGTAATAAATTAACGGTATCTTGGTTAAGTACTTCTCCTGATAATTTTTCAAACTCTTCCAGATTTGATATTAATGTTGCAAGCGCATCTAATCCTAATCCTTCCTGAATCTTTACCAACTCTCGTTTTGTACCCTCTCCAATTTCTCTTAAGACTTCAATATGCTTGCCTTTAGTAGTATCTATTTCAACCGAGAATTCCTTTAGTTTTTCGTTTAAATTGGAGATTTTCTGCTCAATGTTCTGGTTAAGCCCATCTAAAGACGTTTTCAATCCTTGTATTGCTTGACCAAGTTGAGCTATCCTTGTGTAAATTGAATTTAATAAATCGGTTAGCATTTCTGCCAT
>Ga0315553_10000545_pt1 | contig 33170 bp, 28 predicted proteins | sample SalMarSW160140MG_FD_203099 | JGI IMG/M metagenome (GOLD analysis project Ga0315553, IMG submission 203099) | Salt marsh sediment microbial communities from the Plum Island Ecosystem LTER, Massachusetts, United States - Salt Marsh Sediment SW1601-40 ... | reverse complement strand
GACGATATCGTTCTTGCGGAGCTTTCCGACGACGACCTCGTCAAGCAGATGATGGACGACCTCTATGACGGTCTCCTGGAGGAGATCCAGGAGGGCGTGAACATCCTGCTCGGCCGCGGCTGGGCGCCTTACGACGTGCTCACCAAGGCGCTGGTGGAGGGCATGCGCATCGTCGGGGAGGACTTCCGCGACGGCATCCTCTTCGTGCCGGAGGTGCTCCTTTCTGCAAACGCCATGAAGGCGGGGATGGCGATCCTGCGCCCGCTTCTGGTCGAGACCGGCGCGCCGAAGATCGGCAAGATGGTGATCGGCACCGTCAAAGGCGACATCCACGACATCGGCAAGAATCTCGTCGCCATGATGATGGAAGGCGCTGGCTTCGAGGTCATCAATATCGGCATCAACAACCCGGTCGAGAACTACCTCGCCGCGATCGAAGAGCATCAGCCCGACATCATCGGCATGTCGGCGCTCCTGACGACGACCATGCCCTACATGAAGGTCGTCATCGATACGCTGAAGGAAAAGGGCGTGCGCGACGACTACATCGTGCTGGTCGGCGGCGCGCCCTTGAACGAGGAATTCGGCAAGGCAATCGGCGCCGACGCCTATTGCCGCGACGCGGCCGTTGCGGTCGAGACGGCGAAGGATCTGATCAAGCGCAAGCACAACCGGCCCCCTGCGGATTGACGCGGGCGGCTAGCCGCGGTTGCGCCGCGCTCCTCTCTTGGGCGGCGGGGCCTGATGCCGCCAGGCGCTCATCAGCGCCGACTTGAGGTCGTCGAGCGTCAGCGCGGCAAGCGTCGCCGTCGTCCAGCCGGAGTCGCCCCATTTGTTCGGGACCTTGCGGTAGGCGTCCGGCTGCATCTCGCAGCGGAGCTCCTGCTCCTCCGGCGCGAAACGAATGTTGGCGGTCAGCTCATCGGCCGCGAGCGTCATGTAGATGCGCCGCGCCTTGAAGGCGCGCCGGTCGAAGTGCGGCGCTTCGGTCGTGCCCTCCAATGAGAGAGCTATCCGGCGGAGGTCGTCTGCGGCTGCCATCTGAATCGGTCTCGGTGCTGCTATTCCAAAGAAATCTTCCTGAAATCTAACAGTATTATTCGCCAGAGCTCGGAGCCCCCACAAAGAGCGCGGCTCCAAGGGAGGGATACAATGTTCCGAACAGCCGTGAGCGCGGCGGTCATCGCCGTTGCGCTATTTTCGCATGCCGCAAAGGCCGACGAGGCGGAGATCGCGCGTGGGAAGTATCTGGTCACCATCGCCGGGTGCAACGACTGCCATACGCCCGGATACTTCTTCGGCCAGCCGGATATGAACCGCTTCCTCGGCGGTTCCGATGTCGCCTTCGAGATTCCTGGCCTCGGCACCTTCGTCGGCCGAAATATCACCCCCGACAAGGAGACCGGCATCGGCGATTGGACGACGGAGGAGATCGTGACCGCGCTTCAGACCGGGATGCGTCCGGACGGACGGCAACTCGCGCCGATCATGCCCTACCATGCCTTCGCCAACCTGACATCGGAGGACGCGACGTCGATCGCGGCGTTCCTGAAGAGCATCCCGCCGGTCAGCAACGCAGTGCCGGGACCATTCGGGCCGGGCGAGACGGTGTCGACCTTCATGATGCGCATCCTGCCGCCGGGCGAGACGGCCGCCGCAGCGCCGAATTAGGCCGATTTCCCGGGGCGCGGCCGGGCCAGACTGGCCGCGCGCCTGGGGAAATGCCATATGCGCGGGGATGAGCGCGACTTTGGCAGCTCCCTCTCCGGGTAAGCCCGTCGATGCCGAGGAGCTCCTCGTCATCGCCTGCGGGGCGCTGGCGCGTGAGATCGGCGACATCGTCGAGGCGAACGGCCTCGATCACATCACCCTCACCTGCCTCCCCGCAATCCTGCACAACCATCCGCAGAAGATTCCAGGCGCCGTTCGCGACGCGATCCGCGAGGCGCGCGCCGCCGGCTACGAGCGTATTGCCATCGGCTACGCCGATTGCGGCACCGGCGGACTGCTCGACAAGGTCTGCGCGGAGGAAGGCGTCGAACGAATCGCCGGACCGCACTGCTATGCCTTCTATTCCGGCACGGAAGCGTTTCTGGCCCGCGGCGACGCCGACATGGACGCCTTCTTCCTCACCGACTTCCTAGCCCGCCAATTCGAGAGCTTCGTCATCGAGCCGCTAGGGCTCGACCGCCATCCGGAGCTCCGCGACACGTATTTCGGCAATTACCGGCGGCTCGTCTTCCTGGCTCAGACCGAAGACGCCGCCCTAGAAGAGAAGGCGCGCGAGGCCGCGAAGCGGCTTGGCCTCGCCTTCGAGAAACGCGCGACGGGGATGGGCGACCTTGCGGGGTTCTTGAAAGCTTTCGCGGCCTATGATGCCGGCGGGAAGGACCGCCCCTGACTTCGCGGTTAGCCCTTCGTTCACCGGGAGCGGACTAGCACGCTCCCCCCTGCAATTCCGCGCGGCGCCGCGACGAGCCAACATGATCGAGACCAACGGACTGCTGCTCCTGTTTGTGGTGCTTGCGCTCGAGAACATGGGCATTCCCGTGCCCGGAGAAGCGAGCCTGATAGCCGCAGCCATCTATGCCGGCTCGACCGACAACATCGGCATCGCATCCGTCATCGCCGTCGCCACCGCCGCGATCGTCGTCGGCGGCACGATTGGCTACTTCATCGGGCGCACGCTCGGCAGCCCGCTACTCGTGCGATACGGCCGCTACATCTGGCTCAGCGAGGCACGGCTGAAGACCGTCCGCTACCTCTTCATGCTTCACGGCGGCAAGATCGTCTTCTTCGGGCGATTCGTCGTGCTCATCCGCAGCGCCCTCACGTTGATCGCCGGCGCCAACCAGATGGGCTTCTGGCATTTCACGGTCGTGAACAGTCTCGGCGGCTTTCTCTGGGCGCTCGTCATGGGCGGCAGCGCCTATCTTTTCGGCCAGGAGGTCCACCGGCTAGCCGCTTCGGCGGCGATCGTCGCGCTGCTCGCCACGCTGATCCTCCTGGCGGCGCTGGTCCGGTTCTTCCGGTATCACGAGAAGGAGCTGGAGGCGCGGGCGGAGGCCGCTTTGCCGGGCCCGCTGACATGAGGCCTGCGGGTCGCAATCCGCCTGCCGCGTGTCGTGGCGGAGCGACCGCCACGCCCAAGCGGCTGGGATAAGCGCGAAAATCGGAGGGTTACTTGGCCGAACGGGTCATCGTCTACTGGCGCGACATACCCGCCCAGATCATCGTCAAGGCCGGGCGAAAGGCAGCAAAGCGGGCACTCTCAGAGCGCTTCGCCCTGGCGATTGACCAATGTGCGATGCGGGTCGGCGCGGTCGGGACCGATGCCTATCTCGCGGAGTGGCGGCGCGGCGCGCCGGAGCCCTGCGGCGAAGACCTCGAGGCCGAGGCGGATGCGGCGCTCGCCCGCTTGGAGAGCGACTATGGCAGGGATCGGCTTCGGCAATTGGTCGATAACGGCGGCCGGCAAGAGGAATAAGCCGGCCGGCGCCTATCAGCCTCAGCACGTCTCGGTCACCAGGCGGCTCAGGAAGCCGTACACGATCCGCCTCTGGTCGGTCCGGCACGCGCGCTTCCTCGAACGCCTCTACGCGCTCTTCGCCGACTTCTTCCTGAAGCTCGATCCGTTCTGGCGGACCGTCGGCTACCAGCGCGCCGAGGCACCGGTCAAATTCGTCGAGCGGCGCGTGAAGGGCTTCCTCTTCGACTGCCGCATGTGCGGTCAGTGCATCCTTTCCTCGACCGGCATGTCGTGCCCGATGAACTGCCCGAAGCGGCTTCGTAACGGCCCGTGCGGCGGCGTGCGCGCCAACGGCAATTGCGAGGTCGAGCCGGACATGCCGTGCGTGTGGGTGCAGGCCTGGGCGGGGAGCCGCGAGATGCGCGGCGGCGACGCGATCCTGGCGCTGCAGAGACCGGTCGACCATTCGCTGCGCGAGACCTCCGCCTGGCTGCGCGTGACGGCACAGGCAGCGGAAGCGCGGAAGGCGAAGGCGTGACCGATCGCGACGAAAACCCGGCCGGCATCGACCTGCCGCTCGATCCGCTTCCCGGCCACACCTCGCGCGGGCGGCTGGAGCGCGTGCTTCGGCGCGGCGAATTCGCTGTGACGGCGGAGCTCAATCCGCCGGACTCCGCCGACCCGCAGGACGTCTATGACCGCGCCGCGATCTTCGAAGGCTGGGTCGACGCCATCAACGCCGTCGATGCATCGGGCGCCAACTGCCATATGTCGTCGGTCGGCATCTGCGCGCTCCTGACCCGCATGGGCTACGCGCCGGTGCTGCAGGTCGCCTGCCGCGACCGCAACCGCATCGCCATCCAGGGCGATGTGCTGGGTGCTGCGGCGATGGGCGTCGCCAACGTTCTCTGCCTGACCGGCGACGGCGTGCAGGCCGGCGACCAGCCGGGCGCGCTTCCCGTTTTCGACCTCGATTCGATCTCGCTCTTGGAGACCGCGCGGACGATGCGCGACGAGGCGCGCTTCCTTTCCGGCCGCAAGATCACCTCGCCGCCGCATCTCTTCCTCGGCGCCGCATCGAACCCGTTCGCGCCGCCTTACGAGTTTCGCGCGCTCAGGCTCGCCAAGAAGATCGAGGCTGGGGCGCAGTTCGTGCAGACGCAGTACTGCTTCGACGTGCCGATGTTTGAGAACTTCATGCGCCAGGTGCGCGACCGGGGCCTGCACGAGAAATGCTTCATCATGATCGGTGTCGGCCCGCTCGCCTCGGCGCGCGCAGCGCGCTGGATCCGCTCCAACGTGCCCGGCATCCACATTCCCGACTCCGTCATCGCTCGGCTCGAGGGTGCCGAGGACCAGAAGCTCGAAGGCAAGAAGATCTGCATCGAGATCCTCCAGCAGTGCCGCGAGATCGAGGGCGTCGCCGGCGCGCACGTGATGGCCTACCGGCAGGAGGAGTTGGTCGCCGAGATCGTGCTCGAGTCGGGCGTGCTCGCCGGGCGGCGGCCATGGCGGCGCGAGGCGGCGCCGGATGAAGCTCGGGTCGCCGAGCGCCTGCACGAAATCCTCGCCGAGCCGCCCGACATGCGCCCCTCCATGGCGGCGGCCGAGGCCGTGGCGCAGGCCAAGGAATCGCAAGAGCAAGGCCCCTGAGGGGTCTTGAAGCCCAGCGGGTTGAACCGCTGGACATAAGGATATAAGGAACTCTTTATATGTCTCAGAGGAAGGCTTCATGACCCGGACCGTGCTCGCCTCGGCGACGAAGGAAGTGGTGATCGGCTTCGACCAGCCGTTCTGCGTAATCGGCGAGCGGATCAATCCGACTGGCCGCAAGAAGCTCGCGGCCGAGATGATCGAGGGCAATTTCGAGACGGTGAAGAAGGATGCGCTCGATCAGGTGGCGGCGGGCGCGCTCGTGCTCGACGTCAATGCCGGCGTCACCGCCGTCGATCCGAACACGACCGAGCCGCCGCTTCTCGTCGAGACGATCAAGATCGTGCAGAGCCTCGTCACCTGCCCGATCTCGATCGACTCTTCCGTACCCGCGGCGCTCAGGGCCGGGCTCGAAGTCGCCGTCGGTCGCCCGCTCGTCAATTCGGTGACGGGCGAGGAGGATCGGCTGGAGACGATCCTCCCGCTCATCAAGCAATACGACGTGCCGGTGATCGCCATCTCCAATGACGAGACCGGTATCTCCGAAGACCCGGACGTGCGCTTCGCCGTCGCGAAAAAGATCGTGGAGCGCGCGATCGATCACGGCATCAAGCCGGAGGACGTGGTTGTCGATCCGCTGGTCATGCCGATCGGCGCGATGGGAACGGCGGGTAAGCAGGTCTTCGCGCTGGTGCGGCGGTTGCGCGAGGAGCTCAAGGTCAATACGAGCTGCGGCGCGTCGAACATCTCCTTCGGCATTCCGCACCGTCACGGCATCAATGCCGCGTTCCTGCCGATGGCGATCGCGAGCGGCATGACTTCGGCGATCATGAACCCGCTGCGCCCGCAGGAGATCGAGGCGGTGCGCGCCGCCAACGTGCTGATGGGCACGGACAAGGACTGCATGACCTGGATCAGGACCTACCGCGACTACACGCCGAGCACGGCCGGCGCCTCTGCTCCGGTCAACGGCGAAAGCGCCCACGCCACCGCCGAAGCCAAGGGCGCTGAGAGCGGCGGCAGACGGCGCGGCGGCCGCGAAGCCCGTCGTGGGAGGATGGGCGCCTAGGCCAAAAATGAACGCCTCGCCTCCCGACCCTCTCGTTCTCTTCATGCCCTCGGGCCGGCGGGGGCGCTTTCCCGTCGGAACGCCGGTGCTCGACGCGGCGCGCTCGCTCGGCGTCTACATCGAAAGCGTGTGCGGCGGGCGCGGTATTTGCGGGCGCTGCCAGATCGAGGTCGAGGACGGCCATTTCGCCAAGCACGGCGTCACCTCCTCGCAGGACCACCTCTCGCCGTTCACCGACACGGAAGCGCGCTACGTCAAAAAGCGCGGCGAGCTTTCCGGCCCGCGCCGCCTCTCTTGCTCCGCCACCATCCAGGGCGACCTCGTCGTCGACGTGCCGCAGGACGTGCAGATCAACCGGCAGATCGTCAGGAAGCGCGCGGAGACGCGCGTCATCGAGCGCGATCCGATCACGCAGCTCTGCTACGTCGAGGTCGACGAGCCGGACATGGAGAAGCCGCTCGGCGACACCGACCGGCTGCTCCGCGCTCTCGCCAAGGAATGGCGCTTCGAGGAGCTCCGCATCGATTTCGACCTCTTGCCGCGCGTGCAGAAGATCCTGCGCGAGGGCGAATGGAAGGTGACGGCCGCCGTGCATCTTTCGCGGGGCGGACCTGAGGTGATCGGGCTCTGGCCGGGGCTGAAGAACTTCGCCTGCGGCATCGCGGTCGATATCGGGTCGACCACGATCGCCTGCCACCTCTCCTCGCTCCTTTCGGGCCGCACGCTCGCCTCCGCCGGTATCCCGAACCCGCAGATCCGCTTCGGCGAAGACCTGATGAGCCGCGTCTCCTATGTGATGATGAATCCGAGCGGCCGCGAGGCGATGACCAAGGCCGTGCGCGAAGCGATCGGCGTTCTGATCGGCAAGGTGTGCGCGGAGGCTGGGATCTCATCCGACGACATCCTCGACTGCGTCTTCGTCGGCAACCCGATCATGCACCACCTCTTCCTCGGCATCGACCCGACCGAGCTCGGTGGCGCGCCCTTCGCGCTCGCGGTCTCCGATGCGCTCAATTTCCGCGCAACCGACATCGGATTGCCGGTCAACGAAGGCGCGCGCGTCTACACGCTTCCCTGCATCGCCGGCCATGTCGGCGCGGACGCCGCGGGGGCGACACTCGCCGAGGGCCCGCACCGGGGCGATGAAATCACGCTTCTGGTCGACGTCGGCACCAATGCCGAGATCGTGCTCGGCAACAAGGAGCGGCTCGTCGCCGCCTCCTCGCCGACCGGGCCGGCGTTCGAAGGCGCGGAGATATCGTCCGGCCAGCGCGCGGCGCCGGGCGCGATCGAGCGCGTCCGCATCGATCCGGAGACACTCGAGCCGAAGGTGAAGGTGATCGGCGGCGACGAGTGGTCCGACGACCCGAAATTCGCCGAGACCGCGATGACAGTCGGCGTCACCGGGATCTGCGGCTCCGGCATCATCGAGGCGATCGGCGAGATGTTCCTCGCCGGCATCATCTCCGAGGACGGCGTCATCAATGGATCGCTGGCGGTGAAGAGCGACCGCATCGTGCAGACCGGACGCACCTACGCCTACGTGCTTCGACGCGCCGACGCGCTCAGGAACATGGCGGAAATCAAGATCCTGCAGACCGATGTGCGCGCAATCCAGCTCGCGAAAGCGGCGCTTTATGCCGGCGCGCGGCTCCTCATGGACAAGCTCGACATCGAGACGGTCGACCGGATCAAGCTCGCCGGGGCCTTCGGCACCTATATCGATCCGAAATACGCCATGGTGATCGGCCTCGTGCCGGACTGCCCGCTGGATCGAGTTGCCGGCGTCGGCAACGCCGCCGGCACCGGGGCGCGCATGGCGCTCCTCAACAAGGGCTATCGCAGCGAGATCGAGGGCGTGGTGCGGCGGATCGAGAAGATCGAAACGGCGATCGAGCCGCGCTTCCAGGAGCACTTCGTCAACGCCATGGCCTTCCCCAACAAGGCCGAGGCGTTCCCCAACCTCGCCGCCGCGGTGGCGCTCCCGGCGCGACAGGACGCCGCGCAGGCGGGCGGCCAGGAAACCCGCCGCCGGCGTGGCCGCGCCGCCCGCCGCATGGCGGAATAAGGTCTTCGGCCGGAAAGGTTAACCGGCGCTCGTTTACCGTTCGGTGGCAACCGCCTGTTAGTGGTCCCGGCGTCACGGCGGAGCCATTCATGAGCGAAGCAGCGGTTGCGGGATTGCCCCGGCAGGCCATGGTCCTTTCCGCCCGCAACAATTCGGCTCTCAGACCTCCTTTCAAAGCCGAGGTGATCGAAGGCGCCGAAGCCTACGACACGCTCGCCGCCGACTGGCGCCGCATCGCCGAACAGCAGTCGGGGCCCCTCCTCTTTCAGACGCTTGAGCTTCTTGCCACCTGGGCCAGACACTTTCCGAAGCAGCGCCCTGCGACGATCGTCGTCAGGGAAGGCACCCGGCCGGTTCTGATCTGGCCGCTCGCGATCGAGCGGCGCATGTTCTTCCGCATCGTCCGCTCGGCCGGCTCGCCGATCGGGCAATACGACGACATCCTGCTTGACCTCGACGTCGACAGCGAGGCGGCGCTTAAGGCCGCGCTCGACGCGCTGAGGGAGACGGTGCAGCCCGATCTCCTGATCCTCGAGCGCGTCCGCAGCGACAGCGCGCTCCGCGCGGCGCTCCACGACGCCACGCCCATCTGCCAAGAGGAAGCAGCCCCCTTCGTCGATCTCTCCGCCGGCGCCGAGCAGGCTCTGACGGCGTTGAAGCCCACGGTCGCGAAGAAGCAACGCAAGCGCGTTCGCCGCTTCTTTCGACAGGGCGACGTCAGCTTCGCCATCGCCGACGACCCCGCCGAGGCGGAAGCCTGGCTTGCCGCTGCGCTAGCGCTCAAACGTCGCTGGCTGGAGGAAACGGGTCGAATCAGCCGCGCTTTCGTCAAGGGGGAGACCGGCAACTGCCTTGCCATGCTTGCCCGCGCGCTACCCAACGCCGGGCCGGGCCCGCTCATGATCGTCTCCAAGCTCAGCCTCGACGGCCGCGCCGCCGCCTATGAAGCAGGCTTTCAGCACGGCCGGACCTTCTATCTCTACCTTCGCGCCTTCGCGCCCGAGCTTGCCACGTTCGGGCCCGGCAACGTGCTGACGCAGCACATGCTCGACTGGTGCGCCGCAAGGGGCATCGAGCGCTACGACATGATGGCGCCGCGCTCGCGCAACAAGGGCGAGTGGCAGTCGGGCGAGGTTGCGGTCTTCGACTTCGCCTTGCCGATGACCCGTGGCGGACGCTTCTATCTGAGGACGGTGCTCAAGACCCTCGAGCCGGCGGTGCGCAACGCTTTCTACGCGCTGCCGGCACCGCTCCGCTCGGCGGTCGCCGGCCTGGCGCTCAGAATGTGAACGACGTGACGTCGATGCCAATCGCGACGGATGTTTCGGCGCGTCCGGCTGTCGCCCCCTGGACAAGAGAATTCGGACCGGAGGTCGGGGACGGCGTCGGCTTCGATGTCGAGGTCATCTCCAGCGTCGGCGCGCTCGACACTATCGCCACCGAGTGGCGTGCACTCGAAGCGCTCTCACCTGCCGACTGCGTCTTCCAGAGCTTCGTGCATATCCGGCTTTGGGCGCAGCACTTCGTCGAAAAGGCGCATGGAGCGGCGCTGCATGTCGCCCTTGTACGGCGGGAGGACCAGCCGCTGCTCATTCTCCCGAGCGTCGTCGCGGGTCCATCCGCCTTTCGCATCGCGCGGATCGCGGGCGACCCGATCGCGCAATATTCCGACGTCATCCTCGATCCGTCGCTCGCCTCGCGTGCGGCCTTCGAAGCCGCGCTCGCCTCGTTCAAGCAGGCAGGCGTCGACGCCATCGTGCTTCGCCGCGTGCGCGACGACTCTCGCCTTCTCCGCTTCGCCGCGCCCCACCTGCGACCGGCAACCGGACGGCAGGTGGCGCCTTACGCCGACCTTACCGCATTCGCCGACTTCCAGGCGTACAGGGGGAGGCTCTCCAAGAAGGTGCGGCAGGCCCTGCGGCATCGCTGCAACCACCTCGAAAAGGCCGGGCCGTTCAGCTTCGAGATTTTCACCGGCGGCGCGGAGGCGCGCGGGGCGGTGGCCGACGCCTTCGACCTCAAGCGCAAGTGGCTGGTGCAGCGCGGCAGCCTGTCGACGGCCTTCGTCGACCCGGCGACGCGGGACTGCCTGCTCGATCTCGCCGAGAGCGCCGAGGGCGGCAGCGTGGTCGCGCGCCTCACGCTCAACGGCGAGGCAGCGGCGATCCGCTTCGGCTTCGAGTACCGCGGCACGCACTTCGCATATTTGAGCGCCTACGACGCGCGCTTCTCCGACGTGTCGCCGGGCAAGCTCCTGATGGAGCACGTGATCTCGGGTCTGTGGGAGCGGGGCGTGCGTTGTCTCGACATGCTGCCGCCCGAGGGCCGGCACAAGCGCGACTGGTGCCGGCTCGAAACCGGCGTCGCCGACTATACGCTGCCGCTCTCCCGCGCCGGCAAAGCCTACGCCGAGATCTACCAGGAACGCCTGCGCCCAGGCCTGAAGCGCGGCTTCGAGGCGATGCCGACGGCGCTACGCTCGCTCGCCTCGGCGCTCTTCGTAAGGGTGTGAGCGGCGCGGTCTGCGCCGGCTATGCCACCCCGAGCTTCTTCTGCAGGCTCGTCGAGGAGGTCGTGTACTGGAACACGATGCGCGCATTCGGATCGACCACGCGCTTTGCCGCCTGTGCCATCAGCGCCGCCTCGTGGAAACCGCAGAGGATGAGCTTCAGCTTGCCCGGATAGGAGTTGATGTCGCCAACGGCGAAGATGCCGGGCGCAGAAGTCTCGAAGCGAACGGTATCGACCTCGATGCGGTTCTCGTTGAGGTTCAGGCCCCAATCGGCGACCGGGCCGAGCTTCATCGTCAGCCCGAAGAAGGGGAGCATGCGGGTCGCGGCGATCTCAAGGTCGCCGTTCGGCCCTTTCACGACCGCCCCTTCCAACGCCCCGTCGCTTCCGACGAGCGCGGCGACCTGGCCGATCTCGAGGTGAATCTTTCCAGCGTCGCGAAGCGCCAGCATCTTGTTGACGCTGTCGGGGGCGGCGCGGAACTCGGAGCGGCGGTGCACAAGCGTCACGCTCTTGGCGAGCGGCTGAAGGTTCAAGGCCCAGTCGAGCGCGGAATCGCCGCCGCCCACGATCAGAAGGTCGTGATCGCGGAAGTCCTCCATGCGGCGCACCGCGTAGAAGACGCTCTTGCCTTCGAACGCCTCGATGCCGGGGATCGGCGGGCGCTTCGGCTGGAACGAGCCGCCGCCCGCGGCAATGACGACCGCCTTGCAGGCGATCGTCGCACCGCTGTCGGTCGTGACGCGAAAGCCGCTGTCGGTGCGCTCAAGCGCGCTCACCATCTCACCGAAATGAAACGTCGGAGCGAACGGACGGATCTGCTCCATCAGCTTGTCGACGAGCCCCTGCGCCGAAATCTCCGGCCAGCCGGGGATGTCGTATATCGGCTTCTCCGGATAGAGCTCGGCGCACTGGCCGCCCGGCCGGTCGAGGATGTCGACGAGGTGGCATTTGAGGTCGAGGAGGCCAAGCTCGAACACGGCGAAGAGCCCGACCGGGCCGGCACCGACGATCGCCACGTCCGTCTCGACGTGGCCTGAGGCCGCTTCCACCTCCTGCCTGCTTTCGATCGGCTTGTTCATGCCTGCTTGTCGGGAACGGTCACGACGAGGCCGTCGAGTTCGTCGCTCACGGTGATCTGACAAGAGAGCCTCGAGCTCGGCTTCAGCTCGTAGGCGAAGTCCAGCATGTCCTCTTCCATCGGCCCGGCGACGCCGGTCTTCTCCCGCCATTCCTCGGCGACATAGACGTGGCAAGTCGCACAGGCGCAGGCGCCGCCGCACTCCGCCTCGATGCCGGGAACGCCGTTGCGTATGGCGTTCTCCATGACGGTCGAGCCGTTCTCCGCCTCCACTTCGTACCGCGTTCCGTCAGCTCCGATATAGGTGATCTTGGCCATGCTGCTCCGGGACGCGACCAGTCCGCGACGACAAGTGGAAGGGGAAGCCGCACGGGGTTTAGACTCCCGCGAAAGCGAGTCAAGGCAAGTCGCCGCCGACCAGGCAGTGGCAATAAGTCCCGCGCCTTAAGCTTAATGGCCGGCGTGCCGCATGTGGGACAGCGTCCGGCCGACCGCCTCGCGGAGCGGCGTCAGGTCGGGCTCTCCGATGGCGACCTTCGCTTCGAGGCTGCGGGCCTCCTGCTCCAGCATCGCCGCTCCCGTGGTGCGCGCCAGGGCAATCAGCGCGCGAAGACGCTCGCCCCTCACCTCTGCGTCGGCCGCCTCTTCGATCTGGCGCAGCAGCCGCTCCGCCTCGGCGGCGAAGAGCGCCAGCACCTCGATCTGCATGTTGGGATCGCCATTCGTGCGCCGGGCTAGCTGGGCGCTGTCGAAGACAGGCACGTCGGCGCTTTTCATGTCAGAGGTGCTCGCTGCTGCCTTCGGTTCCGGGCCTGAACTCAGACTTCACTTCCGTCGCTACCCTCAGGCCGTTACCACGTCACATCTTTCCGCTGCACAATGGCCGCAAGTCACGGTTTTTCCCTTTAAACGGCGACACTGTGGCACTACAATCGCAGGCGGACAAGCGCGAGGAGGCGGGCCAGGATGGTCAGCATTCCGCCCACTTTCGGTTCCAAGGCCAGGGACCGAGGCAGGGCGGATCGGCTGACGAGACTGTGGATGAAGTCGCGCCCGGGACGAGGTCGACCTCATTCTGTTTTTGCCGTCGCTTGCCGCGGTGCGGCAGCGCGTCCGTTTTGTGTGCTGTGTACGGACGAGACGAGTGACGAATGAGTAAGTTCCGAAAGTCGGACACGACTGAATCCGCCCTCCACGCCGTCGAAGAGGCGTTGAAGATCGACTTCAAGGGCGGTCAGCGGCCGCCCGTGACAGGCGTTGCACAGAAGGTACGAAGTATGGCGACATGGACGGGCGCGCCCACTGCGCGAAATGCTCCGGCGGGGGAGGAGACCGCAGCTGCACCTCAGGGACGCACCAGGACAGTGAGCGAGCGCAAGTCGTCGGACCGCAGCCGCGCACGGCGCGCCGCCAACGACGATGTCCGCTCGGTCGGCAATCTTCTTTACGCGCTGCAACGCCGCCCCTCCTACACGGTCTTCTGGGTCGCCCTTTTCGTCTCGCTCGCCTGGGCAGGTCTCGGACTCTCTTTCGGTCTCAGCATGTGGGGCGACGAGCTGTCGTCGCTCGGCGGCGTTGAGGAAATCCGCTCCGCTCCGCATCTTCTCGGGCTGGCGATCGGCATTATCGGCCCGATCCTGCTCTTCTGGGGCATCGCCGTCCTCGTCTGGCGCGGACAAGAGATGCGTCTCGTCTCGCGCACGATGACGGAAGTGGCGCTCAAGCTCGCCGAGCCTGAGAACATCGCCAAGGAGTCCATCGTCACGGTCAGCCAGGCGATCCGCCGCGAAGTGGCGGCGATGGGCGACGGAATTGAGCGGGCGCTGGCGCGCGCCAGCGAGCTTGAGGTGCTCGTCCACAACGAGGTCGCCTCGCTAGAGCGCTCCTACACCGACAACGAGCTTCGCGTCCGCCGGCTGATCGACGAGCTCGTCACCGAGCGCGAAGCCATCGTGCAGAACGCGGAGCGCGTGCGTCAGGCGATCCGCGGCTCGCACGATTCCTTCTCCGCCGACCTCGCCGGCATCACCGATCAGATCGCGCTTGCCGCCGACAGCTCGGCGAAGCGCATCTCCGACCTCCTCGCCGGCCGCAGCCAGGCGATCACCCAGTCGATCGGCCAGACCGGCGACCAGGTCGTCGAGCTTCTCGCCACGCGCAGCGACAACCTGTTCCAGCGGCTGAACGAGGCCGGCGACAAGCTCTCCGACACGATCATCAACCGCGGCGACCTTCTGGTCGAGCGGCTCAACAATTCCGTCTCCAGCGTCTCGGAGACGTTCCTCGAGCACACCGAGGTGCTCGTCGACCGCCTGGGCCGCACGACCGGCAGCTTCTCCGACAGCTTCGCGGAACGCGCCGAGGGGCTGCTTGAGCGGATCACCGTCACCAGCGAGGGCTTCACCGACTCGCTGCTCGCACGCGGTGACGACCTCCTGATGCGGCTCGAGACCTCGAGCGGCAGGACCCTCGACTCGTTCAGCCAGCGCGGCGCCGACCTCGTCGAGGAGCTTCAGCAAGCCGGCGACGCGCTTTCGCGCAGCGTCACCACGAGCGGTCACGACGCGACGAAGCAGATCCGCGAGTCCGGCGGCGCGTTTATCGATGCGATGAGCGAGCAGACCCGGGAGATCGACGGCCGTCTGCGCGAGGCGCAGGACCGGCTCGATACCACGCTCACCGACCGCGCCAGCAGCGTCATCGAGCGCTTCCAGGCGGCCGGCGACAAGATCTACCAAGCGGTCACGATCGACGGCGAGGCGCTGGTGCAGCGTCTCGGCTCGCGCGCCGAGGAGATCGTCGACCTCGTCTCCAGCCAGGCCGACAGCACCACCGGCCGGATCGAGCGCGCGGCGGAGATCGTCAATACGGCTCTCGAGGCGCGCTCCAAGGCGGTCATCGAGCATCTCGGGCAGACCGGACAGACCGTCGCACGCGCGATGAGCTCGCAGCTGCAGGAGGCGCAGGCCACGCTGGTCAGCGCCGGCGACCAGCTCGACGGCACCGGCCGCTCGGTTGTGGAATCGCTCGAGCGCCACATCAACGAGGCGGAGTCGCTGCTCGTCTCGGCGAACGACCGGATCATCGAGACCGGCCGCACGGTCGAAAGCCAGATGCGCAGCCACATCGAGATCGTCGAGCGAGAGCTTGCCTCCGCGGCGGAGCGCTTCGGCGGCGTCGGCTCGGAGACCGAGCGCAGCGTCGGCGCGCAGCTCGAGCGCATCAACGCCGCCGTCGAGGCGGCGAGCCAGCGCTTCGGCCAGGCCGGCGTGCAGATCGTCGGAGATGTCAACAGCCAGCTCAGCGCCATCGATGCCGCGCTCGAGGCCGCCGATCAGCGCTTCCGCCAGGTCGGCTCGAAGGTCGGCGCCGGCGTCACCGCACAGATCGCGCTCATCGACGCCTCCGTCGATCTCGCCAAGCAGGGCCTCGACACGACCGGCGAGAAGCTGGTCGGCGACGTCAACAATCAGATCGGCGCCGTCGATGCCGCGCTTGCTGCCGCGGGCGCGCGTGTCATCGGAGATATCAGCCGACACTCCGGCGCCGTAGAGGCGGCGCTTTCGGCCGCCAACGACCGCGTCGGCAACACCGCCGAAACCGTGACGCAGGCCTTCGCCACGCAGGTCGACCGCATCGAGAGCGTCGTCGGCATGGCCGGCGACCGGCTCGATCAGGGCGGACAGCGCGTCGTGGGCGACATCGAGCAGCAGATCGGCCTGATCAACGATGCGTTCGACAACGCCAGCGACCGCTTCAAGAAGACCGGCGTCGACATCACGCTCGATGTCGGCATGCAGATCGAGCGCATCGAGAGCTCACTCGAGTCCGCCAGCCGCTCCCTCGGCGATTCCGGCGAGAAGCTCGTCGGCGACATCAACCGTCAGGTCGGCTCGATCGACGCTGCGCTCGCGGCAGCCAACGACCGCCTCTCCTCGACCGGCGACCGCATCGCATCCAACATCGACGAGCGGGTGGAAACCGTCGAGGGCCGGCTCGCCACCGCCAACGACCGGCTGAACAATTCCGGCGACCGTATTGCCGGCAACGTCGTCCAGCAGCTCGGCTCGATCGAAGCGGCACTCGCGCTCGCCGACGAGCGGCTCGCCAATGCGGGCAGCGACGTCGCCGGGCATATCGGCGAGCAGATGGACCACGTGCAGACGACGCTGCGCGATGTGCAGGCCGGCTTCGAGAATTCCGGGCGAGAGACCGTGGCGGTCATTCGCGACCAGATGGACTCGCTCAAGAGCGTCATCGCCAGCACCGGCGAGCAGACGGCGTCGGAGCTTTCGTCGCGCGGCGACGAGCTGCGGCGGCTCATCGAGGCGAACATCCAGCGCATCTCCGACGTGCTCGACACGCGCGGCGGCAACCTCGCGGCCACGCTCGGCGAGCGCAGCGCGGCGCTCGGATCGCTCATCGACACACGCGTCGCGCAGATCGGCGAGACGCTCGACTCGCGGCTCACCGGCTTCGAAAGCCGCCTCACCGAGAGCGCCGAAGCCGCCGCGATCCGCCTCGCCTCTTCGGCGAGCACGATCGAGATCGCGGTCGAAGGCCGTCTCTCCGGCTTCGAGAACCGCGTCACCGCCCGCATCGGCGAGGTCACGCAGAACTTCGCCCAGCGCGCCGACGGCTTCGCCAACACGCTCGACGACCGCCTCGACCGTATCAACTCGACGCTCGACGTCCGCGCCCGGCAGATCAGCGAGACGCTGGTCGCGCGCACCCGCGAGATGGCGGCCGCCTTCCACGACGGCCACAGCGAGATGTCGGCCGCGCTCGACGCGCGTTTGCAGACGCTCGGCGACCAGCTGCAGACACGCACTCACGAGCTGACCGAGACGATCGCCAACCGCATGACGGAGATCAACCGCGGCTTCGGCGAGCGGCTGCAAGCGCTTCAAAGCGATTTCAGCGACCGCGCCAACTCGCTGCAGGCGACGCTTTCAGGCACGAGCGAGATGCTGAACGAGCGGACGGACAGCCTGCAGACAACGCTGCAGGCGCGCCACGCCGACCTCGACAACCTCCTCGACAGCCGCTCGAGCGCGCTCTTGGAGTCGCTCGATACTCGCTCCAACCAGCTTCTCGAAGGAGTCGAAGGCCGCGCCAGGGGCATCACGCAGGGGATCGCGTCGAATACGCAGTCGCTGCTTGAAGACCTCGATCAGCGGCGTGAGCGGCTGGTCAACGACCTCGTCGGCCACGGGCAGATTGTGGTCGAGACAATCGGCCGGCAGAGCGAGCAGTCGGCGTCGGCGCTCGAAACCAACGTCCGCGGGCTCCTCGATACGCTCGGCTCGCAGATGAGCGCCATCCGGGAGGCGATGGAGGGCACCAACAGCCGTGTGCGGGCGGAAGTTCAGGACATGGTCGGCCGGCTGGAGAGCGCCAACTCGGCGCTGCAAACCGTGCTCAGCGACACGTCGCAGCAGCTCGCCAGCATCGAATCCACGCTGACGGAGCAGGTCTCGTCGCTGCGCACCGCGCTCTCCTCGGCGACCTCTGAGACGAGCCGCTCGCATATGCTCCTTTCCGAGCAGGTGAACACGCTGCGCGAGGTCTCCACCTATGCGCTCCGCGACATCTCCGCGATGGCGTCGCAGTTCGGCGAGCAGACCGAAGCGCTGTCGTCGTCCAATACGCGCCTCAGGGAGACCAACGAATTGATGGAGGTTGGGCTCTCGGAGCGCCGCGAGGCGCTCGAGGCGATCGCCACCGGGCTTGCGCAGCAGGCGGAAGCTGTGGAGTCGCGGCTCAGCCGTCTCACCACGATGCTCTCCAACACGCTCGGCACCGCCGAGGAGCGCATCACCACCGTCGCCAACACGGTGCGCGAGCGCACCGAGGAGACGGCTCAGCATGCGGGCGACACCCTCACCGCGCGTCTCGGCGACGCGCAGGAGCAGGTCGCCACGCTCTCCGCCGAGCTTTTCCGTCTGGGCGAGAGCCTCGGGCGCGTCACCGAGGAGTCGACGCGAAGCGCTTCGAGCCGCATCGCCGAAGTCCTGCGCGGCGCCGAGGATCGCATCACAGAGGTCGCCGAAGCGGTCGCCCGCATCACCCAGGAAGCGGCCGGCGGCTCGACCAGTGCGCTCGCCGAGGCGCTCTCGGACGCCGAGCGGCGCGTCGCCAACCTCAACGAGCAGCTCGGCGAAAAGGCCGAGGAGGCAGCGCGCAACGCCATCGGCCAGTTCGAGACCATGCGGCTTGCCGCCGTGACGGAAGGCCAACGCGCCGTCGAGGGCGTCCAGGCCGCACGGCTGGCCCTCGAAGCCAAGGTGCGCGACGCCACCAGCTCCTCCAGCGAGGAGCTTCGCGTCGCCGCCGGCGGCCTCGTCAACGAGATCACCGGGGCCGTGTCGGAAGCAACGCGGCGCTTTGCCAAGACCGCCGACGATCTCCGCCGCGCCGCGCAGTCGATGCAGCAGGAGCTTTCGCAGACACGCGACGAGCTGCAAAAGGGCGTGCTCGAGATGCCGGCCGAAGCGGTCGAGGCCTCGAATGCCATGCGCCGCGCCATCGCCGATCAGATCGAGGCGATCAACGAGCTGTCGAAAATCGTTGCGCGGAGCGCCGGCGAGAGCACTCCTACGTCGCCGCGTCCGATGCCGGCGGCGGCGGCCCCGGCGGTCGCCCCCACGGCGGCACCCAAGGAATCGGCGCCTCCGCCCCCGCCACCACCATCGTTCGCCACCTCAACGCCTCCAGAGCCCTTCGGACGGCCGGCGGGCGCAGTCGCGACCGATTCCAAGATCGCCGCAGGCAGGGCAGCCTCCCCGGTCGGCGCGCCGTTGTCCTCGAAGCCCCAGCGCAACGGCGAGGCGCGTGGATGGGTCGCGGACCTCCTCCGCCGCGCCTCCTCCGACGAGCCGGCGCAGACGCAGGCGACGGGCCAGCCCGAGGCGGCCGAGCTCGCTGCAGCGAGCGGCAAGCGCTCGACGGCGCAGGTCGTGGAGTCGCTCAACTCGCTTTCGATCGACATCGCCCGGGCGATCGACCACGAAGCCTCGGTGGAGCTCTGGGACCGCTACAAGCGCGGCGAGCGCAACGTCTTCACGCGGCGGCTCTACACGCTGCAGGGCCAGAAGACGTTCGACGAGCTGCGCCGCAAATACGAGCGCGACACCGACTTCCGCCGCGCCGTCGACAACTATATCGGCGACTTCGAGCGGCTGCTCTCGCAGGTGTCGAAGGACGATTCCGATCCCGCCGTCTCGCGCATGTATCTGACCTCCGATACCGGCAAGGTCTACACCATGCTCGCGCACGCGGCCGGACGGCTGGGCTAGCGTAGAGAGCCCCCAACCTCCCCCTTGTGGGGAGGTCGAAGTCTGCGGGCGGAGCGAAGCAGACTTCGGGTTGGGGGTAGTCGGCAGAGCCCGGGCGGACCCCCACCCGAAATTCGCATCACCTTCGGCTTGCGAATTTCGACCTCCCCCAAGGGGGAGGTTAGAGGTCGAGATCTTTCACTATCCGAGCGCCCAGCCGACAATGTCGGTGAACGCCTGGTCCATCGCCTCGTTCAGCGCAGCGACGACGGCCCCGACGCCGCGTCCGGTGACCGGGACGACGTAGCGGAAGATGCGCGAGCGGATGACGCGGCCGTTGCGGTCGTCCATGACGCGCACGGCGAAGTCGGCGACGGCGCCCTGGCCGCTCAGCTCAAAGGCACGGATATCGAGCACGATCTGATAGTCGATCAGGAGCCCCTGCCCCGGCACGGCGACCGCGCGGACGCGGCCGGAATTTTGCAGCGTCTCCACGAGCCGCGCCTGAAGGAGCTTCGGCAGCCGGTCGCTCCAGACCGCGCCCGGCAGATAGGCGTATTCGGAGGGCGTCGGGCGCCCGGCGATGCGGTCGGTGTCGAGCGCCCTGACGGCGGAGGGCTCCGGCACGAGAACCTGCAGGCCGCGGCGCGGCGGCGAAGCGTCGTGCGCCAACTGGGGCGCGCTCAGATCATAAATTGCGCTCGGCGGCCCGGCGAGGATGGTCGTGCAGCCGGCGACGAGGACCGCCAGAAGCGGCGCGGCGAGCACGCCGAGGCGCGGCAGACGGGTGCGCATCAGGAACGCTCGTGCCGAACTCACATGCCCCCCCAACCTTGCCGCAGGACCGCGGAAACCACACTCAGCATCCCGCGGTCATCGCATGCTTCGCGGCGCGTTCCACTCTCCGCCACCTACCGCCGTCTTCCACCATATTCCGGCACATTCTCTCCGCCCAGCAGGAACCCGGTCGGATTTTGCTCCAGGTTGGAGATGACGCGGTCGAGGCGGCCGATCGTCCGCTGCCCCTCGCTGACGAGGCCTTGCAGGTCGCGCAGGCCGCGATCGCTGAAGTCGTTGAGTCCGTTTCCGAGCGTCGCGACCTGGGCATTGAAATTGTCGGCGGCTGCCTTGATCGAGGCGAGCGTCGCCGACGCGTCGTCGAGAAGCCCGCCGGGGGCCTGCCCCGCCATGCTGTCGAGCTTGGTCAGAAGCGAATCCGCACGCTCGCCGAGCGACTCGAAGCGATCCGAGACGTTTCGGGCATTGGCGACGATCTGATTGATATCGTCGCTCGAGCTGCCGAGCGCCGACGCGAACTTGTCGAGATTGTCGAGTGCGCGAGAGAGCTTCTCCGGGTCGACCGCAGCGACCAGCGTCTCGGACTGCTCGCCGAGCGCCGGCAAGTGCTTGGAGAATTCCTCCGCATTGGCAGCCACGGAATCGACGCGCGTGATGATGGAGCCGAGCGCTTCGCTCTGCGCCGCCAGACCCTCGCTCGTGGTGCGAATGCTCTTCAGCGTCGCGTTCACGTCCTCCGGGTCGATGGCCGCAAGCAGCGCATCGCCCCGGGTGAAGATGCCGTCGAGCTTGGTGGAGGCCTCGGCGATCCCCTTGGCGGCGGCGGAGGTATTGGAGACGAGGCCGGCGATATCATCGGAGTTCTCCGCCAGCGCGCTGGTGAATTTGCGCACGTCGAGGACGGCCAGCGAGATGTCGTCGGAATTGTCGGAGATCGTGGATTCGAGCTTCTGCAACGCCTCATCGGCACGGGAGAGGATCGTGCGCGCGCCGGCGAGCAGATCCTGCATGGACGAGCGCGTGGCGATGATCGTCGGGTTGGGCTGCGCTTCCCAGATCGGCGGCAGGCCCGGCGAGCCGCCTGCCATCTCGATATAGCCGACGCCGGTTAGCCCCTGGAACCCGAGCGTCACCTGCGTGTCGGCCTTCACCGAAGACTTCGGCGTCACGCGCAATCCGGCAATCACGACCTTCGGATTCTTCGGGTCGAGGTCGAGCGTCTTCACGTCGCCGATCTTGATGCCGTTGAAGACGACCTGGCTGCCGACCGACAAGCCGGTGACCGGATCCTCGAAGATGACAGTAAGCGGGGCATCGGCATCCTCGCCGGCGCCGCGCGCGAGCCAGTAGACGAAGACAAAGCCGAGCGCCAGAACGACGAGGGTAAAGGCGCCGATCAGAGCCGTGTTAGCCTTGGTGTCCATCTTGCTATTTTATCCTACGCCAACGCCGCCCGCGCCCTCTTGCCGGTGAAATAGTTACGCACCCAGGGATGGTCGAATCGCTGCATTTCCGCGAGGTCGCCCTCAATGAGGACACGTTTCTCGCCAATTACCGCCACACGGTCGACGATCGCGTGCAGCGTGTCGAGGTCGTGGGTTACCATGACCACGGTGAGGCCCAAAGTGTTTCTGAGATCGGCGATCAGCGCGTCGAACTCGGAGGCCGATATCGGGTCGAGCCCGGACGTCGGCTCGTCGAGGAAGACGATGTCGGGATCGAGCGCCAGAGCGCGAGCGAGCGCCGCGCGCTTGATCATGCCGCCGGAGAGCTCGGAAGGAAATTTGCCGGCGTCACTTTCCTTCAGACCCACCAACTCCACCTTGAGATTGGCAAGCGCGCGCACGAGTTGGCCGGGAAGGTCGAGGAATTCCCGCATCGGCATCTCGATGTTCTGCACCACGGTCAGCGACGAGAACAACGCGCCGAACTGAAAGAGCACGCCCCAGCGCCGCTCGATGTCGACGCTCGGGCCCTGCGGCCCAATCACCTGGCCGAAAGCCTCGATCTCGCCCGCCCGCGGCGCGACGAGACCAAGGATCGAGCGCATGAGCACCGACTTTCCCGTGCCCGAGGCGCCGACGATCGCCAGGATCTCGCCGCGCCGCACGTCGAAATCGAGGTTCTCCAGCACGCTTCCCTCGCCGAAGCCGACAGTCAGCCCGCGCACGCGGATGATCGCTTCGCCACTGCCGCCGCCTGCGCCGTTTGGAGCCATCAGAAGTCGATCGCGCCGTAGAAGATGGCGAAGACGCCGTCGACGACGATTACCATGAAGATAGCCTTGACCACCGAGGCGGTGGTGTGGCGGCCGAGCGATTCAGCGCTGCCGCGGACAGCCATTCCTTCCGTGCAGGCGATCAGGGCGATGATGAGCGCCATGAAGGGTGCTTTGATGAGACCGCTCCACAGCGAGGAGAAGTCGACCGCGCCCTGCAGCCTCTGCAGAAAGGCGACCGGCGGAATCTCGACGTAGATCCACAGCGTCAGCATCGCGCCGGCGAGTGTCGCCAGCACCGAGAGGAAGCTCAGAAGGGGCACGGCGATGATGAGCGCCAACACCCGCGGAAGAACCAGCACGTTTACCGGGTCGAGGCCCATGACGCGGAGCGCATCGATCTCCTCGCGCATCTGCATGGAGCCGAGCTCCGCCGTGATCGCGCTGCCCGAGCGGCCGGCGACCATGATGGCGGTCAGGAGCGGCGCCAGCTCGCGGAGCGTCAGGATGCCGACGAGGTCGACCGTGAAGAGGCTTGCCCCGAAGAAGCGGAGCTGGAAGGCACCCTGCTGGGCGACGATACAGCCGATCAAGAACGACATCACGACGATGATCGGCACGGCGCGCACACCGGTCACCTCGGTCTGCCGCGCCACCGCCATGACGCGGAAAGTGAGCGGATGGACCACGACTCGGCCGAACTCGCGCACCGTGCCGCCGAGCGTGCCGAGAAGGGTCTCAGCGTCGTGGGCGATCGCGAGCACGGTCTCGCCGATGTCTTCCAGGACGCTGCGCCGCGTCCGGATGCGCGGCGCTTCGGCGCGATCAAGGACGGCGCGCACGCGCGAAAGAAGCGGCGCGCGCTCATCATCGACTCCGCGCCAGGCAACACGGCCGCCGTCTTCGATGGTCTGGCGCTCGAGCTTCGCAAGCAGGAAGGCGCCGGCCGTGTCGAGCGCAGCGACCTCCGACAGGTCGAGCACGAGCTGCCGCGGTCCCTCGTCCGGCAAGCCGAGCAGAACCTCGCCAATCTTCTGGTCGAGCTTGCGCGCCTCCTCGATTACCCAGCCTCCGACCGGGAAAAGGAAGAGGCGGCCGGCTTCGAAGTGATGCTCGAGTCTCGCGGACATGAACGTCTCAGACGGCTGACGGATGTGCCGCCGCCGTGCTAGCAGGTGGCGCTGAAACGGCAAGTCTGTTGAAGACGCGCCGGTCCTACAAGCGCAAGGCGAACACAGCGCGATGGCGATCGAGAAGCCCTATCTGCTCTTCCTCGGCGACGTGCGCGACGAACTCGCCGCCAAGACGGCGCATGGCGTCGTGGACTGGCGGCGCGATTGGTGCGTCGGGCAGATGCGGCTGCCGGGGTGCCTTGCCGATACCGGGCTTCCCGACATGGACATCGGGGCGGCGCGGGCGGCCGGCGCGAAGACGCTGGTGATCGGCGTGGTCAATGCCGGCGGTGTGCTGCCCGAGAACTGGATCGCCAGCATCGTCCAGGCGATCGAGGCCGGAATGGACGTGGCGAGCGGCCTGCACGACCGGCTCGCCAATATTTCCCCCGTCCGCGCGGCGGCAGAAGCCCACGGAGCCACGCTGCACGAGGTGCGCCACTCCGACCAGCATTTCGCGACCGGGAAGGGCACCAAGCGGACGGGAAGGCGCATCCTTACCGTCGGCACCGACTGCTCGATCGGCAAGAAATACGCCGCGCTGGCGCTTGAGACAGAGATGCGCCAGCGGGGCTACGACGCGGAGTTCTGCGCAACCGGGCAGACCGGCGTGCTGATCGCCGAGCGCGGCGCGGCGATCGACGCGGTCGCCGCCGACTTCATCTCCGGCGCGGTCGAATGGCTGGCGCCGGCGGCGGCGCCGGACCACTGGCAGATCATCGAGGGCCAGGGCTCGCTGTTCCATCCCTCCTTCGCCGGGGTGACGCTTGGGCTTCTCCACGGCGCGCAGCCGGACGGCTTCGTGATCTGCCACGAGCCGACGCGCACGACGATGCGCGGCGTGAAGACCCCCCTCCCCTCGATCGCCGCCGTCATCGACGCGACGGTCACACTCGGCCGGCTGACGAACCCCGACATCCGTCCGGTCGGCCTCGCCATCAACACGGCAGCGCTCGACGAGGAGGCGGCGCAGCGCTGTCTTGCGGAGGCGGCGGCCGAGTACGGAATGCCGGCGGTCGACCCGATCCGTACAGGGGTCGGCCCGCTCGTCGACCAGATCGCCGCGATGTTCCCGAAGTCATGACCATCTCAGTTAAGGCAGCGGTCGAGACCTGGCCCATCGCCGGCTCCTTCGTGATCTCGCGCGGCGCGCGGACCGAGGCCACTGTCGTCGTCGCGGAGGTCGGCGACGACGCGCATGTCGGCCGCGGCGAATGTGTGCCTTACCCGCGCTACGGCGAAACGGTCGAAAGCGTCATCGCCGCGATCGAAGGCGCTCCCCGCGACGGCGACCGCGAGACGCTCCGCCGCGCCATGCCGCCGGGCGCTGCGCGGAACGCCGTCGACTGCGCGCTCTGGGACCTCGAAGCAAAGCGAAGCGGCACACCGGTCTGGAAGCTTGCCGGCCTGTCGAAGCCGAAGCCGGTCGTCACCTGCTACACGCTCAGCCTGGGGACGCCGGAATCGATGGCGGAAGCTGCCCGCGCCGTGGCGAAGTATCGGCTTCTCAAGGTGAAGCTCGGCGGCGACGGCGATCCCGCGCGCATCCATGCCGTGAGGCGCGCCGTTCCCGATGCCGAGCTCGTCGTCGACGCCAACGAGGCGTGGAGCGCGGCGAATTTCTCGGAGAACATGCGCGCCTGCGCCGATGCGCATGTCGCCTTGATCGAACAACCGCTTCCCGACGGCAGCGACGAGCTTCTCCGCGACGAGGCACATGTCGTGCCGATCTACGCCGACGAGAGCGTGCACGTGACCGCCGACCTCGACGCGCTCGCGGGGAAGTACGACGGCGTCAACGTCAAGCTCGACAAGGCCGGCGGGCTGACCGAGGCGCTGTCGCTCGCGCGCGAGGCGCGGAAGCGGAATTTGCAGATCATGGTCGGCTGCATGGTGGCGACGTCGCTTGCCATGGCGCCGGCGATGCTGATCGCGCAGGAGGCGGATTTCGTCGATCTCGACGGGCCGCTGCTCCTCGCCAGGGACCGGACACCGGGCCTCTCCTATTCGGCCGCCCTGGTCTCGCCGCCTGAGCCGACGCTCTGGGGCTGAAGCCCGCGCTGCAGACCGTTCGCGAGGTAGGCAGCCGGCAGCGCCAGCGTCGCCGCGGCGAAGAAGGCGAGGGTCGGCGAGATGCGGAAGAGCGGCCCGCCGGCCGCCATCACAAGCGCGATCATGGAGCTGTGGCAGAACTGGTAGGCTGCCTGGAGACGCGCCGTGTGGCCGGGCGTCGCGACCGCGCCGATCGTCATCATGATGCCGAGATGCGTCATGCCGAAGGTCGCGCCGTGGAGGGTTTGAAGCGCGAACGCACTGGCGGGCGCGACGGCGAAGGGGAAAAGCGACCAGCGGACGAGACCTGCTGCGGATCCCGCCAGGATGAAGCGCCGCGCGCCCCAGTTCGGCAGAAGCTTCTTCGCCACGCCGAAGAGCGTCACTTCGACGGCGACGCTAAAGGCCCAGAGAGAGCCGATCATCGTTGAGGAGAAGCCGTGCGCCTGCCAATAGAGCGTGCCGAAGGAATAGAAGACGCCGTGCGCGCCAAGCGTCAGCGTGCCGGCGATGAGCGCGCGGCGAAGCACTGGGTCGGCGAACGCCTTCTTCAGCCCGAACTTCTCCGCAGCCGGCGGCGGCGCGGGGACGCGCGGCGAGATCAGCGCGATTACGCCGGCCGTGGTGTAGGCGCAGATCAAGACGGCGAGCACGGCGTTCCCGGCGAAATGCTGCGCGGCGGCTGCAGCCACGAGGCTCCCGGACATGAAGCCGGCGGAGCCCCACAGCCGCACGCGCGCATAGTCGATGCCGTGCTCGCGCACCCCGTAGAGGATCACCGCCTCGGTGAAGGGCCCGAGCGCACTCCAGAACATGAGCGCCGCGCCGGTGAAGATCAGGATCACCCAGAAGCTTGAAGCGAAGAACGGCACCAGGAAGAGCGCCGCCGCCACGAAAGCGTAGATCGCCCCGGCCACGCGGAGGCTCGGGAGCCGGTCGGCGAGCCCGACCAGGGCCGGCGATACGAGGATGCGGATCAGAAGCGGCAGGGCCAGGACGATACTGATCTGGCCGGGGCCGAGGTCCTTGGAGGCGAGCCAGATCGGGAAGAACGGCATGTAGATGCCGTTCGAAAAGAACATCGAGGCGGAAAATGCCGCAGAACGAATGGCGTAGGTCCGGGCGGCGCCCAACGGCATTTCGTAAGCCATTTCTAAAGCGTTTCCGGCTTCTTTAGGGCCCGGTAAGACGCGTTGCGGGGTGTCGGATGGGCGGCCGAAAGAACTTCGGACGTATCAGCGAGTCTGATTATTCCAGCCTTCTACAGGCGCTTTCGGGGACGACCAAGGGGCGATCGTTCCTGGACGAATACCGCCGGCGCTGCCAGCCGACGGAGACGCTCGGGCTGATCGATTCGCTGCAGCGCATCGAGACGACGATCGAAGGGGTGCGCACCCAGCTCAAGCCCGACCTCGTCGTCGGCGAGCTGCAGCACGTTGCAATGACGCTCGACCTCGCCATGGAGGGCGTCGAGCCCGATCCGGAGGGCGACGAGAGCTCGCGGCGCTTCGCAATCATCGGTCGTGCCCGGCGCGAGCTCGAGGCGCTCATCCACACGCTTCTCGGCGAGGCTCCTGAGGTGGCGGAGAAACGTCCTCAGCCTCGCTCCGACAAATCCTCGGCGCGATAGGCGGCAAGCCCGGCGGCGAGCATGTCATCGCCGATATTGCCGCCGGAGAGCACAATCGCGATCGTCTTGCCGGCCGTCGGAAGGCGCCCCGCCAGAAGCGCCGCAAGACCGACCGCGCCGCCCGGCTCCACCACGAGACGGAGCTCGTCGAAAGCATAGCCGACCGCGACGAGCGCCTCCGCATCGCTCGCCGTTACGCCTCCGGCGAGACGGTTGCGGTTCATCTCCCAACCGATCGGCCCCGGCTCCGGCGCAAGAAGCGCATCGCAGATCGAGCCGGTCTGCGTGGGGTTGCCCTCGACCCTTCCCGACTTCAGTGAGCGCGCATAGTCGTCGAAGCCCTCGGGCTCGGCCGTGTAGACCGCGGTGGCGGGGAAGCGCGCCGTCACCGCGAGCGCAGTGCCGGCGCTCAGCCCTCCGCCGCTTGCCGGCACCACCACGATATCGGGTGCGAGCCCAAGCGCCGCGAAGTCGTCGGCAATCTCCAGCCCCACCGTCCCCTGCCCCGCGATGACGAACGGGTCGTTGTAGGGATGCACGAAGACGCCGCCCGTTTCCGCCGCGACCTTTGCGACGACGGCGTCGCGGTCCTCGCTGGCGCGGTCGTAGGCCACGACGCGCGCGCCGCTCCGCTGCGTGCGCCCGCGCTTCGGCAAAGGCGCGTCGGAGGGCATGACGATGGTGGCCGCAACGCCGAAGAGGCGTGCCGCCTCCGCCACGCCCTGTGCATGGTTGCCGGAGGAGACCGCGACCACGCCCCGTGCCCTTTCCGCGGGATCGAGAGCGGAGAGCGCATTGTAGGCCCCGCGGAACTTGAAGGAGCCGGTAAGCTGCAGGCTCTCCGGCTTTAGATACACGCGGGCGGACAGGCGCTCCGACAAGGTCGGTGCGAAGATGAGCGGCGTGCGGACCGCCTCGCCGGCGATGCGCTCACGCGCGCTCTCGATATCGGCGATTGTCGGAGGCGTGGCCATGGCAGGACCTTCGTCGGGGCGCCCGCGATAGCCGAGCGACGGCGCCGAGGCAACGCGTCAGGCCGCCTGGCGCGCCCTCGCTCCATGCGCCGCGAGGATATTTTCGCGGAACTGTTCGGCGCTCGCCTCCCAGGAGAAGCTCAGCGAGAACTCACGCGCCGCGTTCCGGGAGAGCCGAAGCGCGCCAAGCGCGGCCTTTCTGAGGTCGGCGTCGAGCACGCCCGCGCGCGCGTCCGTCACCACGTCTTTCGGTCCGGTGACCGGGAAGGCCGCGACCGGCAGGCCCGAGGCGAGCGCCTCGATCAGCACGTTGCCGAAGGTGTCGGTGATGCTGGGAAAGACGAGGACGTCGGCGGCGGCGTAAGCCGTCACCAGTTCCTCGGTCGGAAGAGCGCCGAGGAAGTGTGCCTCCGGGAAGGCGCGCGACAGCTCGGCGCGCGCCGGCCCGTCGCCGACGACCACCTTCGAGCCGGGAAGATCGAGCTTCAGAAACGCGTCGAGGTTCTTCTCGACGGCGACGCGGCCAACACAAAGAAATACCGGCCGTGGCAGTCCGAGATCGGCACCCGGCCGCGGGTGGAAGAGGCTATGGTCAACGCCGCGCGACCAGTGGACGAGGTTGTTGAAGCCGCGACCAGCGAGGTCGTCGCGAAGCGAGTTGGTCGCCACCATGCAAGCCATCCCAGCGTTGTGGAAGCGGCGCATGAAGGCATACCCCCAGGAGAGCGGCACGGGGACGCGCGCGGAGAGGTATTCCGGGAACTTCGTATGGTAGCTCGTGGTGAAGCCGCGGCCGCGCGCCAGCGCGTGGCGGCGCGCAAGAAGGCCGAGCGGCCCCTCTGTGGCGATGTGCAGGAAGGCGTCGGGGTCGGCGTCGATCAGGCGGCCGATCTTGGCCGGGGGTGTGAGGGCCAGGGGAATCTCGGGATAGGTCGGACACGGAATCGTGCGGAACCGATCCGGTCCGATGATCGTCACCGCGTCCCCGAAACGACGCAGGATGCGGGTCACCTGGTCGATCGAGTTGACGACGCCGTTCACCTGCGGAAACCAGGCGTCGGTGACGACGACGAGCCGGAACGGGCTGGCGCTCACGCGGCGAGAGGTTCCCGACGCTCCGCGGCGGAGCGCCGCGCCTCGGGCATCCGGTGGGCCCAGCGGACGATCTCGAAGCGTCCGTCGTGGTGCTCGACGAGCGCGGTGCAGCTCTCGACCCAGTCGCCGCAATTGTAATACGCGATACCGAAATCGTTGTGCATCGCCGCATAGTGGATGTGGCCGCATATCACGCCGTCGACCTCGTTCTCGCGCGCTTCGCGCGCCAGCGCTTCCTCGAAGGCGCCGATGAAGTTCACGGCGTTCTTGACCTTGAGCTTCGCCCAGGCGGACAGCGACCAGTAGGAGAAGCCGAAGCGGCGGCGCGCAATGTTGACGTAGGTGTTGGTTGCCAGCGCCGCGGCGTAGGCCCAATCGCCGAGATGCGCCAGCCAAGCCGCGTGGCGCACCACCACGTCGAACTGGTCGCCATGGATGACAAGCAGCCGCCTGCCATCGGCCGTCGTATGGATGTCGGTCGCGCGCACCTCGATTCCGCCGAAATGCGTCCCGAGATAGTCGCGCAGGAACTCGTCGTGGTTTCCGGGAAGGTAGACAAGGCGGGCGCCCTTGCGCGCCTTGCGCAACAACTTCTGCGCAACATCGTTGTGCGTTTGCGGCCAGTGCCAGTTCCGCCGGAGCCGCCAACCGTCGACAATATCCCCAACCAAGTAGATAGTCTCGGCGTCATGATGGCGAAGAAAATCGAGCAGTAGATCCGCCTGGCAACCACGCGTACCCAGATGAACATCAGAAATGAACAAGGTGCGCACGTGGCGCGCCGGAGGCGATGCGGGCATCATTTCCTCTATTTCGCCCCTTAATCGCTGATTCGCTTAGCATTTTTGTGACACGCCGGCCCGTGGCCGGTTTCATGGTTAAGCGAAATAGCCGTGTATAGCGAAGTCGCCGCATCTGGAGACACCGCCGCCAGACCGGAAGTCCCGCCGAAGGCGTGGCGTCGGCGCAACAGATTCAGCTCGGGAGGCCGATCTTTCGGCGGCGAAAGGCCCGCTACGGACCTCACCGCTTGCAATCGCCGCCGGGCCGGTGCGAAGCAATCCGGTCAACGAACAACTTCGGAAGGATCCCATGAAACTCGTCCGCTTCGGGCCCAAGGGCGCCGAGAAACCAGGCCTGATCGACGCCAGGGGGCGGATCAGGGACCTCTCCGGCGAGGTCGAGGATTTCCGTCCTGAGCTCATGACCTTTGCCCTCACCCGGCGGCTCGCACGGCTCGATCCGGCAAAGTTGCCGATGGTCAAGGGCAAGCCGCGGCTCGGGCCACCGATCTCGCGCCCCGGCCACTTCATCGCTGTCGGCCTGAACTATGCCGACCACGCGGCCGAGTCGGGCATGCCGATTCCGCAAGAGCCCGTGCTCTTCTCGAAAGCTCCAAGCAGCGTCTGCGGGCCGAACGACGACGTCATCGTCCCGAAGGGCTCCAAGAAGCTCGACTGGGAGGTCGAGCTCGCCTTCGTGATCGGCCGGCGCACGTCCTATGCCAGCAAGGGGGCGGCGCTTCGCAGCGTCCTCGGCTACACCATCTGCAATGACGTTTCCGAGCGTTTGTGGCAGCTCGAAGGGACGGGACAGTGGATCAAGGGCAAGAGCGCCGAAACCTTCGGCCCGCTCGGCCCGTGGCTCGTCACTGCGGACGAAATCGGCGATCCGCAGGCGCTCGATATGTACCTCTCCGTCAACCGCAAGCGTATGCAGAAGGGAAACACCAATACGATGATCTTCGGGGTGGCGGAGCTCATCTCCTTCATCTCCGGCAAGATGGTGCTCGAGCCCGGCGACGTGGTGACCACAGGCACGCCGCCAGGTGTCGGCTCGGGCAAGAAGCCGAATCCCATCTTCCTCAAGCCCGGCGACGTGATGGAGCTCGGCGTGGAGAAGCTCGGCAAGCAGAAGCAGAAGGTCGTCGCCTACGGCGGCTGAGTGGCTAGACCGGCGTGATGCGCGAGGAGCGGCGCTCACGCCTGCGCTCTATCCCAAGTCGACGCTCGCGGAAGATGATGAAGATACCGGCGGCGACGACGATCGCGCCGCCGAGGAGCACGCTAGAGCTCGGTACCTCGCCGAAAAGCACGTAGCCGAGGCCGACGCCCCACAGCATCGACACATAGTCGAAGGAGGCGATCGTCGCCGCGTCGGCGTAGCGATAGGACGAGGTCATCAGGATCTGGCCGACGCCGCCGAGGAGCCCGATCGCGACAAGCAGAGCGGCGTCGCCGGCGCTCGGTATCACCCAGCCGAACGGCAGCGAGACGACAAGCGAGAGCAGCGAGCCGCTCAGCGCGAAATAGAGCACGATCGAGGCTGTCGTTTCGCTCTTCGTCATCGAGCGCACCAGGATCGCGGCGTTCGCTCCGCAAAACGCGCCGAAGAGGGCGATCATGGTCCCCAGGAAGGCGTCGCCCTGTGCGTCGCCGCCGACGAACACGGTGAAGCGCGGCCACAGGATCACCAGGATGCCGACGAAGCCGATCCCCACCGCCGACCAGCGGTAGATGCGAACGGTCTCGCCGAGAACGATCGCCGCCAGCGCCACGACGATGAGCGGTGAGGCGTAGCCGATGGCCATCTGCTCCGGCAGCGGCAGATAGCGAAGCGCGACGAAGCCGGACCCCATAGCGAGCAGGCCCACGGCGCCGCGCGTGACGTGCTGCCACGGCTTGGAGGTGGCAAGGGCGCGCGCCACCTCGCCCTGCCACAGAAGCATCACCACAATTGGAACGATCGCGAAAAACGAGCGGGCGAAGACGATCTCGCCCGGCGGGATGCGGTCTGAAGCCGCCTTCACGCAAACGAGCATGAAGGTAAAGGCGAAGGTGGATGCGATCTTGAGCGCGATCCCGCGGCCAGGATTCATTGTAAGCCGCCCGACACGCTCAAGCTCCCCTGCCCCTTGGCCTCTCCCGAAGAGCGCCCCCGCCACGCCCTTCGGCTTTCGATCGGCTTACGCCGTCGCGGCCTGAATCGTCTCCCAGATGCGGAGCGGTGTCGCCGGCATGTCGATGTTGCGGATGCCGTAGGCGCGGTGCAGCGCGTCGACGACGGCATTCATCACGGTCGGCGTCGCGCCGATCGTGCCGGCCTCCCCCGCGCCCTTGATGCCGAGCGCGTTCCACTTGCACGGCACGTTGCGTGTCTGGAAATCGAAGGACGGCAGATCGCCAGCGCGCGGCATGGCGTAGTCGTTGAAGGTGCCGGTGATGAGCTGACCGTCGGAATCGTAGACCGTGTGCTCCAAGAGCGCCTGCCCGATCGACTGCACCACGCCGCCATGCACCTGGCCGGCGAGGAGCATCGGGTTCACCGTCGCGCCGAAGTCGTCGACGATGGTGTAGCGAACGATCTGCGTCTGCCCCGTCTCCGGATCGATCTCCACCTCGCAGACGTGGGTGCCGTTCGGGTAGGTGTGCTCCTCGGCCTTGAATTCGGCGGTCGCCGCGAGCTTCGTCTTGTCCTTCGCCTTCGCGGCAAGATCGATGTAGCTGACGCGCCGATCGGTACCGACGACGCGAGCCGCTCCATCGGCAAGCTCGATGTCGCCGACGCCGGCTTCGAGCTCGTCGGCGGCGATCTCCTTGAGCTGCTCGGCAAGCGTCTTCGAGGCCAAGTCCACGGAGGGAGCGCCGAGCGGCACGGAACGCGAGCCGCCGGTGCCGCCGCCCGACGGCAGGTCGTCGGAATCGCCCTGCACAAGGCGGATCTTGTCGTAGTCGAGCCCGAGATGGCCGCCGACGAACTGCGCATAGGCGGTGCGGTGGCCCTGCCCGTTCGACTGTGTGCCGATATGGACGCTGACCATCCCGTCGGCGTCGAGCGTCACCTTCGCTGGCTCCGAGTTCCCGAAGGCGCATATCTCGATGTAGGTGCTAAAGCCGAGCCCGCGGATCTTGCCGCGCGCCTTGCTGTCGGCGAGCCGCGCCTCGAAGCCGTCCGCCTCGGCGACGCTCAGCGCCTTTTCCATATGCGCGGCGAACTCGCCGGAATCGTAGGTGTGATCGGTCACCGTCTTGTAGGGCATCTGCTCCGGCTTGATGAAGTTCCGCCGCCTGATCTCAGCGGGGGCAAGCCCGGTGACGCGGGCC
>Ga0315553_10000544_pt1 | contig 33182 bp, 36 predicted proteins | sample SalMarSW160140MG_FD_203099 | JGI IMG/M metagenome (GOLD analysis project Ga0315553, IMG submission 203099) | Salt marsh sediment microbial communities from the Plum Island Ecosystem LTER, Massachusetts, United States - Salt Marsh Sediment SW1601-40 ... | reverse complement strand
ATCCCCAAGGCCGCCCTTTTGATGGGGCGGCCGCCGCCGCCCCGCTTTCGATAAGCATTAAGGCCTGCTGTGCAGAGCCTGGTCAAGCGGCCAGCTTCGGCGCTGCATCATTGGTGGTGGCCGCGTGTTGCGGCGCGAGCGCGACGACGTTGGCGGTGAGCGCCTCCTGCAGCGACAGCAGGAACGACTGAGGATTGAAGCCGCGGTGGGCGTTGAGGCGCAGCGCGGCGGCGATGGCGATGGCCGGAGCCATCAGCCCGTAGCCGCGATCGAGCATCATGCCCTTCAGGCGGCGGGCGGAGAACACCCCGACCAGATGACGGAAGCGGACGAACACTGCCAGCGCGCGCTGCGGCTCGCCATGGAAGTGGCGCTTCAGCTCGGCCTGCACCGTGTCGAGGTCCTCATCCGCGAGCCCGCGCATAAGCACCAGACCGCGCTCGTTGTCGATCAGCGCCTGCATGGCGATGGCCAGATCGGTGGCCGCAACGGCGGGAACGTCGGTCAGATCCCAGGTCATAGCCATGGTCTTCACTCTCCGGGTGTGGGTTAGGCGCTCTGACCGCTGAAGACGGTCCAGGGCGAGCCGGTCATAAGGATGATGTCCTTGGGGCGGCGCGCGGCCACCACGAAATCGACATCGTGGCCGACGAGACGGCCGTTGAGGTTTTTGATCGCGGTCTTCTCGAAGCGGAACTTGGAGCCGTCCTCGGCCTCGATGACGCCGAAGCCAACCTTGTCGCTGAACTTTGTGATCCGGCCGTACATGTCACTCTCCTTGCTTTAGGGTTCCGGCCGCGGCCGGCTGTTGAGGGGAGAATGGGCCAAGGCGGGCACCGGCGCTGTTCCCTGCGTCACAGGGGACGCAGGGAGTTGCAAAAAGTCCGAAAAAGCGCCTCGCTGCGTTGCCAAGAGCGCTCGCATAGGCCTCATTTGCGGTGTATGAGCAGGCCGGAGGCGCGGTTGGATCGGGGGGGCCCGGGCTGAACCGCAGCCCCAATCCGCATTCAGTCCGGGTTCATGGCCACAAAGCTAGGGTTGCCATCAAATTGGTAGTGTTGGAGCGTTGGGCCAAAGGGTCAGTGCATCGCCGGCAAGGACAGGACATGCGATGCCCGGCGTACGCCAAAAAACGTGAGGTGAAGACCATGATGACCGTTCGGCTGCGTATGACGATCTCGGTGCTGAGCGTCCTCGGTGCCCTCGCGCTGCAGCCCGCAGCAGCTCTCGCCAATTGCGATTGGTACGTAAAAACCGCGCTGGAGCAGCAGCAGCGGAACTTGAAGCTGAAATGCGGTTTCTCCGGCGCCGAATGGTCGGTCGACAAGGCCGCGCACGGTACATGGTGCGCCAGCGTGGGGCCGGACGTCTCGCGCGCGACCGCGCAAAAGCGCGAGGCGGCGCTCACGCAGTGCGCCGCCAAGGGCAACTAGGGCAACTAGGCCGCGCCGGTTTCGCCCTGGCGCCAAATTTCGGCGCATCAATTGGCTGCTTGCACAAGTCTTGGCCCCGGTGGATCACTCTGCCGGGGCTCGTGCTTCTCAGCCGCGCGGGCGTTGCGGCGATGAAACGCCACACCAGGCTTGATCGCGTGCCGCAGTCGCCCGATGCTGTGGCTGCAATTTGCGAATGCGGGCCCCCTGCTTGCCCGCGAGGCCATTTTCACGAGGTCATGGCGAACCCCATTCTCATTGAAGTCACGCGAGGCCCCCTCGTCGAAAGCTGGCATCGCGGCGCCATCGCGATTTCTTCGCCCTCGGGCGCCCTCGCGTTGCAGCTCGGCGACGTTGAGCGCCCCGTGTATCCGCGCTCGGCCATCAAGGCGCTTCAGGCCTTGCCGCTGATCGAGAGCGGGGCCGCAGACAAGTTCGGCTTCGGACCCGCCGACATTGCGCTGGCCTGCGGCTCGCACGCGGGCACCGAGCAGCACACCGCTCTCGCCGCGGCCATGCTGCAACGCGTTGGCGTGGCCCCCGATGCGCTCGGCTGCGGGGCGCACCTTCCGCTCGGGGCCTCGGCGGCGGCCGCCCTCGTCGCCAACGGGCATGCGCCGAACCAGCTTCACAACAATTGCTCGGGCAAGCATGCAGGCATGCTGGCGACGGCCGTCCACCTCGGCGAGCCGACGGCCGGCTATTGGGAGCCGACGCATCCCGTGCAGCAGCGTATCCATCGCGTGCTCGTCGAGATGTCAGGCGTGCCGCTCGGTCCCGACGTGCAGGGCATCGACGGGTGCTCGGTGCCGAACTGGGCGATGCCGCTGTCCGTGCTCGCGCGCATGTTTGCGCGCCTGGTAACCGGCGACGGCATCGAAGCCGGGCGGCGCCAAGCGCTCGTGCGCATCCTCAGGGCGTGCTGGGAGCACCCCGAGCTCGTGGCCGGCAAGGGACGCGCGGATACGGTCGTGATGAGGGCGTTCCCCGGTCAGGTCATCATGAAAACGGGGGCAGAAGGCGTCTACTGCGGCGCGTTCCCCGAGTTCAGGCTCGGCTTTGCCCTCAAGATCGACGACGGCGCCAAGCGGGCGGCCGCCGGCATGGCGATGGCGCTGGTGGAGCGGTTCTATCCCGCAGCGCGCGGACTGATGCCGTACGGTCCGATCAAGACGTGGCGCGGTGTTGAGGTCGGCGCCATCCGTTCCGCGGCTGCCTTCGAGGACGCCCTCGAAAAGCTGAAGGTCTGAAACCCGACTCACACGGCGAGGTTGCCGACGATCTGCAGGCGCTTATCGTCGCTTCCGGCGTGGGCAAGGTCGGGTCCGGCCGGATTGCCCGAAAGATCCATGGTGCGAATGGCGCCAGCGACGGCGCCCGAGATCATGTTGTTGGCGAGCAGGCAGGCACCTGTTTGGGCATTGGACGAGACGAGGATACCCACGTGCGCTCTGCGGATCAGGTTGGCGCTCGCAACGATATCGCGCATGTACGGGCCCGAGCCAATGACGAGGCCGGCGGTCGGCGCATTCTCGATGACGTTGCCGGTGACGGCGGAGTCGGCCTCCACGGCGATGCCATTCCCGCGCTTGTCCTCCGGCTCCTGCTCGCGGCGGAACAGGTTGCGCACGAGGTTTCCCTGCACGACCGCGAGCCGCCCGCCGTCGTTGAAGTTGGTGACCGAGATTCCCGTCGCGGCCGTGTCGACGAGGTTCATCGCGATGAGCGCGCCCTCGAAGCCGAACTCGGCATAAAGCGCCACCTCGCCGAGGCGGACGCAGCTGTTGGCGATCATCTGGATGTCGGAGGCGGCGTTGCCGCGGATGGCCGAATAGGCGCAGTCGGTGACGCGGTTGCCGGTGATGAGAACGCCGCCCGCGCGAAAGACGTTGATGCCGTTGCCGTTCTGGCCGGTGCCGCCGCCATCCGCGCGGATGCGCGCAATGCGGTTGTTGGCGATCGTGCTGCCGTCCTCGCCGGCGTGCGAGCGCCACACCTGGATGCCGTTGTTGGCGCAATCGATGACGGCGTTGTGGAGGATTTCCAGCCCTGCCCCATCGAGGCTGCGGATGCCGGCCTGCATCGCGGCCGTCACCGTGCAGTCGGCGAGGCTGCCGGCGCACTCCTGCAGAGAGATCCCGTTGGCGATGCTGCGGCTGACCTCAAGGTCGCGCAGCGTCAGCGCCCGGCACCGCTTCAGGCTCACAAGCGCATTCGCGCGCTGCGGATCGAGCATCTTGTAGGCGCCGTCGAGCACGAGGCCCTCCAGCACCACACCGTCGGCGGTGTCGCCGGTGAGGAAGGAGGGGCCGCCGACGAACTCCAGCGTCGTGGTCCGTGCCCTGCCGATCAGTCGCGTGCCGGGGCGTAGCTGCACCATGCCCACCCGAAAGCGGCCAGGGGGAAGCAGGACAGGGGCACCGCGATTGGCGGCCTCATCGATTGCCGCTTGCAAGGCTGCCGACTGATCGCGTTGGTCCCCGGGGTCGAGCCCGAGCACGGACGCGGCGGGCAATTCCGCGGCAGCGCTGTGCGAAAACGACCCATCCTTGCGCGGGCCGGCCTTGGCCGCGGCAACGGCAAGGCCGGTTCCGAGACCAGCAGACAGCAGGCTTCGACGGTTGAGCGGCATAGGGGCTCCAGCTTTGCTCAGTCGCGAAGCAAGTCTGAGGCCAGCGGCGATTAACCGGTCTTTACCGGCCGCGCGCGTTCCTCAAGGTGGTCCAGGCAGGCTGCGATGATCTCCAGGGCCCCCGAGACAGCAGAGCGCCAGTCGAGCGGACAGTCGGGATGAGGGTCCTGGCCGTCGGCCCCATGGCCCATGAGGCTCGCGGGGACGTGGACGAAGCCGGCAAGGTGCGGGTCGTCCAGCTCGCGCGCGGCGGCAAGCGAATGGTAAAGCAGCGCGTTGCACAGATAGGCGCCGGCGTTGTCGGAGGTGGCGCACGGGTAACCGAGGCCCAACAGCCGTCCGGCGATCCGCTCGGCCGGTACCGTCGATGCCAGGAGGTCAGGTCCCGAGGCAACAACGCGCCCGCTCGCCGGCAGCTTGCCCGCGGCGTCGTTCACCGACGTCTGCAAGTTGCGGCTGACGAGCTCCAGTTGGAATCCGCGGGCCCCCTGTGAAACCCCGAAGTGCAGCGTGAGCACAACCCCCCGGTCGTTTATGAGAGACCTCAGCCGGGCAGGTGCGCGTGCCCACTCAGTAGGCAGGATCTCGCCTATGACTTGATGGGAGCTGAACAACGTCGTGGCGGCCTGCGCCAGGCGCGGGACCAACAGTGCCGTCGCATTGTCGGGGACTCCGGGAAATGGCCCGAAGCCGGTCAGCAGGATGGTTGGGCGCGAACGCATGGGCGCACGATAGGGCCCTTTCATGATTTGCTCAATTGGAGCCAATGCCGCTGGGCCGCCGGCGTCGTCGACGGCACGCGCCGGTAGGCCGAGCCGGCCCGCATCGGTCTCGATGGGGGAGGCGGTTTCACCAGCTTTCGGTGAGGGGGCAGAAATCAGCGCCTGCAAGCGCGTCATTTCCCTGCCATGGGTACCTGACAAAGACGGCGGCGCAGTTTGCAGGGGAAAGTCGCTTGCCCGCCCCGCGCCCGATTTTTAAGCTGTCCTGTAAAACGAGAACGAGGCCAAAGCTTTGGGGGTGCGCCAATGACAGGAATCATACTGGCGCTTTGCGTTCTCGCCGCGCTTGTCCTCTATGCGCTCGCCTGGCGGGCCACGCGCTTGGGCTCGCTCACGGTGAAGGCGCTCGTGCGCGGCGGACTGCCGGTATTGATCGTCGCGCCACTTGTGGTGGTGACGTTGCTCGGTTCCAAGGTTGAGAACAGCTTCCAAAAAATCGACGGCCAGCTGTCGGCGCCCGCGCCGGGCGAGACCGTCCCGGAACAGGCAGAAGAATCCGAATCTTTGCGGATGGACGGAACCGGGAACGGCGGGCACATGGTCCCACCGTCCGGCGGCGGAGGCGGCAGGTTCGGGCCCAAATACGCACCGAGAGTCCCTGGGGGGAACTACGATCCCCTCGACCTGCCCCTCCTCGACCAGTCGCCGAGCCTGTACGAGCCGACAATCGTCATGCCGCCCACCCTGCCCCCGGCGATTGCACCAAAGGCACCTGAGGCCCCGGCGGCAGCGGCGAACGGCGACCACGAGAGAGGGCCGGGCGCGCCAATGACGACGCCTCCGCCGGCCGCGGCAAAGGCGCCCGCCACGCCGCAGCCTGAGGAGCGCGCTAAGGCCAGCGAGTTGCGGGCCGAGTCAAAGGCGGAGGAGGAGCACTCGGACTGGGATGTGGTGCCGGTGTTCTACGGCACCGACCGCGCGGAGGAGGCGAACCCCAAGCGCCTCGCCTACAGCTCTGAACGCGGGCGCCGCCTACAGATCGGTCGCGCGCTCGTCACGGTGCCCAAGATCCACGAGGTTCCGCAGATCGAGCGGCCGTGGGCCATTCGCATCCCCTACTTCGACGTCACGATCTACGAGGAAGCGGAAGATCCCAAAAGACACTTCACCATGCAGGAGCTCAAGAAGCTTCCAAAGGAGGACTTCCTGCAATTGGTGCACGAGCGTCTTCAGGGCTCGCAGCGGTTCAAAAACCACGCGATCATCTTCGTGCACGGCTACAACACCTCCTTCGACAACGCGATATACCGCACGGCGCAAATCTCCTACGACCTGAAATTCGACGGCGCCGCCTTCGCCTACAGCTGGCCCTCGGGCGGAGCGGTCGCGAGCTACACCTACGACCGCGAAAGCGCCGAGGCTTCGGAGCCCTATCTGCGCCAGTTCCTCGATCTCGTGGTCAAGGAGACGGGCGCCAAATCCATCAGCGTGATTGCTCACAGCATGGGCAATCAGCCGCTTCTGGAGGTGCTCAAGGACATGAAGTCGGCGGCGCCGGAGGGCGTGGTGATCAGCCAGATCATTCTCGCCGCGCCCGATGTGGACGCCGACAACTTCGCGAACCTTGCCCGCAGGATCGAAGGATTTGCCACTGGCGTGACGCTCTATGCGGCCTCGAACGACCGCGCGCTCATCATCTCGCGCAATTTCTGGCAGAACCCGCGCGCCGGCGATGTGACGGCCAAGGGCCCTTTGATCGTGCCCGGTATCGACACCATCGATGTCACCGCAGCGAGCACCGAGGCTTTCGCCCTCAATCATTCGGAATACGCGGAGAACAACGCCCTTTTGCAGGACATTGGCAAGTTGATCCTCAACGGCTTGCGGCCGCCGGACCAGCGATTTCCCAGTCTCAAGCGGGTGACGACCGACAAGGGTGACTACTGGCGCTACACCGCACCCTGATAGGGCCGGTGGCTTTTTCGAGCAGCGTCTGGAGTGGGAGGAAAGTGCCGTGTGCACGCGCCAGCCGAACCGATCCGTTGTCTTTCTGCTGCTCGTGCTCGTGCTCTCAATCTGTGCGCAAGAGGTAGCGCAGGCGCAGACCCGCTGGCCGCCGTGGCAGAGCTACGGTGAGGCGGAAAGGGCCGCACGCGCAAAAAAGAAGCTGAAACGGCCCGCAACGCCGCAGCAGAGCCAGATCGATGCGCTCAATAAGAAGGTCGAGGAGCTTCGCCAAGCCGGCAAGCATGCCGAGGCAACGGCCGCTGCCCAGACCGCGCTGAGGCTGACAGAGCGCCGCTACGGCCCCTACCATGCGAGGACTGCGACAGCGCTCACGACGCTCGCCGAGCTCTTGATCGCGCAAAAGCGCTTTGCCGATGCCGAGCCGCTCCTGAAGCGCGCTCTGGCGATTCGCGAAAAATCCAAGAGTTCCACCGACGCGGAGATCGCTGAGGCAGTCGACAATCTTGCCGAGCTCTATGCCAAGCAGGGGCGCGAGGCCGACGCCGCGCCGCTGCGCAAGCGATCCGCCGCCTTACGCGGAGAAAAGACGAAAGTCGCCCCTACAGAGTTGGCGCCCGCACCGAAGACGGTGGCGCAGCCGCACGCCTATAAACGAAAAGAGCCGCGCCACGCAGCCAAGCGTAACGGTGATACGCCGGCCGCAGTTGCCGGGGATGACACCGCCGGGTCCTCGGAAAGGTTTCAACCGGAAAGCATGGCGCGGGCTCCCGACTCCACCGAGCCGGCAGGAGGCGCGGCGCTAGCGAAGCCAAAGGACTGGGACGTCGTGCCGGTGTTCTTTGGCACCGACCGGGCAGAAGTGCCCAACCCCAAGCGGCTGTCCTACAATTCCGATCGCGGCCACCGTCTGCAGATCGGCCGGGCGCTCGTTACGGTGCCGAAGATCCACGAGGTCCCGCACATCGAGCGGCCGTGGGCCATTCGTATCCCCTACTTCGACATCACGATTTACGAGGAAACAGAGGATCCCAACAAGCATTTCACAATGCAGGAGATCAAGAAGCTCCCCGAAGTAGACTTCTTGCGATTGGTGCGCGCGCGCCTAGCCGGCTCGGCCCGCTTCAAGGATCAGGCGTTCGTCTTCGTGCACGGCTACAACACCTCGTTCGACAACGCGGTCTACCGTACGGCGCAAATCTCCTACGACCTGAAATTCGACGGTGCGGCCTTCGTCTACAGCTGGCCATCGGGCGGAGGGGTGGCAAGCTACACCTATGACCGGGAGACGGCGGACGCGTCCAAGCCCTACATGCGCCAATTCCTCGAGTTGGTGGTGAAGGAGACGGGCGCGAAGGCCGTGAGCATCATCGCCCACAGCATGGGCAATCAGCCGTTGCTGGACGTGCTCAAGGACATGAAGACGTCGGCGCCCGAGGGCGTGGTGATCAGCCAGATCATTCTCGCTGCGCCCGATGTCGATTCCGACAGCTTCAGCCAGCTTGCGCAATCGATCAAAGGGATGGCCAAGGGCGTCACGCTCTACGCTGCTGCGAACGATCGCGCGCTGCTCGTGTCGCGCAACTTCTGGGGGCACTACCGCGCCGGCGACGTGCCGGCCGGCGGGCCCCTCGTGCTGCCCGGGATCGACACCATCGACGTCACGGCCGCGAGCATGGATGCCTTCGCCATCAATCATTCGGAATACGCGGAGAACAACGAGCTTTTAAAGGACATCGGCGAGTTGCTGCGGACGGGGCTGCGGCCCCCCGATCAGCGGGTTCTGAGGCCCGAGCGCGTCACCACGGACAAGGGCGCTTACTGGCGCTATGCCGCGCCGCCATCGCCCTAAGCTTCCGCGGCGAAGGGATTCGTTTACCTGCACTTGCGACACTTTCCTTTGATCGATCAAAGGACGAGCGCCGGCAGCCGGCGGCCCGCAATGCAAAAGTACATGCGTTTAGAAAGGCAGTGGCGCTCGGAGCCTGGTGCCCATTGCGTGCCCTATCCCCTGAGGCAGAGCTTGTTCATGGCGTTCTGGCTGGCGGCCGGGGCCTGCTTGCTTCTCTCGTCTCCGGCCCGAGCCATGGGCGAGACGCTCATCGACGGCGAGGCCGGCACGATGGGCACGGGAGGCAAGAGTATGCCGAACTCCAACCCTCGCGTGCAGTCCATCCTGGCCGCCCATCCCAACCAGTTTGTGGTCATCTGTGTTGCAGGTTGCGACGGAAAGCCCAAAGCGGTGCAAATCCTCCCGCGCCCCGTGAAGGGCCGTACCGGCGCGTTCGTGCCGAGCGCGGCCAAAATTGGACGGGAGCCCTACGGACCACCGCTACCGGGACAAGGAACCGTCAAGACTGCGACTGAAAGCGACGACGTCGTTTGCATGGCCGGATGCCTCGGTCGACCGGGGCAGATCGTGCAGCGCATACCCGGCCTGCCCCCGCCGACCGCGGGCCGACCAAGGACGCCGAAGGACGTCCTGCCGAAGAAACGCGATGAGAAGCGGAACGAGCCGCTCGAGTGATGACTTCGAGCAGCGCCGTGTGCACAGCGATAGCGCACGCGGCTTGCGCTATTCGCCGATGAGCTTGCGCACCTCGTCGTAGGACGAGACCTTGTAGACCAGCCCCTTTTTGATGAAATACATCCACTCGAGCTTGTCGCTGGCGGCGAGATCCTCGGGCGTGACCGAATTGAAATCGAGGTTGTGCTGCCGGTAGAACACGACGGCCATGGATTTGGCCTGCTCGGGTTCGACGTAGCTCCAATCTTCTTCGGTTTGCGGAAGGTAAGAGCTGGCCTCCTTGTCGAACACGACCTGGCTGAGCGCCGACCCGGGAAGCTGGTCGGACTTGATGTACTCCATGATCGCCTCATAGAATCCGAGCTGGACCAGGCCAGAGCAGATATATTCGTTTGGCGCCGTCCAATTCCGCTCGCGGAAACCTTCCACCGTGTCCTTCTTGCCCCGCACGCTGCGCTCCACGCCGAACCAAAGCGTACGCATGAACCCCCCGATGGCCCAGTAATCGTAGCTGGCCTTGATCTGGTCGAGCAGCAGGCCGCGCACGCGGCTCTGCTTGGGCTCATCGAACCACTGCTTCTTGATCCGCTTGATGGCGACGAAGGTGCTCTTGTCGGCGATGTAGTCGCGCAAATCCGTCAGATCGACACCGCCGGTGCCGGCCTCGATGACAAAGGTATTGGTGAATCCGGACTCGAACTGCGGCCCCGTGAAGACCATGGCCGCATGCGAGAAGGGCGAGCTGGTGGACCAGCGGATGAGCCAGGACGACAGGTTCCAGTCGCGCCGCGTCAACACCACGTCGGCACGCTGCAGGTATTTTGCTGCGAGGAAGTCCTCGACCGGCATGGGCCATTGCTCCGCCACCGGCGCGGGCGCCGGATTTGTGGCGGGCACGGGCGCGGGCGGAGTTACGGCGCGCGTGACCCCGGAGACGGCGGCCAGCGCCAAAATCCCCAAGCTTGCGGCAACGAGGTAGCGTTTCATCATCAAAGCCCCCTGAGAACCCAACATCCCACAGCGCCTGTCAGGGCAGCCGCCAGTTTCATCATACCTTGTTAACGTCACTAAGGCATCGCCCTCGCACCGGTCAAACGCAGCGAGCGCCACAATTTTGGCAGCGCAAGGCGCCAACGGCCTTGCTAGCCCGCCCCGCCTGCTCCAAAAGGTCGAGCCTTGACCTCGGGAACCGACCATGGGCACGCCGCCGCCGGCCAATTTCGAGGCCCTTGAGGCCCAAGCGCGGACGCTGCTCGCCGTGTTCATCGCGGCGGGCCACGAGGCCGTCGCCCCGCCGATCATTCAGCCGGCGGGCATTTTCCTCAACGTCTTGGGAGAGAGCCTGCGGGGCCGGACGTACGTCTTCACGGACCTCAACGGCGAGGAGCTGTGTCTGCGCCCCGATTTGACCGTGCCGACCTGCCGGCTCTACCTGGACCGCTACGCCTCGGCCGACGAGCAGGCCCATTATTGCTACAACGGGCCGGCGTTCCGCTATCAGCCCGTGGGGGCGGATGCGGCCCACCCGCGCGAGTTCCGCCAGGCCGGAATTGAGACGTTCGGCGTGGCAGACCGCGAGGAGGCCGAGGCGCAAACCTTCACGCTCATGCTGACGGCGCTGCGGCAGGCGGGCCTGCGCAACTGGAAATTGCGCATTGGCGACCTTGGGCTGTTCGATGCGGTGCTCAACGCGGCGGAGATGCCCGAGCGCTGGCGTCGCCGCTTGCGCCACCAATTCTGGCGCGCGGAGGCCTTCCGCACCGAATTGAAGCGGCTGACGACCAATCCCGCCCGATCGGCCGCAGCGCTGCCGCGCACGCTCGTTGCGGCGCTCAATCCGGCCGATCGCCCGGGGGCGGAGGCGCTGGTCGCCGACTATCTCGACTCCGCCGGCATGGAGGTGTTCGGCGTGCGCTCCGTGGCCGAGATCACCGACGGTGTGCTTGCGATTGCCGCCGACGCCAAGGCCGAGCCGCTGAAAGAGGCAACCGCTGCGATGATCGAGAGCTATCTCAGCGTGAAGACGCGCGCGCACCAGGCCTCTTCCCGAGTGCAGGAATTGATGGGAAAGGCCGAGCCCGGCATCGCTGCCGCCCTTGAAGCCTTCGAGCGGCGCAGCGCGCTGCTTGAGGAGAGCGGCATCGTCATGTCGGAGGTTCCCTTCTCCGGCGAATTCGGCCGCAACGTCGCCTACTACACGGGCTTCGTCTTCGAGGTCCTGGCGCCTACGCTCGGGCCCGGCAGCCCCGTTGCCGGCGGCGGCCGCTACGACGGCCTGTTGAAAGCCGTCGGCGCGCCGCGCGACGTTCCCGCGGTGGGCGGGGCGATCCACACCGAGCGTCTGCTTGCCGCCGTCCGCGAGGACGCAAGATGAGCACACCGCTGAGATTTGCCGTGCCCTCCAAGGGCCGGCTCATGAAGCAGACGGCCGAGTTCCTTGCCAAGGCCGGGCTCAAATTGCGCAAGGTCGGTCACGATCGGGGCTATCGCGGCGAGATCGAAGGTCTCGACGGCGTCGAAGTGGCGTTCGTTTCTGCCTCCGAAATTGTCGCTGAGCTCAACGGAGGACGGGCGCACTTGGGCGTCACGGGCGAGGACCTCGTGCGTGAGAACATCTCAAATGCCTCCGAGCGCGTGGTCTTCCTGAAGGCGCTGGGCTTTGGACGGGCCGACGTGGTCGTGGCGGTGCCCCGCTGTTGGATCGACGTCAACGAGGTTGCGGATCTGGAGGCGACGGCCGCAACGTTTCGGCGCGAGCACGGGCGCCCCGTTCGCGTGGCGACCAAGTACGTGAACCTGACGCGGCGTTTCTTTTCGGGCAAGGGCGTCACCGAATACCGCATCGTGGAAAGCCTTGGCGCCACCGAGGGCACGCCGGCCGCGGGGACTGCCGACATTATCGTCGACATTACGACGACAGGCGCCACGCTCGCCGCCAACGGACTCCGCGTGCTGGAGGATGGGATTATCCTTCGCTCGCAGGCCAATCTCGTGGCCTCCAAGGTGGCCGCGTGGCCGCCGGAGACGCACAAAGCCCGCGATGCGCTGCTCGGTCGGCTTGGCATCGCAGCCAAGGCCCTTTGAGGAGCTTTCAGGCCGCCGTCCGCCCCGGGATGGGGCGGGCAGCCTTATTTCTTCGGCCGGACGAACGCGTCGACCCGCATTCCCGGCCTCAGCCTGCGCACGTCCGGGTCAGTGCCGTCGAGCTCAATCGTCATTTCAAGCGTTTCGATGTCGGAGGGACGGCGCGGGCCCCGAGGGTGGATGCGCGGGCTGGCCATGGCCGGCGCGAGCGCCGTCACCGTGCCCTCGAAGTCCTTGCCGGGAAAGTTGATCGAGCGCACGAACGCCTTGCGTCCGACGTTGATCTTGGACACGTCGCCATCATCGACTTCTGCCTTGACGCGCAGGACCGACATATCTCCGACGACCACGAGCGGCTGGTCGGGGGACGGCGCTACGATTTCGCCCTCCTTGGCATGCAACTCGAGCACCTTTCCGCTTTTGGGGGCGCGAATGCGTGTCTTGTCGAGCTGGGTCGCCGCCAGGGCGACCTCCGCGCGCGCCGCGGTCAGCGCAGATTCCGATTGGTTGGGCGCCGGCAGGTTGGATTTGGCCTGTGCCTTCGCGTAAGCCAGACGCTCACGGTCGACACGCTCCTGCGCCTTCTTCAGCCGCCGACGGGCGTCTGCGAGCTGCTGGTCGCTCGCCTCGCCCCGGCGCTTGCCGGCGATCGCCGCGTCGAGCTCAAACCTCGCTCCCGTAACCTCGCGCTCGGCGGAGTAGACACCGTCTTCGCCCTCCGTCACGTCCTCGCGGCCCTTGGTCGCCGGCTGGTCGTCGCGCTGGCGCTTGGCCAAGCCCTCTTTAGCCTCTGCCGCAGCAAGATTGGCGCGCGCTTCCTCGTCGTCGAGACGGATCAGAAGCTCGCCCTCCTCGACCTCGTCGTTCACTTTGACGGGGACATCGGCGACTTTGCCCAGAATGGCTGCGCCGAGGCTAAACTCGCCGGAGCCGGGCTCGACCCGGCCCGGTGCGGCCGCCACCCAAGGCAGCTCCGTCTTGGCCTCCGCCGAACCGGTGGTGTCGTCGTTGTTTCCATAAAGAGTCTCACTCAGCAAATAGCCGCCGAGTGCCGCGACCCCCAATGCGATGACGATAGCGATCGTTTTAAGCATGGCGCCTGATCCTATAGCGGCCCCCGAGGGGCCTTTCGCTGACGATTCGTTTGCGTTTGGGTGCATGACTGTCGTTCGTGTGAGTCGCGGTCTTGTCAGCCTGCTCCTCGCTCACGATGTAGCCGTCCTCGATCCTGATGATGCGGTCGGCGTAAGGGATGGTGCGATGGTCGTGCGTGACGGCAAGCACGGCGCGGGTCGGATCCTTGGCGACTTGCGAAAGCAGCGCCATCACGGCGCGGCCGTTCTCTGCATCGAGGGCGGCGGTGGGCTCATCCGCGAGGATGAGCGACGGCCTGCCGGCGAGCGCGCGCGCGATCGCCACACGCTGTTTCTCGCCGCCCGAGAGCTTGGCGGGGAAGGCCCTGGCGCGGTGCTCTAGGCCGACGGCGGTCAAGGCGCCGACCGCGTGCCCTGGCGGGTCCACGACCGCGGCCGCGCGCACGTCGAGGGCCAGCATCACGTTTTCGCTCGCCGTCATGGTCGGGAACAGGTTGTAGCCTTGAAAGACGAACCCGACATGCTTGCGCCGCAGATTTGCGAGCCCTTCAGCGTCGAGGCCGTCGGTCGAGTTTCCCGCGACGATCAAGTGCCCCTCGGTCGGCGACAGGATGCAGCCCAGGATCGACAGAAGCGTGGTCTTGCCGCTGCCCGAGGGACCCATGAGCAGGGTCAGCTCCCCGGCGCGCAGCTTGAGGTTGATGCCTTTCAGAGGCCTGACCTCGTGGTCGCCGGAGCCGAACACTTTTACGATGCCCTCGGCCTCGAGGAGTATGTTGGGCGCCGCAGTGGTTGCAACTGCCTCATTCATCGGCTGAAGACTCCTGCGGGATCAATGCGCGTCACCTTGAAGATGGCGGAGATCGCGGCAATCACACACATTCCGATCGTCAATGCGAACAGCAGCACGGCGAGACCCGGTGTCATGACGATCAAAAGCGTTGTGTCCTTCGAGGCCCAAATAACGAGCAGGCTCAAGACCATTCCGACGCTATAGCCGAGCAGGGCGCTCATGAGCGCCTGGATCAATATGACCTTGTGAATATAGCCCGCCGAGGCGCCGAGCGCGCGCAAGGTGGCGAACTCGTTCAGGTGGTCCTTGGTGCTCGAGTAGAGCGTCTGCGCCACAATGACGACGCCGACGATCATGCCGAGCGCGGCGCCGGCGATGAGCGCGGCACCGGCGCCCGTCTGGAACAGCCAATAGTCGACGCTGCGCTTGCGGAACTCGGCCTGGGTCAAAACCTCGCGATCTTGAAGGCGCTCTTCGAGCCTCTTGCGAACAGCCTTCGCATCGGCGCCCCGCGTAAGGCGGACAAGCGTGTAAGTGGCCTGGTTTTCGCCGGCGGCGAGCAGGTTCCTTGCCCGGTCCAGCGTCGTGAACACGTAGGGCAGCGTCGTGAAGGAGCGGATTCCATGGGTGACCGCAGTGACCTTCACACGGGCATCGTTGACCTCAGCGGTATCGCCGAGCCCGTCGATGCCCAGATCTGTGAAATAGGTGTCGTCGACCGCAACGGCGTCGGGCGCGTCAAGTTGCGCAACGCTGCCTCCGACCACGTTCCACGGCTTCAGGGTTCCGTTCTCGTGATCGGAGCCGACGAGCAGCACGGCGGTCGTGCCGCCCTTGGGCTTGCGCCAGTTGGAGAAGTTGACGACGAGCTCTTCGGCAGCTCCGACGCCGGGCGTCGAGAGGACGGCGTACTTCTCGTGGCCGATCAGAAACGAGGGATCGTCAAAGCTCTTCGTGCCGTACGGCACGACCCACAGGTCGCCCTTCGATTGATCGAGCATGGCCGCGATCATGCGCTCCGACCCGATGTAGAGACCGCATTGGACGGCGACGAGGACGACCGAGAACACGATGCCGACGAGCGTGACGGTGAGACTGAGGCGATCGTGAAACAGATTGCGGTAGGCGAGCGTGCCCGCCATTTTCACCAACTTGGGCTTGCCCGCGGGATGCCCTGCGAGATTGGAGGCGGCGGTGTCGATCTGTGCCTGCATCGCTGGTCCCCTTGACCCTGGTGCGCGGGTGCTTGTGGGTGTTGTTGGCAAGTCTCGATCCCGATCATAAGACCGGGATCGAGAGAGTGTCATGAAGTTGCGACCTGGCCAACCCGGGTCGTCTTTGGCCTAAAGCAGGCTCACTCGCAAGGGACCGAGAGTGTCAGGCCGACGGCGGGGAAGAACTTCTTGCAGTCGAGGTTCTGCGGCGTTTTCGGGGCGTCGGCGGTGGTGGCCGCGGCCGGCTCCACGGTCGCCTCGGCGGTCTTCGCCACGGCGGCCTTGGGCTCCGACGCCTTCTCCTCGGTCTGCGGCAGAGCAGCCGTGGTCAGGGACGAATTTTCCGTCTCCGCGATCACGTCCTTGGCGGGAGCGGCCTCGGGGGCCTCCTCCACCTTGGCGACGGCAGACTTCTTCTCGGTGTGGTGAACTTTCGGGCTGCGGCGCACGACGTGGCGCTTTTTCCAGCGCCGGCGCTGCTCTTGGCGGTGATGCTGATGGGCCATCACGCCGAGCGCGCCGATTGCCAAGCCGACGGCGAGGCGGCCCTTGAACCCGGCCTGGGCCGATGAGGTGAGCATGGTGGAGACCGCGAAAACGGCGGTCGCGATTGCGATCAGTATCTTGTTCATGACGTCCTCCAATGGGTCGTCGGTGCGCTTTGCGTTGTCTGGATGAGCCAGGCATCGCTGGTTTTCATCGCTGAGGCCGATCATGACCGGTGCTGCCGGGGCCTGCTGTTCCAGCGGGAACAAGGGGCTGGATCTCTGAGATTTTTTGAGACGCCCGAGCGGGGCCCTAAAAAAAGCTCGATCCCGGTCCTGGACCGGGATCGAGGCCATGGTGTTGCTATTGAGCGTGGTTCACTCGCAGGACACCGACAGCGTCATGCCGACGGCGGGGAAGAATTGCTTACAGCCCAGGTCCTTGGCGGCCACGACCTTCTCCTCGGTCTTCTCGCCATTCTCCTCGGCAACCTGGTCGCCGGCCCCGGAGAGCGATGAATTCTCGGTCTTCGCAACCTGGGTCTTCGCCTCGGCCTTGTCCTCGGCCTTGTCGTCAGTCTTGGCCACGCTCACTTCCTCGGCCGCGGGCTTCTTGGCGATATACACCTTCCGCTGCACGCGGCGGCTTACCGAGCGGTGCCGGCGGAAGGACCTGCGGTATCCGCCGCCGCCGCAACCACCGGCCTTATGGACGCTCGAAAAGCCGTCAGGAGCAGCGAGGCGCACGTTGAAGCCGGCTTCGGCGCCCGAGCCGAACAGCGCGGTCAGGGCAAAGAAGGCGGCGGCGACAGCAATCAGAACCTTGTTCACGTCAGATCTCCATGGCTAGTGTTCGTTGTAGGCTGATCATGACGGCGGTGGGCCTCCCGCGCTGTCTCGGGAGGTACAAGCCCAAATTTTTTTGATTTTGCCCTGATCCGGGCGGCCCGCGGGCGTTCTGCGGAGGCCAGGGCGGCCCAATCCGTGCCCTGGGGTGCGGCCAGGGGGCCCCGGGAAACCTGGTTTGTGCTGCCCTGCCGGCTCCGGCCCTGCTAGAGTGACAGTTGCCAAATCCGCCGAAACCGACGTAACGCTGCGGTAGAAACGCTTCCGGACCAGATCAAGAGCATGCGCCTCAACAAGTCCACCAGCCACGCCGTCCGCATTCTGATCGACTGCGCAAAGGCCGGCGACCAGCTGATCAAGGTCGCCGACATCGCGCAGCGGTTGGACATCACCCAGCAGAATGCGTTCAAAATCGTGCATCTGTTGTCGAGAGCCGGGTTTCTGGCTTCCGTGCGCGGGCGCAACGGGGGCGTGCGCCTTGCACGCCCGGCCGCCAAGATTCGCGTCGGTGATGTGGTGCGGGCCATCGAATTCATGGGGCTGAACGGCAAGGGGCCGGGCAGCAATACGGGCCTTAACCAGATCGTTGACGACGCGCTCGAGGCCTTCATCAGCGTGCTCGATCAGCATACGCTGGCGGAAATGGCTGAGGCCGGGTCGGGCGCCCGGGCCGAGGCCGGCCCCGGTGGTCGGTCGAAAGCGACCCTGCGCGGGCCCCCCGGCTCTAGCCGCGTGCGGCGCGGCCCGCAGCAGGCGGTGGCACGCTGAGCGGTTGGTCTTGCGGCGCTACGCCCCTTGACAGGCCCCGCAAACCCTTCAAAACTTGAACTTGGATCTCCATATTTGGGACAAGGCGGTGCGATCCTCGCCACCCCAAAACATGTGCGCTCTGGATGCAACATCGCGTGACGCCAGAAATGGAAGTTACTCGCTCCGCCCCCGACGGGGCGCGGCTGGCGCATGCGTGGCGGAGGATCCCATGATCGTTTGCTCCTGCACCCAAATTTCCGATCGCGACATCGAGGTTGCGCTGGTTGAGATCCTGAATCAGCCCAACGCACCGCTTCCGACACCGGGCATCGTCTATCGGCATTTGCAGAAGCGCATGAACTGCTGCGGGTGCGCCCCGCTTGCGGTCGAGACGATCTACGCCAAAGTCGACGAACTTGAGCGGAAGGGGCTGATTTCCCCCAACGTTTGCGAAACCACCCGCAGCAAGCTGTTGGAGTTTTCCGCCTGGCGCAAGCGCGTGCGCGCAGAGACGGCGAACGGGCCTTCTGCAACAGACTCCGGCGATCCAACGCGCAAAGTTGCCTGAACGGTTGCTCGGCAATTTTCGACTGGCATCGGGCCCATTCTCCCAGCACAATTGCCACGTGGCCTCTGCGGAGGCAGCCCTGAGTCGCGACGCGGCCAGCCCGCCGTTCAACTCAGCTAATCCCACCTCGTATTTTGCCAGGCACGGAGGGCAGCCATGAAGGGCAATAAGGAAGTCATCGAGGCGTTGAATCATGCACTGAAGCTGGAGCTCGGCGCCGTCAATCAATACTGGCTGCACTATCGCCGGCTTGATGATTGGGGCTTCACCAGGCTCGCCAAGAAAGAGCGCGCGGAGTCGATCGAGGAGATGAACCACGCCGATAAGCTCATCACCCGCATCGTTTTTCTCGAGGGGCTGCCGAAGATGCAGGAAATCGCCCCTTTGATGATCGGCGAGAGCCTGAAAGAGGTGCTCGAGTGCGACCTCAAAGGCGAATATATCGCTCAGGAGTACTACACCACGGCGCGCGAAATCTGCCGCTCGCACAAGGACTACGTGTCGATGGAGCTGTTCGAGGACCTGCTGGAGGACGAGGAAGGCCACATCGACTTCCTTGAAACCCAGCTCGATCTGCTCAAAAATATCGGCATTCAGAACTACGGCCAGCTGCAGTCCGATTCCGCCGACGACGTGAAAGGGGAGGCCGACTAGACTCCAAATAGGCCCTCAGCAGCGCCCCCACTTGACGCGGGGCGCGCGCGCCTTTCCTGTTGGAGGCGGAGCGCTTGCGCGATTCAGAAGCTCGTCACATAGTCTGCTGATTTGGGCGCCGATCGCCGTTTCGGGGATGCCTCATGGTTGCAGGGACTGGCAGGATCGTTGTCCTTGTTTCGCTTGCCCTTCTTACTTTCGGCCTGGCAACGGCGGCGCAAGCCAAACGCGTGGCGCTTGTCGTCGGCAACGACAAGTACGAGAACGTTCCCGGTCTTGATAAGGCCGTCAATGACGCGCGCGCCATCGCCCATACTTTGCAAGAGTTGGGTTTCGAGGTGATCCTTGCAAAGGACGTTACGCGCCGCGCGATGAACCAGAAGGTTCAGGACCTCGCCAACAAAATCCGGCCGGGCGACCAGACTCTTTTTTTCTATTCGGGACACGGGGTGCAGATGGGCGGGCACAACTACTTGCTCCCCACCGACATTCCCCTTGCCAGGCCTGGACAGGAAGAGTTCATAAGGGCCGAGGCCGTGAGCGTCGACCATGTGCTCGACACGATTCTCGGACGGGGTGCCCGTGTGGCGATCCTCATTCTCGACGCCTGCCGGAATAATCCGTTTCCAAAAGAGGGCGAGCGCATTGTCGGCGGAGAGACGGGCTTGGCGCGCATGGTGGCCCCCGAGGGGGCCTTCATCGTCTACTCGGCGGGCGAGGGACAAGAGGCGCTGGACGGGCTCACGGTTGGCGACAAAGACCCGAATTCGGTTTTCACACGAAACCTCATTCCCCTCCTCAAAGTCCCGGGCCTGAAACTGAACGACACGGCGCGAGAGGTGCGTCGCCAGGTGCAGCAGATCGCTGGGACCGTGAACCATGAGCAGCGCCCGGCCTACTACGACGGGGTGACGGACGACTTCTATTTCACGCGGGATACCCGCGCCACGGTCCGCGAAACCCAAGAAGAGACCCTATGGGAAAGCATCAAGGACTCCGACAAGCCTTCTGTCTTTGAATTCTACATCAAGCAGTTCCCCCAAGGCCGCTATGTGGCGCTGGCCAAGCTTAGGATCTTCCAGCTGAAACAGCAGAAGGTCGCCGGTGCTTTTCCGATGCCGGCCGATCAGCGCGCGCTCAAGCCTAGTCCCCCGGAGAGCGAACGCGAGAAGGAACGTCTGGAGAAGGCACGTCAGGAGAAGGAGCGCATTGCGCGCGAGGCCCGTGAGGCCGAAGCAGAACGTGCCGAGAAGGAACGTTTGGATACGGCACGTCAGGAGAAGGAGCGCATTGCGCGCGAGGCCCGCGAGGCCGAAGCCAAACGCACCGAGAAGGAACGTCTGGAGACGGCACGTCAGGAGAAGGAGCGCATTGCGCGCGAGGTCCGCGAGGCCGAGGCAAAACGTGCCGACAAGGAACGTCAGGAGACGGCACGTCAGGAGAAGGAGCGCATTGCCCGCGAGGCCGAGGCAAAACGTGCCGAGGAAGAACGTCTGGAGACGGCACGTCAGGAGAAGGAGCGCATTGTCCGCGAGGCCCGCGAGGCCAAAGCAAAACGTGCCGAGGATGAACGTCTGGAGACGGAACGTCGCGAGAAGGAGCGCGCCGACCGCGAGGCCCGCGAGGCCGAGGCAAAACGTGCCGAGAAGGAACGTCTGGAGAAGGAACGTCAGGAGGCCGAGGCAAAGCGTCTCGAAGAGGAGCGCGCAGCGAAGAAGACCGAGGCGCAAGGCGCGGCCGAAGGAAGTTCGGACAAGCCCTCTATGGTTATTGCCAAGCTGACACCGGAGGAAGCGCCTGAGAAAGCAGGGCTCGAGCCCGAGCAACGCTCTGAATTCGTCCGTAAAATTCAAACCGAGCTACGCGAGAAGAAATGTTACAAGGGCGCGGTCAACGGGACGACCGATGATGGGGAAGGTGCCATAAAGGCGTTGAATGTGGCGCTGGACGAGCAAGGGCAAAGTGTTAAGCGGATCGAGATCCGGACCGCTTCGCGCGATAGCTTTGAGTCTTGGCTGGAGTGGCTCCTGCAAGATCTGAAGAACTTTCAATGTGAAAAGGAAAAACCCAAAGCCAAACCGAAACCCGAGCCAAAGTCCGAGCCGAAACGTGAACGACGGCATCGCGCGGAGAGGCGCCGCCGCGAGCGTCAGAGAAGTCGGCCCAGGCAGCGCAGACCATCCGGTGGCGGTGGAATGAGCCCGAGGGATTTCATGCGGGGCAATCGCTAGCAGCACGTGCGCGTGCTCGCTTTGTTCCCGGGCGCGCGCTTAAGATCTATGATTTCAAGCCTTTCAGCGATATCCGGGCCGGCGGCAGGCGGCCGGCAGTATGACATCCAATCACCATTGACGGCTCCCCGGACGGGTGGAGCGATACGCGCCAAGGAGCCAAAAGGCCTTGTGCAAAAAGGACCGTCTGACAAATCGCTGTATCTCTCCCGCCACAGGCGGTTGCAATTGGTTGCCAGGGTCGCATTCGGCCATTTGCATATCCAACGACGACCGGTAGTTTGACAAGCAAGTACTGTTGCGTATTGGGGGCGCTCGGGGGCCACCAGCGTTTGCGTGTTCGGGGGTGTAATGAGAGTTTTTGTAGGCGTTTGCGTTGCGTCGACGTTCGCTCTGGCGGCCTTCAGCTCACAGCCGGCGGCGGCTGGGGACCTTGGCGGCAGCTGCTGCGCCGACCTCGAGGAGCGCATCGCGGAGCTCGAGGCGACGACGGCGCGCAAGGGCAACCGCAAGGTCTCGCTCAGGATCTACGGCAACATCAACAAATCGGTGATGTGGTGGGACGACGGCACCGAGCAAAATACGTATGTCGTCACCAACCAGTCGACGCGCAATGTGTTCGGCTTTGAAGGCCGCGCCCAAATTACTCCCAATCTCTCTGCAGGCTATCGCATCGAGCTCGAGGCGCGCACGGCGGCGTCCGACTTCGTCGATCAGGGTTTCTTCGTTGATCCTGGTTATGGACTTGTTAGCGGAGTTGGCGCCTTCGGCAGAAAGGACATCACCGCTCGTCAATCGAACTGGTGGCTTGAGCATGTGAAGCTCGGCCGCATTACGGTCGGGCTCGTTTCGGACGCAACCGATGGAATTGCCGAGATCGATTTGTCCGGCTCCACGGCCGCTGCGGGCTCCGCTGTCGAAGCGTGGAACGAGGGCTTCTTCCTTAGAGACAAGAACACCGGCTTTTTGGTCTCGCCTGCCGGCGCAACCAATATCGGCGTGATGGTCGATCTCTTTCGCGGCAATCTGGATGGCGGCGTAGGAAATCTCGTTCGTTATGATACGCCGGTGGTCGGCGGCTTCGTCGCCAGCGCGGCCTGGGGAGAGGATGACGACTGGGACGTTGCTTTGCGGTACGCTGGCGAGTTCGGCGGATTTCAGTTTGCAGCTGGTGCGGGCTATCACGAGGGAAAGATCACCGACTCGGACAACTTCGTCGTTTTGTTTGCTCCCGGCACGATCCGCGATCACCAAGAGTGGGTCGGGTCTGCTTCGATCTTGCACGTGGGGTCAGGCCTGTTCGCGACGGTCGCCGGAGGGTCGCGCGAGTGGCCTGATACCAACATCAGCGGAGAAGACTACTTCTACGGTAAGACGGGAATATTTAAGCAATGGTGCTCGCTCGGCAAAACATCCATTTATGGCGAATACTACCACGTTTGGGATGTTGGCTCCGATGTCGCGCCGATCTTTGAGGAATCAGCCTCGATGTGGGGCACGGGCATCGTGCAGCACGTCGACGCGGCAGCCCTGGAGCTGTATGTCGCTTACCGGCGCTACTGGGCTAACGATGTAACCGACAGAATTTTCTTCCCCATTGAGCCTGACCACTCCATCAAGATGGACATGATCATGAGCGGCGCCCGCATCCAGTTCTAGGGCGGCCCGATTCAGCGCGACCCCGGTCTTGCGGCATCATGCGCTTGCGGTGAGCCTCTACGCTTGCCGCCGTTGCGCGAAACATTGTTTCGCCAATTTTGGATGGTCTTCGCGTCGTCGTGGTGCCAGACTGGTGCGGTCCCGGACCAGAGCCATGTCACGCAAAGGAAGATCGGCGATGCAGACCATGCGGATCGGTTTATTGACAGCGGCGATGATGGTGCTGGCGGCGACTGGCGGTCCGTCTGCCGCGGCCGACGTCACCTACGCAACCCAATATAAGTGCACCGACAAGGCCGTGGCGGCCCTCGATGACGCCAAGGAGCTCAAGGATCGCAAGCTTTTCACCAGCCGGTTGGACGCCGCTCTTGCCACAGGCGACTGTTCGGTGGTCGTGGCTGAGGAAGCAGCCGTGGTTACCCCGCCCGAGCCAAAGCCAACGGCAGCAGCAAAAAACGGCGTAGTGCACAAAAAGACGCGTTCCATCCGCCGTCAGAGGACGGCGCAGCGCGACGACCGTAAGGACTATTTTCCCCCGTCGTGGCTATTCCGCCCGCGGCGCTAATTAAGACCCTCGGCGAGCGGCTCAGACGCCGTTCCTGTCCGCTTCGAGCGCGCGGAAGTGCCCGCGCTGCTGCAGCCAGGTCATGAGCGCTAGCGCCGGCAGCGCGGCCAGCGCGGTTCCCACGAAGTAGATCGGCCAGCCGAGCGCTTCGGCCGCAAAACCCGTTCCCGATGAGAAGAACGTGCGCCCGGTGGAGGCCAGCGCCGTGAGCAGGGCATATTGCGTTGCCGTGTGCAGGGGATTGCGGCAGAGCGCGGACAGATAGGCGACGAAGATCACCGTGCCGATCGCGCCGGAGAAGTTCTCGATCACGATGGCGATGGTCAGCGCCCAGGCGCTCACGTCCTGCCAGCCCAGCCACACGAACACCAGGTTGGAGATCATCTGGATGATGGCGGCGAGCCAGAGCGCGGTGACGAGCGGCAGGGCGCGGGCCACCGCGCCGCCGGCGAACCCGCCGATCAGCAGCGCAGCGAGCCCCACGCCCTTCACGATCGCCGCGTAGGCCGCCTTCGAATAGCCGAGCGAAAGCACGAAGGGTGCGGTCATGGTCCCGGCGAGCGCGTCGCACAGCTTGAACAGCACCACGAAGGCGAGAACGGCGAGCGCGGCGTCGCGCAGCAGGAACTCTGAGAACGCTCCTTTTGCGGTCTTAAACAGGCGGAAAATCGCGCCGCCGCCTTGATCCGTCTCTTTGTCCGCCGGGTTCTCGGGCTCTTTGGCAAAAAGGGCCGCGGCAAGTCCGATGAGAACCAGGAGCGCTGCACCGGCATAGGCGACGGGCCAGATCGCCTCTTTGCTCAAGCCCCGCGACTCAAGCCAAGCGGAAAAGCCGATCACGCCGGCGCCGGACGCCAGCATGCCGACGCGGTAGGCGGCGACATAGCTCGCCATTCCGGCGGCCTGCTCGTCGGTCGGCAGGCTTTGCACGCGAAAGGCATCGACGATGATGTCCTGGGTGGCCGACGCGCTTGCAACGAGGAGGGCGGCGAGCCCGACCATCAGCGGCGCGCTCAGCGGATCGCGGGTGCCGAGAAACACGATCGTTGCCATCAGCACAAGCTGCGAGGCGACGAGCCAGCCCCGGCGCCGTCCGAGCCGCCGCGTGAGATAGGGCACGTGCCAGGCATCGACGACGGGTGCCCACAGGAATTTCAGCGTGTAGGGCAGGCCGGCGAGCGACAAGAGCCCGATGGTGCCGAGATCGACCCCGCGATCGGCCATCCACACGCGCAACGTCTCTCCCGACAGCGCCAACGGCAGGCCGGAGGAGAAGCCGAGAAACAGAATGACGAGCACGCGCGGGCGCAGATAGACGGCGAGCGCGGCGAGGGCCGGCACGCGCTGGGCTTCCTCGGTCTGCGTCGGCGCGCTCATGGTCGGGTCGGTTGGCTGTGAATGGGAAGGAGGCGAAAGACCTGCTAGTAAGGCCGGGCGCAACTGTCGACCGTGAGAGTGACCGGAGTGCGGCGGCAAACCGGGGGAGCGGCATGGGACGCTACATCTTGGCGATCGATCAGGGCACGACCTCCTCGCGCACCATGCTGTTTGATGAGGAGTTCGCCGTCGCCGCGCGCGCCCAGGAGGAGTTTGCGCAGCATTTCCCCGACTCCGGCTGGGTCGAGCATGACCCGGAGGACATTTGGCACTCAGTCGTCGCGACCGCGCGGGCGGCAATGTCCTCGGCCGGCGCCGGCGCCTCCGACATCGTCGCCATCGGCATCTCCAACCAGCGCGAGACCGCGCTCGTATGGGAGCGGGCGACGGGCAAACCGATCCACAACGCCATCGTCTGGCAGGACCGGCGCACGGCGCAGGCGTGCGAAGCCTTGCGCGCGAACGGCCTGGAGGCGACCGTCACGGCGAAGACGGGGCTGCGATTTGATCCCTACTTCTCCGCCACCAAAATCGCCTGGCTGCTCGACGAGGTCCCCGGCGCGCGCGCCAAGGCGGAAAAGGGCGAGTTCGCCTTCGGCACGGTCGACTCGTTCCTGTTGTGGCGGCTGACCGGCGGGCGCGTGCACGCAACCGACGCAACGAACGCCAGCCGCACCTGCCTGTTCGACATCCACACCGGCAGTTGGGACGATGAGCTGCTCAATATTTTCCGGGTGCCGCGCGCGCTTCTGCCCGAGGTGCACGACAACGCCGCCGAGTTCGGCCTGACGGAAGCCGGCATTCTCGGCGCCGCCATCCCCATCCGCGGCATGGCGGGCGACCAGCAGGCGGCCACCATCGGCCAGGCCTGTTTCAAACCCGGCATGCTGAAATCGACCTACGGAACCGGGTGTTTTGCCGTCCTGAACACGGGGACCGATGCCGTCGCCTCGCGCCACCGGCTGCTGACCACAATCGCCTATCAACTCCAGGGGCAGTGCACCTACGCGCTGGAAGGCGCCAACTACATCGCCGGCGCCGCCGTGCAATGGCTGCGCGACGCCTTGAAGATCATCCCCGACGCCGCCGCGGCCGGTCCCATGGCACAGGCGGCCGACCCCGACCAGGACGTCGTTCTGGTGCCGGCCTTCGTCGGGCTCGGCGCGCCCTATTGGAATTCCCATTGTCGCGGCGCGCTCTACGGTCTGACGCGCAACACCGGCCCCAACGAGATTGCCAGGGCGGCGCTCGAGTCGGTGTGCTTTCAGACCTACGATCTCTTGCAGGCGATGCGCGGCGACTGGCCGGGAACGGCCGACGCGCTCCTGCGTGTGGACGGCGGCATGGCGGCCTCGGACTGGACCATGCAGCGCCTCGCCGACATCCTCGATGCGCCGGTAGAGCGGCCGACGGTTCTTGAGACCACCGCGCTGGGCGCCGCCTACCTTGCCGGCCTGCAATGCGGCTTTTACCCGGAGCCGGAGGTTTTCGCCCAGCGGTGGGCGCTAGATCGGCACTTCGCTCCGAGCCTGAGCTCGGTGGCGCGGGCGCGCAGGCTCGCCTCGTGGCACCATGCCGTGCGCCGCACGTTGCTGGAAAGCGAGCCGCGTCCTACCTGAGGGACATGCCCAAGCTGCTCATCCTTCTCGGGATCGTGCTGATTGCCGTCGGGCTTGCCTGGCTTGCCGGCGAGCGGCTCGGTCTGGGGCGGCTGCCCGGCGACATTGTCATCGAGCGCGGCAACGTGCGCATCTACTTGCCCCTCATGACCTCGCTCATCGTCAGCGTTGTGCTCTCGCTCGCGTTTTGGTTTTTCTCCCGCTGACACCGTGTTCCGATCCGTCATCCCGGAAGCCGCGTCAGCGGGCTTCGGTGCAATTTGCAGGATCCCGTGTCTGCACCGCACCGCTTCGCGCTGCGGTGCGCACGGGAGGACGGGTGGGACAGGGGCTAGCGGATGAAGGCGACGACGCGGGCAGGGGCGGCCGAGCCGCCGACGATCTTCAAGGGAAACACCATGACTTCGAAGCCCTTGGGCGGCAGCGCGCCCAGGTTCGTCAGCTGCTCCATGTGCCAGTAGGGGCGGCGCTGGCCGACGCGGTGCGCCTCCCAGAACAGCCGATCGTCGTTCGTCGCCTTGGCCTTGGCGATCTGGGCGCGGAACGGCAGGTCCCAGCCCCACTGATCGATGCCCATGACGGTGGGGCCCTGGTCGAGCAGCCACTCGGTTGCCGCCGCGCTCATGCCGGTGCCGGTTTTCCAGAATGCCTTGGTGCCCATCAGCCTGTCGCGCCCGGTTCGGATCAGCACGATCGTCTTGGCGTCGAGCGCGGCGCCGGTCTTCGCCAGGGCCGCTTGCATGTCGGCGACGGTGATCGGGTCGTCGTCGGCCTTGTGCGTTAGGTCGAGCACGACGCCCGGCCCCATGCATTTTTCCAGCGGGAACTCCTCGATTGTCTGCGCCCGTTTTCCGCCGGACATCGGGCCGTAGTGCCACGGCGCATCGATGTGGGTCGTGGAATGCACGCCCATCTTGGTAATCGTATCGTCGGCCCAGCCGGCGAAATCCTTGGGAAAGAGCCGGGGCGGAAGCCCCAACAGCCAGACCAAGAGCTTGGCGGTGCGGTGCGGCTTGTGCTTGACGCGTACCTGCATGAAGCGCGGATCGCCGCGGTTGAACTGAATGGGCTTCGACAGATCGATGATCTTCATGCGCGCCTCGCAACAATACGATTCGAGAGCGTCCCGATCCCCTCTAACCCGATCTCGATTCTGTTGCCAGATTTCAAGAGATGCCCCGTCTCGATGCCGCTGCCGCCGGGCAAGGTCCCAGTGCCGAAGAACTCTCCCGCCTGCAGCGGCTCGCCGCACGAGGCGTGGGCCAGGACCTCGCCCAGCGACCACTTTGCGTCAGCCGTCTGGGGCTCGGCGATAAGCGCGCCGTTGAGGCGCACGTGGCCCTTGAGCTTGCGCCAGCGCGGCAGGATCTCGTCAGCCGTCACGACGACTTTGGAGATGGCGCTGGCAAAGTGCTTGGCCTTCTGCGGTCCGAACCCTGAGGCCATCTCGGCCGCCTGCACGTCGCGCGCGGAGAAATCGTTCAGCACTACAAAGCCACCGATCGCCGCCTCGGCCGCCTCTGGCGGGGCATCGAGAAGCGGGTGGGCCAGAACGAAGCCCAGCTCCAGCTCGTAATCGAGCGCGCGCGTGTAGGAAGGGATGGCGATGTCGTCGCCGTCGCTCGCGAACGTCAAATGGTTGCCCAGGTAGTAGAGCGGCTGGCGGTACCAAAGGCGATGCGGCTTCAGCTTGGGAAACGTGCGGTTCGTCAGCGCCTCGAAGGCGTGCACGACCGGCGCTGCACGCGGCATGAAGGCGTGCACGAACCCGCGTGCCGCGGCAACGGCGTGCGCCTCGTAGAGCATGAAATCGCGGAACGAGCGCGGCGCGAATGGGATCACGACGTGGGCATCGGACGTCGCCTCCGGCTCGAGCCCTTCCGCCGCCGTCGCAATACGCGCGCGCGTCTCAAGCGGCGCGCCGAGCAGCGCCACGAGATCGACGCCCAATTGTCGGGCGTCTTCATGTCCGGGTTGTGCAAGGCGTGCCAATGACTTGCCGACCGCGACCCAGCCTTGGGGCGCGAGAAGTTCCAGATGCAAGTCCGACCCGGCCTTGACGCGCCGCAACTTCATTCGCTTGCCTCACCTTGCTCGCATTGTCATGGATCATTTTAGATCTTGGGAACATGATAGAGTGTATGACGCACTCGACCATTGGGGCCCAGTGCCCATAAACGAGAGGAGAGCCCATGCACAAGATCGCGAAAGCGACAGCCGTTGTTTTGGCGACGGCCTTCACCCTGGCCGTCGCCGCTTGTTCGCCTTCGACACCCAACGAGTTCGCCGGCACCTGGAAAGTCAGCGACACGTCGGGCGCGCCGTTCGAGATCGTATTGGCGACCGATGGAAGCGCGACGGCCGATCGCAGCGGAGAGGCCCTGGAAGGCACGTGGAAGGAAGAGAGCGGCGCCGCGGTCATCACTTGGAAGGAAGGCTGGACGAGCAAGATCGCCAAGGAGGCCGACGGCTACAAGAAGATGGCCTGGGACAAGGGCGTGTCGATGGATAGCCCGCCGACCAACACTTCGGATGCGGAAAAGGTGAAGTAGGCGCATTGCGCCGCGTATGCCGGATGCGAGACAAAAGGGGGCGTCGCTAAGCGGCGCCCCTTGTTGCTAGGAAAGGCTTTGCCAAGACTGGAGCATCGCTATGTCGATCACGCTGTCGCAAATTATCGTCTGGCTCATCATCGGTGCCGCCGGCGGGACGCTCGCGGGCGCGGTCGTGCGCTGGCAGCGCGAGGGCTTTGGCTGGTGGACCAACCTTGGCATAGGCCTCATCGGTGCCGTCGTCGGGGGTATCCTGTTCCCCTTGTTCGGCATTCTTCCGGGGCTTGCGAACATCGCCATCTCGCTGCGCGACATCGTGTCGGCCTTCGTCGGATCGATCCTGTTTCTGTTGGGGCTGTGGCTGTGGCAGCGTTGGCGCTGAGGCCCCGCCGTCTATCCTTGACGCCAGTCAATGCCGGGCCAGGCGCACCTGCTAGGAACCCGGGCGGAGCCGAAGCTTAGCGGTCCTTCAATTGGAGCCCTCATCATGAACTGCCGGAATAGCGCGCGGATGCTCTTGGGCGTGCTCTTGGTCGCCGCCGCCGCAAGTGTGGGCACTCTGAGCGCCGTTGCGACGTCGCCCGAGGAGTCGCCGTTCGCAAAGCGTGATCCTTGGATGCCCGAGTGGATGATGCAGGAGCCGGGCGGTCCCGGTCCTATGTCGCCCACCATGATGTCGCGCATGCTGCGGCACGCGGAGTTTTTGAACTTCGGCGTGCCCAAGGCCTACGAAGGCACCCGGTCTCCCCTGAAGCCCGAGGGCAAGGCGATCGCCGAGGGCCGCGCGCTTTTTGCGGCCAATTGCGCCGCTTGCCACGGCCCCGACGGTTTGGGTGACGGCAATGCGGGCAAGGCCTTATCGCCGTCGCCGGCGGTGCTCGCGTTCATGATCACGCGTCCGATTGCCGTCGACCCCTATCTGTTGTGGTCCATATCCGAGGGCGGCAAGCAGTTCCAATCCGATATGCCCTCCTTCAAGAGCAAGCTGACGCGCGAGGAGATCTGGCAGATCATCGCCTATATGCGCGCAGGGTTTCCAGGGCCCGACCTGGAGATGCCCGAGCCGTAAGCCGGTTCGCAAGAGGAGGCCTTCATGGTCCGCGTCGTCGGGATCGATCATATTTCGCTGCGGGTCGGCGACTACGTGAGGTCCAAGGCGTTCTACGGAAAGCTCATGCCGTTTCTCGGCTTCAAGATGCTCGATGAGTTCCCCGATACCATGGGCTGGACCAACGGCAAGACGCGGCTGTGGATCGGCCAGGCGGACGCCGAAGGCAAAAAGCACACCCATCGCATCGGCAACATCGGCTTTCACCACTACGCCTTCGAGCTGGAAAGCCGCAAGGACGTCGACGCCCTGCAGGCCTTCGTCAAAAAGCTCGGTGCGAAAATCGTCGATCCGGCGGGCGAGTACTATGACGACTATTACGCGGTGTTCTTCCTCGATCCCGACGGGCTGAAGCTCGAAGGCATGAAGTGGGGCGAGCGCCGTGCGCGCCAAGCGCGCAAGGCGAAAAAGACCGCCGCCGCCAAGACGACGTCCGGCAAGAAGAAAGCCATCAAGAAAAAGAAGCTCCGCAAGAAGGCCGCGTGAGCGCTCCGTTCAGCATTTGGTGGCAAATCGCCTGCATGAAGGAAGCGTACGCGCCGCTTCTTTGGAGGCTCAAATGGATTTTCGCGGCGAGTTCGCCGTCAAGCCCGGCCAGGACCTGAAGCTTGGTAAGATCGATCCCGGCTACCACGGTCCTCACGCCAGCGAGGACGAGGCGAAGGCCGAGCTCGAGGCCTACAAGGAAAAAATCAGCAAGCTGCAGCGCACGCTTTACGGCGACGGCTCCAAGGCCCTTCTGATCGTGCTGCAGGGCATCGACGGCGCCGGCAAGGACGGCACCTGCTGGCACGTGATCAGCGCCATGGACCCGCAAGGGGTCAAGGTGACGGGCTTCAAGCAGCCGACGCCGGCGGAGCTGGCGCACGACTTCCTCTGGCGCGTCCATGTGCACGCCCCCGCCAAGGGCGAGATCGCCGTGTTCAATCGCTCGCACTACGAGGATGTGCTGGTCGCCCGCGTGCACGAGCTGGTGGCGAAACCCATGTGGGAGGCGCGCTACGCCATCATCAATCAGTGGGAGCGGCTCCTCAACGAGCAGAACGCGACCACCATCCTCAAGTTCTTCCTTTACATCTCCAAGGAGGAGCAGCTCGAGCGCTTCAAGCGCCGGCTCGACGATCCCGCCCGCCAATGGAAGATCTCCAAGGCCGACTACACCGAGCGCGCGCGCTGGGAGGATTACATCGCCGCGTTCGAGGCGGCGCTGAGCAAATGCACGATGCCCTACGCGCCCTGGTACGTGATCCCGTCGAACCACAAGTGGTTCCGCAACCTCGCGGTGTCGCAGATCATCGCCGATACGCTCGAGGAGATGAACCCGCACTGGCCCAAGCCGACGGTCGATCTCGACGAGATCCGCCGGCTCTATCACGGCGCGGCGGGAAAGACGTGAGCCCTGACGCGCTGGCGCCAGCCATGACGCCGCCACGATCGGAACCTAGACGTCCAGCCATGAGCAGCTAGCCACCCTCCTTTGCAGAGATCCCCGTGCCGCGCATGCGATGGCGCATGCGCGTTTGCACGTCTGCAAAGGAGACCTCATGCAGCGGATTTTCCTGCCTTTTTTGTTTCTTCCCTCGCACGCGGCGCAGCGCCTCATCGGCCGCGACCGCGATAAGGTGGCCGTGCTGGCGTTGCAGGCCATCCTTCGTAGCCACAAAAGCCTCGAGGTCGCCCACCAGCAGATCCGCTATCGCGGCCACCACCTGGCGTTCTCGTCGCGGATCACCGCAGGCGGCGAGCTCGTCGTCGAGCTCGACGTCGGGGACGCGCGCCTTAAGGACCGGCTGGTGCTTGAAGAGGAGTTGAGGGCCGCAGGGCGGAGAGTGAGGGGGATCAGCAGCGAAGGGCGCCGCCGGGTCGGCTGACCGGATTACGACGACACGCTCACTTTGCCGGCTGCGGGTGTTGAGGCACTCGCAGCCGCCTTACTTAGACAGCTCCGTCTTCGCATTGTTGAAGATGTTGTTGAGGCCGTCGCGGATGCCGCCCACGCTGACGATGATGCCGAGCGCGATGATGCCGGCCATGAGCGCATACTCGATGGCCGTCGCGCCCGAATTATCCCTCGCAAAGCGCCTGGCGAAGTTTTTCATGACGCCGCTCTCCCAAGCCGTTGCAACCTGGGAGCAATTTGCGCCATAAATTGTTAAATGATCCTGATTTGCCGCGTAGCCCCACCCCCGGCGCAGCCAATAAGCCATTGGAATATAAGGAAAATCTGGTAGCGGGGGAGGGACTTGAACCCACGACCTACGGATTATGATTCCGCCGCTCTAACCAACTGAGCTACCCCGCCATGGGAGAGCGCTTAATAAGGAGCGCGGCGCGAAACTGTCAAGGTCGCGCCCTGAAGAGCGCTCTACTCGGCGGCGATGGCCCTGCGGCCTGCGTCCTCGCGCTTGCCGAAGCGCAGCATCGTGAAGAGGCCGAACGGGCGCAGGGACTTGCATTCGATCAGCTCCAGGTCGTCGCATACCGTCACGCGCGAGACGTCGAATACCGAGCGCCAGCCGATCCTGTCGGCGAACGGCGCCATGCGCCGCTCCACCCATCCGCGCACGCCCTCGCGCTGGCTGAAGTGATTGATCAGCATCACCTCACCGCCGGGCTTGGTCACGCGCGATAATTCGCGCATCACCGCTTCCGGTTCCGGCACCACGGTCATCACGAACATGGCGACGACGGTATCGAAGGCGGCATCGGGAAACTTCAAGTCGCCCGCGTCCATCTCGTGCAGGCCGGTCACGTGGTCGAGCGAGCCCGAGGCCACGCGCTCGCGCGCCTTTTCGAGCATCTCCGGGGACAGGTCGATGCCGACGACCTCCAGGTGCTGCTCATATTCGGGGAGCGAGAGCCCAGTTCCCACCCCCACCTCGAGCACGCGGCCATCACCGGTGTTGATCACCTCGACGGCGTGCCGGCGCCCCTCTCTGGCGATGAGACCGAAAGTGAAGTCGTAGACGGGGGCCCAACGGCGGTAGGCGTCAAGCACCGCGCTCTCTTCAATGCGGCCGATTCCGACGATGCGCCCCTGCACGCGCTCCAACAGCGCCGGCTGGCGCCGATACTCGGTATCCAACATCGATTTCATTGGGTACTCGCTCCCTTTTATTGACGCGACCCAAACCCTCCAGAACGCTCACCGCCTAAAGCACGCTCGCATCCCTGCTCAACTCCGCTTCGGAGCTTCCGATGGCGATGCTGTGCGCCAGCGTGCGGGCGATGAAGCCGCCGCCGAGCAGGCGGGCCTCGCTCTCCCCGTCCGCATAGAATACGCAAGCCTGTCCCACCGCGACCC
>Ga0315553_10000543_pt1 | contig 33218 bp, 33 predicted proteins | sample SalMarSW160140MG_FD_203099 | JGI IMG/M metagenome (GOLD analysis project Ga0315553, IMG submission 203099) | Salt marsh sediment microbial communities from the Plum Island Ecosystem LTER, Massachusetts, United States - Salt Marsh Sediment SW1601-40 ... | reverse complement strand
TCGATCTGAAAGAAGAAAGGCCCGGCGGAGCGATCCGCCGGGCCTTCGATTTTCCCCAATTTGCGCCCAGTCTCCGTGGCATGACCCTGTCGGCCGCGGATGCCGTTCGGCGTTGACGACGGCTTGCGGTGGGTACCGGCGTTGGGAATATTGTCAACGTCTCATGTGAGCTGGTTGGCCGCCCGTGCCGGTGGTGCCGTCAAGGTCGCGTTGCGGGACGCTGTTGCGATGGAGGCTTGGTCACGGCGCCGCAATCGTGATTGAGGTTTTCCGGGCGCTGGGAGAGCGTGTGGCATGAACTGGGAAAGGTGGATTCGTCCCGGCCTGGTTGTCACCGCCATCATTGCAATTTTCGCGGTCGTCATGGAAGCCGGGACCATCGAGCGCGACCTCGGGACTCGGGTCGCGGCGCGACTAGCAGCCGAGGGCCAGGGTTGGGCATCGGTCGAGGCCTCCGCCCGCGACCTGACCATCCGCGGCACGGCGCCGTCGACCGAGTCTCAGGCGCTGGCGGTTCGCCTGGCGGCTGAGGTTCGCGGCGTGCGCGCGGTTGGCGACGATAGCGAACTCTTGCCCTTGGCCTTGCCGTATGTGTGGTCGGCCCGATGGGATGGCCAGTCGATTGTGCTGGCCGGCGCGGTGCCCTCGCAGGGGTTGCGTGCTTCGGTCCTCGCGGCAGCGCGTCGAGCGTTCCCCGAGGCCGAAATCCTGGATGGCATGGAGCTCGCGCGTGGGGCTACGCCAGCGTTCAATACCGCCACTACGTTTGCGTTCGAGCAGTTGTCGGAGCTTGCCGTTGGCATGGTCACGTTGACGGACGCGACGCTCGCGGTTTCCGGGAGGGCGGCCGACGCGGATTCCTACGCGGATGTCCGGAGCGCGCTCGCCGGCGAACTGCCGTCGCCGATGGGTCTCGGCCCCGTCGAGATCTTGCCGGCTCCCGCCGATCCGTTTGTGTGGTCGGTCAGTCTTGATGAGAACGCCGCCACTCTCGCTGGGTTCGTGCCTAACGAACTCGTTCAGAAGAGCCTGGTGGAGACCATCCGGGTGATGTTTCCGGGCCTACCGGCGGTCGACCAGACGGCGATCGCTTCGGGCGAGCCAGCGGGATTTGCCGAGGCGGCGCGCTTTGCGATCGAGGCGCTGACCCGGCTCAGCCGCGGCGGGGCGACGCTCGACGGACTCACGCTCGACATCGCTGGCGTCGCCAAGAGCGTCGACGACTACGAGGCATTGCGGGCGATCATCGCCGGACCGCTGCCGGTGGGCATGCAGGTGATCGCCGCGGACGTCGCTCCGGCGATGGCATCCGAATACGGGTGGCGGGGCGAGATCGCCGAGGGCAGGGTTACGCTCAGCGGCTTCGTTCCGTCGCAGGAGCGCCGCGCCGAGCTGGCGGAGTTGGCGCGTGATTTGTTCAACGGAGCGACCGTGGACGATCGCGTCCACGTGGCGGCCGGCGAACCGCTCATGGACTGGATCGGGGCGATCAAGTTCGCCATGGGGCAGCTTGCCAAGCTTCATCGCGGCAGGGTCGCCCTCGGCGACAAGACGTACTCTATCCAGGGCGAGGCGGCGAACGCGGACGCATACCTGGCTATCCTCGACGCCAACGCCCGTACGTTGCCCGCCAGCCTCGAGCTGGAAAAGGCCGATGTCGTGCCGCCGCATGCCGCACTGTACCGTTTCGTTGCAGTGCGTCGTGGGCGTGGGGTCGTCCTGGCGGGGCACGTCCCCGGCGAAGAAGGGAGGCGGGACATCCTGGCCGCGGCCCGCCGCAACTTCGGTGCGGTGCCGGTCATCGACGATCTGGCCCTTGCCAGCGGCGCGCCGGACGGATTCGTGGAGGCTGCGATAGCGGGCGTGCGTGCCGTGAACCGGTTGACCGGCGGGCGCGTTGCAATGGTCGGCCAAGCGGTGACCATCGAGGGGCTCGCTTATCACCCGGCGGCCGCAGAGGAAATCGAAGCCGACTTGGAGGCCACAGTGCCCGCCGGGTACACGGTGACCAGCCGGACGGTGTCCACAGGCCAGCCGAGACAACCCGTCGCCACCGACCATTGCGGCGACCTCCTGCAGGCGGTCCTGCACACCGGCAGCATCGAATTCAGCGGCGACCGGGCGGATATCGCGCCTGACAGCTACGGGGTGCTCGACCGCGCTTCGTCGCTGCTCACGCGTTGTCGCGATGCTATCGTCGAGATCGGCGCACACAGCGATTCGGACGGCTCGGCGTCGGACAACCGTGAACGCACGCAGGTGCGCGCCGAGGCGATCGTCGATTTTCTGGTAGACGCCGGCGTCAAGCGGGAGCGGCTGGCCGCGGTCGGCTACGGTGAGGATCAGCCTATCGCCGACAACAGCACGCCGGAGGGCAAGGCGGCCAACCGGCGAATCGAGTTCACCGTCGAACTTCAGGGTGGCGGATGATGCTCTACGTGATCGCAAACTACTGGCCGTTTCTGGCGGTGGCCCTGGCCGTCGGGGTCGTGGTCGGCTGGTGGTACCAAAACCCGCGCAGCGCCGACGAAATGACGGCGTGGCTCGAACGCGGACCGGATGAGCGGTGATCTGGCATTTCCTCGAAGTGTGGCTGTTTGTGGTCGCCTCTTTCGCGGTCGGCTGCGCGATCGGTGCGCTGGTGTACGACATTCTCGCCCGCACCAGCCTGGCGACCGCTCAGCGCGCGATCGCGGACTCGATCGGTGACGTCGTCGACCGCATGAAGGATCGTCTCGGCGTCGGGCCGGTCTGGAGCCACCGGCGAGTTGCCGCCAGCGCCGGGATGGACAGCGGGCACGGGTCCGACAACGAGTACGCGTCCCCGGTAGCGGAGCACACTGGAACGACGGGCCGCGCCGACGCGAGAGCGGAACACCCGGCGATGGCGGACAGGACCCCCTCCGCCGGGCCGGTCGAAAGGTGGCAACCCGCTGAGGACCGCAGTGCGCCGACTCCGGTTCGGCCGCCGGCCGAGACCGCGCCTTCGGCAACAGTGCGGTGGGCGCTTCCGGCTCCCTCCATAGCGCCGGCGGGGGCGGCGAGAGGGGCAGGGGCCGCCGCCGGGTCGGCCCGGGCCAGCCGAGAGATCGTCCCCAAGCGGCCAGCAACCCTGAGGGAGCCACGCAACGGCGTGCCGGACAACCTGCAGCGGATCAGGGGCATTGGCGAGCGCAACGAAAAGCGTCTCAACGCGCTCGGCATCTTCCATTTCGGTCAGATCGCCGCATGGACACCGGCCGAGATGCGTTGGGTCGCGCAGCGTCTTGCCTTTCCGGAGCGAATGGAGCGCGACGACTGGATCGGGCAGGCCATGGTGCTGGCAAGCGGCAGTGACACGGGTCTGACCAAGTCGTGGGAACGGCGGCGGATGCGACGGCTGCAGCAGCGGATGTTGATGGGGCAGGACGAACTGTACGACGACGACGACGATGAGGAGGACGATGAGACCTAGTCTCAGGCCGACGAGGCGGGCGCGTCGAGGTCGTAGCCGGCTTCAGGACGCGGAACGACGGCCTCGGGGGGCGGACCAGCGCCTTCCATGGCGGTGATGAATGCCGAGATCTGGTTGAGCACCTGGCCGCCACGCAATTGCGGTGCGTGGCCCTGATCGGCAACGGTCAAGGTTTCAACGTGCGGGTGCCTGGCAGCCATGGCGGCCACCGTTTCCGGCGACAGGAGATCCGAATTCTCGCCGCGCAGCACCAGGACCGGAATCGCCTTCAGCGCCTCAAACTCGTCCCACATCGTCGGCACCGGCTGATCGAGCTCAATCCCCTGCAGGGTCCGGGCCAGGGCCGGATCGTAGTCGTTCGTCGGTCGGCCGCCTTCGTCGCGATAGGTCAGCCGCGCGAATGCGTCCCAGTCGGTGTCGTCCATAGCGGTGAACTGGCCGCCGTGAAGGCGGTGCTGGATACGCGCGGCGTCCGCCCAATCGTCTGGAGCCGGTGTCTGGCCGACGTAGCTCTTGATTCGGGCAAGCCCGCGGGGCTCGATCGCCGGGCCGATGTCGTTCAGCACCAAGGCAGCAACCGTCTGCGGGCGCGCCACGGCCATCAGCATGCCGACGATGCCGCCGCGTGAGGTGCCGGCGACTACGGCCCGGGAAATACCAAACCGCGCCATGCCGTCGAGCGCGTCGGTCATTTCGACGAGCGGATTGTAGTTGTCGGAGTCATCGTCCCATTGCGAACGCCCGCGGCCGCGATAGTCAAAGGCAACGACGCGGCGCGGCCGGTGACGATGGCCGGCGAGGTGGATGGCCACCTCGTGAAAATCCCGGCTGTTGCGGGTGAGGCCCGCCAGGCAAACGACCGGCGTCCACGGCGACAGCCGGTCGCCGTAGTCCCGGGCGAACAGCGTCAGACCGTCGGTGCTGGTGAACGTCACCTCACGCAGCGGCGGCTCGCCGGCGGCCGGTTGTGAGTCGTCGGACATGGGGGCTTGCGAATCCTGGGCCATCAGACGCGGACTCAACGCGCGGACGTGACCCGCGTCAACGGGCTCCGCCGCGGGTGAGGTCGGTCTCGATCACCAGCGCCTGCGATTCTAGGCGGGTGCGATAGACCTGCAGGTTCTCCATTGCGCGCTGGACGTAGTTGCGCGTTTCGGTGAAGGGAATCAGTTCGATCCAGTCGACCACGTCGACCTTCGGATCGCGGGGGTCGCCGTGGCTTTGAATCCATTCGGCGACACGGCTGGCGCCCGCGTTGTAGGCAGCGAAGGTCATGACGTACGAACCACCAAAGCGGTCAATGAGGGCGCCCAGGTGGGCGGCGCCCAAGGTCGCGTTGTAGGCCGGATCCGAGGTCAGCCGGTCCCGCGAATAGGACACGCCGATCAGGCGCGCGGTCTCTTTGGCGGTGGCCGGCATGAGCTGGAGAAGCCCACGTGCGCCGGCACCGCTCACCGCCCTGGTGTTGAAGCGGCTTTCCTGGCGGGCGATGGCGTAGACGATCGACCGTTCGACCGTCAGGGTGTCGGCGGACGTTGGGATCGCGCTGATCGGGAACGCGAGCGAGTCGACCGGCAGACCGTTGCCGGCGGCGAGGATGCCGACCTGCAGAGCGATCTGATCCTCGTCGTTGTCTTCGGCCATGGCGGCAAGCAGTCCGACTTCGGCCGGATCGGTGAGGGTCTCGGCCAGGTGGCGGTAGAACAAGTCGACGTGCTCGGTCTCGCCCGCCGCAGTCAGGTGTTGGATGACCTGGACCAGTTCCCGCGCCGCGAAGCGTTCGCGGGCGGCGGCGTCGGCCGGCGGCGGGCGGGCGATGGCAAGGTGGCTGCGGCCGAGGCGCGCCGAGGCAAGCTGTCCGTAAAACGTCGTCGGGAAGCCCGCGGCCCGCGTGAAATGGAGCTTTGCCGCTTCGGCGTCGTCGCCGGCCGCGGCGGCGCGGCCGAGCCAGTACTCGGCTCGCGACAGGCTCAGAGGCCGTGTCGATATGGCGGCGATGTTCGCGAAGTGGCGCCCGGCGGTCGCGGGATCGTGCAGGTACCGGAGCGCGTACCAGCCGGCGTGGAACTCGGCTTCCGCGCGCAAGGCGCTCGAACGGGCCGCGTGGCCGGCGGCGATCTCGTAGGCGCGTTTCGCGTCACCCTCGTCGAGCACCGCGCGGGAGACCAGTCGCCGCTCGATCCACCATGCGTCGGGGTCGACGAGAACCTTCGGGTCGCGTGGCGCGGCGATCATCAGTTCGGCCGCCCGCTTGATCTTGTTGGCCCGGCGCAGCCCCTGGATGCGAGAATAAACGACAACGGGGTCCTTCTGCACCGCCGAGGTGAGCTTATCGAGCGATTTCCGAGCGCTTGACTTGCGTTTGATGACCGCAGCCACGGCGTTCGCAAGGGCGCGTTGGTTTTCGTCCAAGTGCGCCGCGGCGCGCAACGCCCCTGCGGAGCGCTCGGCGTAGAGCAGTCGGTCCATGCGCGCCTTGTGGTCGGCGCTGGTCAAGAGGCCGGAGAACTCCTTGAGGACGGCCTTCTCGATGGACGGCGTCAGGTTCTCTTCGCGCCAGTATCGGCCGATCAGCTTGGCGGCGTCGCTCTTGCGACCGGCGTCGACAAAGGCACGGGCGAGCAAGATGGTGGCGTCGTTGGAGGTGGGTGTCGTGCCGCCCAGCGCCTTGATGAGTTCTGCGCTGGGCGGCCGTTCGCGAACGAGGGCCTGCTCGTAGCGCAATTGCAACAGGCCCTGGCCCGGCCAGTCGGACAGCTTCTGCTTGATTTCGGCGATACGCGCCGATGGCACTTGCTTGTCGCCGCTCACTGCAACCAGCCACTCGACGATCTTGATGTCCGTCCGGTTGGGCAGGGCGTAGGCCGCGACCATTGCCGCTGCCGGATCGCCGTTTGCAAGCAGTCTCAAAGCGACGTTGAGGCCGGCGGAACCGAGGATCGCGTCCGAGTCCTGCCTGGGGGTTGGAGTCGGCACTTCGTTCGCTGCTAGGGGCTCGCCGGCTTGCGACTGTTCGCTGTCCTCGTATGCGGCTGCCTCATTGGCTTCCTCGTCGGTGATCACCGATTCGATCGCACTTGGCCCCTGTCGATTCGGATTGAGCCGCGGAAGAGGGACGGCATCGCCCCCGCGCAGGACCGGAACGGGTACGTCGGATGCCGCCAGACCGCCTGTCGGAAATAGCGCGGCTGCGGCGATTGCGCCCGCCATCAAAGGGCGGAGCGGCAAGCGCGATCCCGATCGCCAGGCAAACCCGATTCTCATCGATTTCGCGCGTCCTTCCGGTCCCAAGTCAGCGCGCCCCCGCCCGGCGGATGACGCTCAAAACGCACCATTATCCCGATCCGCCACTGTGTTGCCAGACTATGGCGCGGTGGTGAAGGATTGCTCAATGATCGAGGCTGGGTTGTTGCTCCGCCCAAGGCCCGGGACTATGGTCGCGGCCCAGGGAAACAGCCGAATTTGTCGACATTTCGGCCGGGGAGGGATGCTCCATGTTCAAGGGTTCGCTCACCGCGCTGGTCACGCCGATGCGCGACGGCCGATTCGACGAGGACGTGTTCCGCGCCTTCGTCGACTGGCAGATCGGCGAGGGCACAAACGGTCTGGTGCCAGTCGGAACCACTGGCGAGAGCCCCACGCTCAGCCATGACGAACACAAGCGCGTGGTGGAAGTCTGCGTGGAGGTCGCGGGAGGCCGGGTCCCGGTGATCGCCGGGGCGGGCTCGAACAATACCCACGAGGCGATCGACCTTGCTCGTTTCGCCGAAAAGGCCGGGGCCGACGGTCTTTTGGTCGTGACGCCGTACTACAACAAGCCCAGTCAGGAAGGGCTCTACCAGCACTACAAGGCGATCAACGACGCAGTCGGAATTCCGATCATCATTTACAACATCCCGCCGCGCTCGGTCGTCGACATGTCGGTCGATACCATGGCAAGGCTGTTCGAGCTGAAGAACATCGCGGGGGTCAAGGACGCGACCGCCAAGCTCGACCGCGTCAGCTTGCAGCGCCACGCCATGGGGCCGGAGTTCAATCAGCTTTCCGGTGAGGACGGCACGGCGCTCGCCTTCATGGCGCACGGCGGCCACGGTTGCATCTCGGTGACCTCGAACGTCGCCCCAAAGCTGCTGGCGGAATTCCAGGCAGCGTGCCTTGCGGGCGACTTCGCCACGGCGCTCACCTACCAGGACCGGCTGATGCCGCTCCACAAGGCGCTGTTCATCGAGCCCAGCCCAGCGGGTGTGAAGTACGCCCTGTCGGTGATCGGCAAGACAAGCGACGAGCTGCGCCTGCCGCTGGTCAAGGTTTCCGAACCGACCAAAGTAGAAATCCGCTCGGCGATGGTGCACGCCGGATTGATCAACTGATCCGATGGCGGCCAGGAAGGACAAGCCGACGGTCAGAGCCGCGGCCGTCAATCGGCGCGCGCGTTTCAACTATGTCATCGGACAGACGTTGGAGGCCGGGGTTGCGTTGAAGGGCTCGGAAGTCAAGTCTTTGCGGGAGGGGCGCTCGAACATCGCGGATTCCTACGCCGGCGAGCGTGGCGGCGAGCTCTGGCTCTACAACGCCTACATCCCGGAATATCTGCAGGCCAACCGCTTCCAACACGAGTCGCGCCGGCCGCGCAAACTGCTGCTCCACAAGCGGGAAATCGGGCGGCTGATCGCTGCGGTCAATCGCGAGGGAATGACCCTCGTGCCACTCAAGATTTACTTCAACGAAAAGGGTCTTGCTAAGGTTGAGCTTGCGGTTGCTCGGGGCAAGAAGCTACATGACAAACGCGAGACAGAAAAAAAGCGGAGCTGGGAGCGGGAGAAGGCGCGGCTGATGCGGGAGAAGGGGTGACGGGGCGCCGCCGTCGGAAAAGAATGCCTCGCGCGGCGGCGGGCTGATGATGCCGCGGTCGACGAAGGGAGCACCGGTGCCTTTGGCAATCGTCGCGTGCGGTGGGCCTCACCACAGTTGCCGCACCCTTTTGCGTCCTGCGCAGTAATTGAGATGATGGTATAGGCCATTCTTCTCTCCTCAGGTCGTGGTGGTGGCTGAGCGGTCGCGGGTCCCCTTGGCCGGTCAAATTCGGTATACGTGCTAAGTCTTTGTTCAGGGACCAACAAGGGCCGCCCCGCAAGCCGTGTACGTTCGCAATTTCGAAGAACAAATACGGGCTTCGCCAGACCGCCCGTGCGTTCTCTTGGAGGAGCGCACGGTGACTCGTGCTGAACTGGGTGCGGAGGTCGCAGGCACGGCGGCCGAGTTGCACCGGCTGGGCCTACGACCCGGCGATGTCGTGGGCGTGACCATCGGTGATGACTGCCACCACCTGATCGTCTCGCTGGCCCTGATGCGGCTCGGCTGCCCGCACCTCGTTCTGCCTACCTATGAGCCGGTACCGTATCGGGAGGAACTCGCGCGTCGCGTCGGCGCGGTCGCGGTGATCGCGCAAAGTGCGGACGCTGGCTTTGACGGGATCCCGTCTGTGCTTGCGCCGGAGTTGCCGGCGGCCGGCGCCGCCGCGCAGTCGGCGCTGCCGCCACTTCCGGGCAACGATGTGGTCTGCACCTATATCGCCAGTTCCGGTTCGACTGGACTGCCCAAGCTGGTGCCGCTCACCCATTCGCAGTTGTTTCTGCAGTCGGTGGCGTTCCACGGTGCGGGGCAGGCCGAAACCTATTTCCGTCCGGCATCCATTGAGTTCAACAATTCCAAGCGTCAGCGGCTGTATGTTCTGGCAACGGGTGGAGCCAACGTCTTCGCTGACGCGAATCGAGAGCAGGCCATCGAAACCTGCCGCCGACACGCGGTCACCTTGTTTGCACCAGGCCATGCCCGGGCGCAGGCGATGGCCGAGAGGGAGGGCGGCCTGACCGCTCCACTGCCTGCAGAAACGGAGCTGCGGCTGGACGGCGCACCGGTGAGCCGGCAACTCCGTCAGGGAATCATCGCCAAGCTGACGGCGCGCCTAAATGTCACCTATGGGGCTACCGAGGCCGGGTCTATCGCCTCCGCGGGCCCCGATATGCACGAAATCGATCCGGACATTGTAGGGTTGGCTCGACCGGGCATCGAACTCGCCGTCGTCGATTACGACGGGCGCCCCGTTCCCGATGGCGCGACCGGCGATGTCCGCCTGCGCGGCGATGCGGTCGTTACCGACTATGCTAATGATCGAGAGGCAAGCGCCCGCGCCTTCCGCAACGGTTGGTTCTATCCGGGCGATCGCGGGCGGCTGCTCGACGGTCGCTATCTATGCGTCGAAGGTCGCGCCGACGGGATGATGAATCTCGCCACGATCAACGTGTACCCCGCCGAGATCGAGCGGGTAGTGCGCGCATTGCCCGGCGTTGTCGAGTGTGCAGCCTTCTCGGTCAGCCTGCCCGGGTTTGGCGACGTACCGCTGGTAGCGGTGGTCGCCAGGCCGCCTGCGACGGAGCAGGGTATTCTCGGTGAAGCCCGGGCACACCTCGGTCTGCGTGCGCCGCGCAAGGTTTTTCTTGTCGACTCGTTGCCGCGCAACGCGGTCGGCAAAGTCGCTCGTGCCGAACTCGCTGACTTCGTCAAACCCGCACAACGTTGAATGCAAGAACTGAGTGTATGTCGCCCCAATCCGGCCATAACCTGACGCAGATCGTCGCCGAGGCAATTGTCCAGTGCGGGCTGGTTCTGGAAGGTGTCGACGATCCGTCCGACACGGAGGCGGTGATGGCCCGATCCTTCCTGGAATTGGGCTTCGACAGCCTCAACCTGATGGAGTTTTGCATCGCGATTTCGCTTGAGACCGGCATTGATCTGGACGTTGGCAAACTCGAAACCCTGAGGACGCCGGCGGCCGTTGTCGAATTTTTGGCGAAGCGGACGTGAGCCCGTTTGTAGATCGGATCGCCGGTCTGGTTTCGTCCGCGCACAGCGATCCCGAGTACTACCAAATACTCATCGATATCCAGAAGACCGCCACGCCATTCGAAGTCCAGGCGCTTTTGGAGGTGGCCCGGTCGTGGCCGCCGGCATTAGCGGATCGGGTCGGCCGGCTGTCGGCGATGATGATGAGGAATCATCCGACGTTGAGCCCGCACAAACGCACGGTCATCAACGACGCGCTAACGCTGTACGCTCAACCCGGTGCTCGCGCCCTCGTCCTCGGATTCACAGGTCACCGGGGCCTCCTTTTCATGCCCGTGGCGGTGACACTGCAATACTTTGCGGGTGGGTGCGATTTGCTGGTTCTACGCGATCCGGCCAACGCGGGTTTCGGCCATGGCATTGCCGGGTACGCCGCGTCGTTCCCCGCGCTGGCAGCGTCGGTCAGGCGCGACCTCGAACTCGACCGTTATGCCGGTGTTCGCTGTTTCGGCACCAGCGGCGGCGGTGGTGCGGCGCTGGCAGCGGGACTCCGCCTCGGCGCGACCAGCGCTGTCAGCTTCAGCGGCCATTTCACGGCGTCCGCCAACCATGCGGAACTCCGCCAAGCGCCGCCCGACATCGACACCATCATTCGCGAGGGCCCAGGCGACGGCGACCGCTTCTTTGGCGTTTTTGGAGCCGATAACAAGCGCGATCTCAAGAACGCCGTGGAACTCGAGGAAGCCCTCGAATTGACGTTGTGGCCGGTTGAGCACGTCTCCTCCCACAACGTCGTTTTTGCGCTTCACACGAGCGGTAATCTCGATGAAGTCATGCGCGAGACGGGCCTCAACACCTGATAGGTTTCAGTGTGGGTTTCATGTAGATGCAAGCCCGTCGCGAATGGCCCCAACCGCAGACCTGAACATCACCTCGGTGAGCCGCCCCGTGTTCGTGTTGTAGCGGGAGCAGTGGTAACTGTCGAAGAGCCTCAGGCCGCCTCCCGCGTCATGGACGGCGCCGTGGGCGAAGGGCGCGTCGCGCCGGCGCAGGCCGAGGACGTCGACGACGCTGTCGTGGGCGATGCGGCCGAGGGCGAGGATGGCGCCGAGGCGGGGCATTGCGGCGACGGTCGCGGCGAGGAACGGCCGGCAGGTGCGGACCTCCGCCGGTGTCGGCTTGTTCTCCGGCGGGACGCAGCGGACGGCGTTGGTTACGGCCGTGTCGACCAGGGTTAGGCCGTCGTCGACCCGCGCTGCGTAGGCACCCCGGGCGAAGCCGAAGTCGATCAGCGTGCGGTAGAGGAGATCGCCGGCATAGTCGCCGGTGAACGGACGGCCGCTCCGGTTGGCCCCGCGCAGGCCCGGCGCGAGGCCGACCACCAACAGGCGGGCGTCTTGATCGCCGAAGGTCGGCACGGGGGCGTTGTGCCAACCTGGTTCGGCAACCCGCCAGCGCTCGCGAAAGGCATTGAGACGCGGACAAAGCGGGCAGTCGCGACCGGGCTCGCAGGCGGTCGCAGCCGCGTCGCGGGCGGGGGGCAACGGGCCGTCAGCCGGTCAAAACGCGTCGTCTTCCTCGAATTCCTCCTCGAACGTCGAAGCCTGCGCGCGCTCCGCCTGCCGCTGCGCACGCTCGGCGGGGTCGCGGCCGACCTTGGACTGGAGCGTGGCGAGATCGATGAAGTTGTCGGCCTGGCGGCGCAATTCGTCGGCGATCATCGGAGGCTGGGTCGAAAGGGTCGAGACGACGCTCACCTTGCGGCCCTTGCGCTGGACGACTTCGACCAGGGAGCGGAAATCACCGTCGCCCGAGAACAGCACGAAATGATCGATGTGGTCGGCCATCTCCATGAGGTGGACGGCGAGCTCGATGTCCATGTTGCCTTTGATCTTGCGGCGTCCCGAGGCGTCGACGAATTCTTTAGTCGGTTTGGTGACGACGGTGTAGCCATTGTAGTCGAGCCAGTCAATTAGGGGACGGATCGACGAGTATTCTTGATCATCGGCCAGCGCCGTGTAGTAATACGCGCGGAGAAGATAACCCCGAGACTGGAATTCTTGCAAGAGTTTCTTGTAATCTATGTCGAAACCGAGGGACTTCGCCGTAGCATAGAGGTTGGCGCCGTCGATAAACAAGGCGATCTTTTCGCGTGGGTCAAACATATTCATGCCTTCCGGTGTCGTTTGCTGCTACCTAAAGGCGCCGCTGCGAAACGCGTGCCCGGGATACGGGCTTAATTGGGGGCGCGTGGCGGTGCTTCTGATGGCCGGGCGGCTAGCTCCGGCAGCGCTATTGCCTTTTGTGTGTCAGCAAGAAAACGGATCAATCAATTTCGGCCTATGAATGTGGCACCTTGGACAGCGCATTTACCCAAAAAGCGGGCGCGTGTCACGGGCTCTCTGCTCCTCGACTCCGGCGGGCTGCCGACAAGGTTGACAAGTTGGTGACCGAGGCGACGGGGGAGCGCTTTCTGGGCTCACTCGAGCCCGAAATCGGCCTTGGTGAATATGGACGCCAAGGTAATGCCTTGCGCCCCAAGGTTTTCCGTTGCGCCTTCATTGCGGTCGACGACCGACAGCGCCCAGCTGACCTTGAAGTCACGCTGGGTTTTGGCATTGGCGATCGCTTTCAATATGGAGTTGCCGCTGGTGGTCACGTCATCGACCATCAGCACCTCCGACCCCGGCGGCAGTTCGCCGTCGATCAGTTCAAGCGCGCCATGGGATTTCGCCCGCTTGCGAACAAAGAACGCGGCTACGGGATCGTTCCTCACGTAGCTCGCAAACGCCGCCGCGCCAACTACGGGGACCGCGCCGAGTTCGAGCCCGCCGATGCACCTAAGATTATGTCGCTGCATGAACTCAGCGACGATCATTCCGATGAGGTATTGCCCCTCCGGATGCATAGTCACCTGGCGCAACTGGAAGAAGTAGTTGCTGGTCGCCCCGGACGACAGCGTAAAAGTCCCGCGCGATAGGGCGTGTTCATCGACCAACCTGCGAAGCCGCTGCCACTTTTCGTCTTCCGTGCCGATCACCTCCTGACGGACACGTGCCATCTTTGTGGCTGGCGAGGCATTCAACTGTCCGGACCTCATGAGCGCCAGAACCGTAGGATTCCCGTGCGCAGCCTAATGCGTCGACTCCGGCGAAGCCACACGGCCGTTGGCCTTACCACCAGCTTTCACGCCTAAGGGTCCAGGGGCCGATAGCAAGCCACGGGAAAACCACGGAGATTTCAATGCTCCCAGCCGGTTCGGGTCAGTCACGACTGGCGATCTTGATTTCGGGTCGGTGTTCGAACTCACAAGAGCCGGAAGGTGTCGTCGCCATCCTCGAACAATTGGGCTGTGCCGTGGGCGTTGAGTTGGGGCAGCGCGCCGACATCGTCCTCTGGGTCGAACCCGGAAAGGGCTGCCTGGCCCCCGTTACGCCTTGCTTTTCAGGGGATGTCGGCCTATATGCGCCGCCGTATCCCCAAAGGAGAGAGCCCATGGCGCGCGTGACGGTCGAGGACTGTGTCGACAAGGTCGAAAACCGCTTTGAATTGGTGCTCCTGGCCAGCCATCGGGCGCGGATGATCTCCAGCGGGGCACCGCTCACGGTCGATCGCGACAACGACAAGAACCCGGTAGTGGCGCTCCGAGAGATCGCCGACCAGACGGTGGCGCCCGAGGATCTCAAGGAGGACCTCATCCATTCGCTCCAGAAGTACGTCGAGGTCGATGAACCGGAGTCCGAGCCGGTGCCCATGATCGCGGCGGCCGGCGAAGTGGACAGCCCGACCCCGCAGCCGGAGGAAAGCGAAGTGACCTTCGACCGCATGTCGGAGGAGGAACTACTGCGGGGCCTCGAGAGCATGGTGCCGCCCGACAAGACCGAGGAATTCTGAACCGACACCCGGTCCGGGCCCTCACCCCGCTTAAACTTTCGCGTTACTATATGCGGTACTATGTATGCGGGGTCCGCCCTGCGTGGCGGGCCCGGGAACGCTGGGTTTTTGCCTCATGATGCGCCAGTACGAGCTGGTCGAGAGGGTCACGCGTTACAACCCGAACGCCGATGAGAACCTTCTGAACAAGGCATACGTGTATGCCATGCAGAAGCACGGCTCGCAGCAGCGCGCCAATGGCGACCCCTACTTTTCGCATCCACTCGAGGTTGCCGGCATCCTGACCGACCTCAAGCTCGACGACGCCACGATTGCGGTGGCGCTCCTCCACGACACCATCGAGGACACCGACGCCACCCGCGGCGAGATCGACCAGATGTTTGGCGAGGACATCGGCCGGCTGGTCGAGGGCCTGACCAAGCTCAGAAAGCTCGACCTTGTCTCGAAGAAGGCGGAGCAGGCAGAGAACCTGCGCAAGCTTCTACTCGCCATCTCGGCCGACATCCGTGTGCTCCTGGTCAAGCTTGCCGACCGGCTGCACAACATGCGCACACTCCAGTACATGCCCGAGGACGTGCGCGGGCGCATCGCCGAAGAGACCCTGGAGATCTACGCTCCGCTCGCCGGTCGCATGGGCATGCACGACATGCGCGAGGAACTGGAGGAGCTGGCGTTCCGCACGGTCAATCGCGACGCTTATGAGACGATTTCGCAGCGGCTGGCGGTGCTGCGCCGCCGCAACCGGAAACTCATCGAGCGCATCGAGCGCGAACTGACCGAGCGGCTCGACCGCGCCGGCATCACGGCCGAAGTGAGCGGTCGGGAAAAGCGGCCGTTTTCCATCTTCAGCAAGATGGAGCGCAAGGCGGTGAGCTTCGAGCAGCTATCCGACATCCTCGGATTCCGGGTAATCGTCGGCGGCGTCGAGGAATGCTACGCCGCCGTCGGCGTCGTCCACACGACTTGGGCCTCGGTTCCCGGTCGCTTTAAGGACTACATATCGACCCCGAAGCAGAACGACTACCGCTCGATCCACACGACGGTGGTCGGTCCCGGGAGCCAGCGGGTCGAACTGCAGATCCGCACTGCCGAGATGCACCGGATCGCCGAGTTTGGGATCGCCGCGCACGCGCTTTATAAGGACGGCGTAATGCCGCCCGCCAAGAAGGGTAACGGCAGGGCACGCGGCAACAGCGGGACAAAGCTCACCGGCTTCAGCGACGAGATCCGCGCCTATGAGTGGTTGAGGCGGACCATCGAGATGCTGGCTGAGGGTGACACGCCGGAGGAATTCCTAGAGCACACCAAGCTCGAGCTTTTCCAGGACCAAGTATTCTGCTTCACGCCCCAGGGCCGACTGATTGCGTTGCCGCGTGGTGCGAGCGCGGTCGATTTCGCTTACGCCGTCCACACCGACATCGGCGACACCTGCGTCGGCGCTAAGATCAATGGCCGCAACATGCCGCTGATGACCGAGCTCAGCAACGGCGATGAAGTGGAAATCGCCTGCTCAGAGGGGCAGGTCCCGCCGGCGGCGTGGGAATCGATGGTGGTCACCGGCAAGGCACGCTCGGCGATCAGGCGGGCAACGCGCACCGCAGTCCGCCGGCAGTTCGCTGGGCTCGGGCGCGAGATCCTCGAGCGCGCGTTCGCCCGGGCTGACCGACCGTTCTCGGAAGCGTTGGTGGCCGCGGCTCTGCCTCGGCTCGCCCAGAATAACGTTGAGGACGCGTTCGCCGCCGTCGGGCGTGGGGAGATTCCGCCGGTCAACGTGGTCAAGGCGGTTTATCCGGACCACCAGGAGGCGCGAGCCGCGCGCGCGCAACACGGCGGCGACGATGGCTGGTTTGGCCTCAAACGGGCGTCCGGGATGAAATTCCGCATCCCAGGCCTGTCGCGTCGCGCACATGCTGTCGGCCCGCCGCGGCCGAGCGACGCCGCCATCCCGATCCGGGGAATCCACGGCGAGGTTGCCGTGCGCTTTGCAGAGGGCGGGGCGGTGCCAGGCGAGCGCATCGTCGGCATTACAACGCCGGGCGGGGGAATCACGATCTATCCGATCCAGTCGCCGGCGCTGAAAGCATTCGACGATCAGCCGGAGCGGTGGTTGGACGTCAGGTGGGACGTCGACGCCGACAAGAAGGAGCGCTTCCCGGCACGCATCGAGGTGACGGCGATGAACGAACCGGGGACACTGGTGCAGATCTCGCAGGTGATCGCAGACAACGAGGCCAACATCTCGAACATTAAGATCCGTGATGCCGCGCCAGACTACTCGGTGATCGAGATAGACGTGGAAGTCGCCGACGTAAAACACCTCAACCGGTTGATCAGCCAGGTCCGCGCGCGGCCGGTGGTCAGCAAAGTGGTGCGGGTGAGCGAATGAGCGCGGCGCTGAGGGAAGCGGCCGTGATCAGGCCGGCCAAGCCGGGCAGCCGCGGGCGAAAGTGAAAAAGCCATGTTGTTCCGTCGCCGCGATCGTCCCGGTTTCATCAGCCGCCTTAGAGTCGCGGCCTGGCCGCGGCACTCGTGGTCGCGATCGGCCAAGTACTTTGCCAAGCGGGTGCTGAGAGTCTCAGGCTCGCCGCACGCGATCGCGGCGGGCGTGGCGGCGGGGGCGTTCGCCTCGTTCACGCCGTTCATCGGCTTCCATTTCATAATCGGCTTCGTCATCGCCTTCCTGATCGGCGGCAACATGGTGGCGGCGGCGCTGGGCACCGCCGTCGGCAATCCGCTGACCTTTCCGCTGATCTGGGCCTCGACCTACAAGCTTGGCAACGCCATTCTCGGCACCGCCGGCCAGGCCATGACCGCGCACGAGTTCTCGCGGAGCTTCGCCGAGAAGTCGTTCGACACCATCTGGCCGATTGTCCATCCGATGGTCATTGGCGCGGTGCCGCTCGGCGTGCCGGCGGCGGTGGCGCTCTACGTGGTGGTGCTGTATTCGGTGCGGGCGTTTCAGACCATGCGGCGGGAGCGGATCGCGCTCAGCCGGCGGGGCGCGGGGGGGCGGGGCGAGGACATCAATTCGACATGAGCGAAACCGGCCGCCTGCGCCTGGGCGTCAACATCGACCACGTCGCGACCATTCGCAACGCGCGCGGCGGCGGTCATCCGGACCCACTGCGGGCGGCGGAAATCGCCGCGGCGGCGGGCGCAGACGGCATCACCGCGCACCTGCGTGAAGATCGCCGCCACATCGGCGACCGCGACATCGAGCGCATGCGCGCGGCAATCGCGCTGCCGCTGAACCTGGAAATGGCAGCGACCGACGAGATGCTGGCGATCGCACTCCGGCATCGGCCGCACGCGGCCTGCATCGTGCCGGAGCGGCGCGAGGAGCGCACCACCGAGGGCGGCATCGACGCGGCCGGCCAGCACAACCGCCTGCAGCCGATCGTCACCGCGCTCGGCGACGCCGGCATCCGCGTGTCACTGTTCATCGAAGCGGACCGTCGCGCCATCGACGCGGCGGTCAGGCTCGGGGCGCCGGTGGTCGAGCTTCACGCCGGCGCCTATTGCGAGGCGTGGCACTCGGGGCGCGACGCGTTCGAGCGCGAGCGGTCGCGGCTGGCCGAGGCGGCGCGCTACGCGCGCAGCATCGGGCTTGAGGTTCATGCCGGCCACGGCCTGTCCTACGACACGGTCAAGCCGGTGGCGGTGTTGCCTGAGGTCAGCGAACTCAACATCGGCCATTTCCTGATTGGGGAGGCGATCTTCGTCGGGCTTAAGCAGAGCGTCGCCACCATGCGCCGGCTGATGGACGAGGCGCGGGCCGAGGCGCTCACGGCATGATCATCGGCATTGGCAACGACGCCGTCGACATCCGCCGCATCGAGAAGGTCCTAGAGCGCCATGGCGAGCGCTTCACGCTCAGGATCTTTACCGAGACGGAAGTGCGGAAATCGGAGCGCCGGCGGCTCAAGGCGGCCTCCTACGCCAAGCGCTTCGCGGCCAAGGAGGCGTGTTCAAAGGCGCTCGGAACCGGCATCCGCGGCGGCGTGTTCTGGCGCGACATCGGCGTGGTCAACCTGCCGTCTGGCAAGCCGACGGTGACGCTCACCGGCGGCGCGGCGGAGCGGCTCGAGGCGCTCATGCCACCGGGCCATAGGGCCGCGATTCACGTGACAATCACCGACGATTTCCCCATTGCCCAAGCGATGGTGATCATCGAGGCGGTGCCGGACGGGGCGGCGCAATAACGCAGGCAACCGGGGCGGCGTTGCGCCGGCGGCGGGGAGCCGGTATGAGGGGCCGCCAGCCGGCAGGAAGCGAAAGAGCATGAGCGTGGCAACCGAAAAACGGGCGAAGAGCGGGGGTTTTGGCGAAACCGTCAAAATCATCGTCCAGGCCCTGATTTTGGCGCTCCTCGTACGCACGTTCCTGTTCCAGCCGTTCAACATCCCGTCCGGGTCGATGGAATCGACACTGCTCGTCGGGGACTATCTGTTCGTCTCCAAGTACGCCTACGGCTACTCGCGCTACTCGCTGCCGTTCGGCCCGCACCTGTTCAATGGGCGGGTGTGGGCGGCGGAGCCGAAACGCGGCGACATCGTCGTGTTCAAGCTGCCGCGCGACAACTCGACCGACTACATCAAACGGGTGATCGGGCTTCCGGGCGATCGCATCCAGATGATCGACGGCGTGCTCTACATCAACGGCGAGGCGGTCAAACGCGAGCGGGTCGACGATTACGTTGAGTCCGGCGCTTTCGGCGCGACGACGCGCGTGCCGCGCTACCGGGAGACGCTGCCCAACGGGGTGAGCTACCTGACGCTCGATCTCGACCCGAACGGCCGGGAGGACAACACGCAGGTATTCGAAGTGCCGCCCGGCCACTACTTCATGATGGGCGACAACCGAGACAATTCGACCGATAGCCGGGTGCCACCGACGAGCGGCGGGGTCGGGTACGTGCCATTCGAGAACCTGGTGGGACGGGCGAAGATTATCTTCTTCTCGGTCGAGGGCGATGAAAGCGTGCTCGCGGTGTGGAAGTGGCCATGGACGGTCCGGCGGGACCGGATGTTCAAGTTGCTATGAAGCCCGGCAAGGGCGCGCTCGCCGCGCTGGAGCGCCGCGTCGGGTACCAATTCACGAATCGCGATCTGTTGGTGACGGCGCTGACCCATGCCAGCGCCCGTTCCCGCGCGCCTGCCCGTGACGACTACGAACGGCTGGAATTCCTCGGCGATCGGGTGCTCGGGCTTGTGATCGCCGAGATGCTGCTGGAGGCATTCCCGGAGGCAAGCGAGGGCGAGCTGTCGTCGTCGCTGGCGAGCCTGGTGCGGAAGGAGACCTGTGCGGAGGTCGCCGGCGCCCTCGATCTTGGCCTGGCGTTGATCACCGGCGGCGGTAAGGCGCACCGGCGTGGGCTGTTGACGCGGAACGTCCTCGGCGACGCTTGCGAAGCGGTGATCGCGGCCATCTACCTCGACGGCGGCATTGAGGCCGCGCGGCGCTTTATTGGCGACAACTGGGGCGAGCGCATGGCCGGCGCCCGTAGGCCCGGACAAGACGCCAAGACGGCGCTGCAGGAATGGGCGCAGGCCAAGGGCATGGCGACGCCGAAGTATGTCATCACCGAGCGGCGCGGTCCAGACCACGACTCGGTGTTCGCAGTTGAGGTTAGGCTCGACTCCGTGCGGCCCGGGCGCGGGGAGGGGCGGACACGCCGGGACGCCGAGCAGGAGGCCGCCCAGGCGGTGCTCGTGCGCGAGGGGGTGCGGAAGGACGCGTGGTGAGTGAGGCAGAGCCGACCCGGTGCGGGTTCGTGGCGCTAATCGGCGCGCCGAACGCCGGCAAGTCGACGCTCATAAACCGGCTCGTCGGCACCAAGGTCTCGATCGTTAGCCACAAGGTGCAGACGACGCGCTCGATCATCCGCGGCATCGCGATGGTTGGCCGCTCTCAGATCGTGTTCGTCGATACGCCCGGCATCTTCAAGCCGCGGCGGCGGCTCGACCGGGCGATGGTCGAGACCGCCTGGGGCGGCGCGCGCGACGCCGATCTGGTGGCGCTGCTGGCTGACGCGGCGAAGGGATTGAGCGACGAGACGCGGGTGCTGCTCGAAGGGTTAGGCGACGTCCGCCAACCGAAGGTCTTGCTCTTCAACAAGATCGATCTTGTTGAACGGCCGGTGCTGCTCAAGCTCGCCGAGGAGGCGAACCGTTCGGTCGCGTTCGAACGCACCTTCATGATCTCGGCGACGACTGGAGACGGGCTCGCCGATCTGATGGCGTATCTCGCCGGCGCGGTCCCTGAGGGCGTGTGGCTCTACCCCGAGGACGAGGTGAGCGACATGCCGCTCAGGAGCCTCGCCGCGGAGATCACCCGCGAGAAGCTGTTCGAGCGGCTGCACCAAGAGCTGCCCTACGAGGCGACGGTTGAGACGGACGGGTGGAGCGAGCAGAAGGACGGCTCGGTGCGCGTCGATCAGACCGTCTACGTCGCCCGCGACAGCCAGAAGAAGATCGTCATCGGCAAAGGCGGCCAAACCATCAAGGCCATCTCTATGGCGGCGCGCGCCGATATCGCCGAGGCGGCGGACCGGCCCGTCCACCTCTTCCTGTTCGTCAAGGTACGGGAGAAATGGGCCGAGGACCCGGAGCGCTACCGGGCGATGGGGATCGTGTTTCCGAAGGAGTGAGGCGTCAACCACCGAAGAGGCGCTCGGCTGCAGGTGTTGCAAGCCAGTCGCCACGGGGCGCACAAACGGAAGGTGGGGAGGACGGGTCGACTTCAGCGACCCGCTCGTCGAACCAAGCCTCCTCGGCCGGGTCCGGCGCTCGGCCCCAAATGCGGACGTGGTTGGGCGGGAGCGGCGTGCGGCGCGCGACTAGGTCGGCCTCAACGTCGTCGCGGAAGCCGAGCCGCAGGAGTGCGAGCGTGGCCGCTGCGCGAGTCTCGCCGATCGGTCGGAGCGCTTTGCGATCGAGCGCGAGGGCGCGGACCAAGCGGTCGCGGGCGCCCGCCGGCGCCGGGGGACCCAGTCGGCAGAGGCCGAAAGCAGCGGGTGCGTTGGCAGGGGAGCGATCGAACGCGGCGAGCAGCACCGGCGCGGCGCTCGGCCCGAGCTCGCCGAGGCGAACATGGAGAATGGGCGTCTCAAGCGTAGGATGCATCTTCAGGACGTCGACGACGTCCGGCCCAATCGGGGCGAATATGTCCGGAGGTAACGCGGCGATCATGTCGCCCAGAAACTTCACGGCGTCCCTGCCTTGCTTTCCGGCGGCGATGGCACGTTGCAGTCCTTCGACCATGAGCCATCCGTAACGATTGAGCCGGTCCTCGTCGGCAAGGAGCAACTCCTCGACGTCGCGTTCGATTGGCCGCCTCGGGTCGGCGATCACGCGGTCGAGCACGGCGTATGCGTGGTCGCGGTCGGTGTAAATGCCTCGCCTGGCGCGGCCCACGCTGCCACCTGCATCGACGAGTTCGCTCGGCTCGGCGACGTATTGCCCTTTGACCTCTGTGTAGGTGCGGGGCGCGAGGTGAAGCGCCCTGGCGAGTGCTCCGCCCGGTGCGCCGTACGGGTCACCCTCGGCCGCTACGCGCAGCCGGGCCGGCAACAGTCCGGCACCGCACTGCCATTTCGCAGCGCCAGAGTTGAGGGCGCACCCGATCACGGGGCGCGGAAGCGGAAAGTAGATGTAGCCCAATCCCGTCGTTACTTCGCCGGAACGTCCGTCGGGGGCAACGAAGCGTATCGTCGTCAGTTTGGTCGACAGAAATACGCCTTTCCGCTCTGTCGTGGTGCTGACCATCTCGATCGGCGGGCGGGTCGGGTCTTCGGGCATCCGCAGCTGGCAGACATTGGCTACCAAACGATGCTCGAAGTGAACGCCGAGCTTATGGACGCCGCGCTTACCGTTGTTGGTAATTAGCGCGCACTGCTCCTTGGTGACCAGGCGGTAGGAGAGATGGTTCAGCGGCGTGTGGCGGGGGTTGGGCGCGTAGGTGACGTCGATGCGATATTGCCTGACCAGGTTCTGAGCCATGCTATCGTCGGCGGCGACGAGGCTCATGCGGGCCGGGTCAAAGGGCAGGCTCCCAGCGCGGTTGACGCGCGACAGTTCGCGGTCGAGCAACAAAAGCTCCCCGTAGCCAAACGCCGAGGCGGCCAGATTGCCGCCGTAAGCGATCACCGGGATGATGATGAGCCAGCGCGGTGCGCGTCCCAGCCACACGTCGAGTGCCATCAGCAACAGGATGGCGTTGACGAGCACGATTGACCAAGCCGGCGCCAAGAGAAACATCAAATAGATTCCCGTCGCCGGGAACCATTGCAGGCCGGTCGTGACAAGCAGAACAATGACGGCTGGAAGCCAGCTCGGGATACCAAGAAGGGCGCGCATGCGTGCCTCTGCGGCGACTCCATCACGGAGCCGGGCGACGCTAAGGCCGCTTGGTGGGGATTTGATTAAGTCCACCGCAAAGATACAATCGGCGCGAATTATTGTTTGAAATCAGACTTTTGGCTAAATGGACTCGCTTGGCCTTTTTTTTCCAGATGCCAGCCAGAGTGCGGCTGCGTATAGCTTCCGTCTATGCAGTGGACCGACGAAGGCATCATCATCGGCACCCGTCGGCACGGCGAGACGAGCCTGATCGTCGAGTTGATGACGCGCGATCACGGCCGTCACCTGGGACTGGTGCGCGGTGGGCGCTCGCGGCGCCAGCGGCCGATCCTGCAGCCTGGCAACACCGTCACCGCTACCTGGCGGGCGCGGCTCCACGAGCACCTAGGGCACTACACGGTCGAGCCGACGGTGCAGCGCGCGGCAACCCTGATGGACACCACGGCCGGCCTCTATGGCATCCAGGCGCTTGCCGGAATGCTGAGGCTCCTCCCCGAGCGCGACCCCCACCCTCGGGTCTACGAGGGCCTCGCCGTGATCGTCGACCTGATGGACGACCCGATGGTGGCCGGAGCGCTGATCGTTCGCTTCGAGTTGCGCTTGCTCGACGAGCTCGGCTTTGGCCTCGACCTCGAACGTTGCGCCGCCACCGGCACGAACGACAATCTCGGGTTCGTGTCGCCGAAGACGGGCCGCGCGGTGAGCCTATCGGCCGGCGAATCCTACCGCGACCGGTTGCTGCCGCTGCCGCGCTTCCTCTTGGAGCCGGCTTCGGTGATGCCGGGAAGCACAACCGAGCTCACGGAGGCCTTCCAGCTCACCAGCTATTTCCTCGACCGGCACGTGTTCGGGCCGCGGGGGTTGAAGCCGCCCGACGCGAGAGCCCGACTGCTCGCACTGATCGAGCGGCCGACAGCGGCGCCCGCAAAGGCTTGAATCGCAAGGGTTTGCGGTCTATCGCCAAACCATGGCCAAACCTCTGATTCCGCCGGGCGGCGAGATCGAGCCTGTGGATCTCCGCCAAGCCCTCGAAGAGCGCTACCTCGCGTATGCGCTTTCTACCATCATGAACCGGGCGCTGCCCGACGTGCGCGACGGGCTGAAGCCGGTGCACCGCCGCATCCTCTACGGCATGCGCCAGCTCCGGCTCGACCCCGGCACGGCGTTCAAGAAGTCCGCCAAGATCGTCGGCGACGTGATGGGTAATTTCCATCCGCACGGCGACCAGGCGATCTACGACGCGCTGGTGCGCCTCGCCCAGGACTTCGCCGTCCGCTACCCGCTGATCGAGGGGCAGGGTAACTTCGGCAACATCGACGGCGATAACGCTGCGGCGATGCGTTACACCGAGTCGCGGCTGACCGAGGTGGCGCGACTCCTGCTCGACGGCATCGACGAGGACGCGGTCGACTTTCGCCCGACCTACGACGACACCGGCCGCGAGCCGGTGGTGCTGCCGGGCGCGTTCCCCAACCTCTTGGCCAACGGAGCTTCCGGTATCGCCGTCGGCATGGCGACCGCGATCCCGCCGCACAATGCGGCCGAGCTCTGCGACGCGGCACTGCACCTGATCAAGTATCCGAACGCGCGCATCGACAAGCTCGTCGAGCTGGTGCCGGGGCCGGACCTGCCGACCGGCGGCATCATCGTCGACGACAAGGCGACGATTGCCGAGGCGTACAGGACGGGGCGCGGGGCCTTCCGCGTGCGGGCGCGCTGGCGTCAGGAGGATCAGGGGCGCGGCACCTACGTCGTCGTGGTCACAGAGATCCCCTACCAGGTGCAGAAGGCACGGCTGATCGAGCGGATCGCCGAGCTTGTCGAAGCGCGCAAGCTGCCGTTCGTCGCCAGTGTCCGCGACGAATCGGCCGAGGACATCCGCATCGTCATCGAGCCGAAGAGCCGCACCGTCGACGCGGCGTTGATGATGGAGTCGCTGTTCAAGCTCACCGACCTCGAAACCCGCGTCGGCCTCAACATGAACGTGCTGTCGAAGGGCATCGTGCCAAAGGTGATGGACCTGCGGTCGGTTATCAACGAATGGCTCCAGCACCGGCGCGAGGTTCTCGTGCGGCGGACGACGTTCCGCCTGGAAGAGATCCGCCACCGGCTGGAGGTGCTCGACGGATACCTCGTCGCCTACCTCAACCTCGACGAAGTCATCAGGATCATTCGCACCGAGGACGAGCCGAAGCCGGTGCTGATCAAGACGTTCAAACTCACCGACGTCCAGGCCGACGCAATCCTCAACATGCGCCTGAGAAACCTCCGCAAGCTGGAGGAGATGGAGATCAGAGGCGAGCACGAAGCGCTCACCAAGGAACAGAAATCCCTGAAAGCATTGGTGAAATCCGAGGACAAGCAATGGGCGGCGATCGCCAGCGAGATCAAGGCGGTGCGCAAGACCTTCGGACCCGGCACGGCGCTCGGACGGCGGCGAACGAGCTTCGGCGAGGCGCCGGAGCACGACGTCGAGGTGATGCAGGCGGCGATGATCGAGCGCGAGCCGATCACGGTCGTGGTGTCCGAACGCGGCTGGATCCGGGCGCTCAGGGGTCACGAGGTCGACACCGCGGGGCTCTCGTTCAAGGGCGATGACACGCTGAAGTTCGCGTTGACGGCGGAAACCACGGACAAGATCGTGATTGCGGCGACCAGCGGCCGCTTTTACACGCTCGCAGCCGACAGGCTCCCCGGTGGGCGCGGCCACGGTGAGCCGATCAAGCTGATGGTCGACATGGAGTCGGCCGACGACGTGGTCGCGGCGTTCGTCCACGATCCAGAGCGCCGGCTGCTGCTCGCGGCGACCGACGGGCGCGGGTTCGTCGTGCCGGAAGGGGAGGTGGTGACTGCAACGCGAAAGGGCAAGGCGGTGCTTTCAGTGGCGCCGCCGGAGGAGCTGCGTGTGGCGGTTCCGGCCGCCGGTGATACAGTCGCCGTCATCGGTGAGAATCGTAAGCTCCTGATCTTCCGGCTCGAGCAGGTTCCGGAGATGGCGCGCGGCAAGGGGGTGAGGCTGCAGCGCTACAAGGACGGCGGGATCGCCGACGCGCGCGTGTTCGCCAAGGCGGACGGGCTCACCTGGTACGACTCGTCGGGCCGGGCGTTCAATCGGCCGCTGAAGGAACTGAAAGAGTGGGTCGGCGCCCGCGCCCAGGCCGGCCGGCTGCCGCCGCCGGGCTTCCCGCGGCACGGGATGTTCGGGCGCCAGGACTGAGGCGGGCCGAGCGGCTTTAGGCCCGAACGGCGAAGTTGGCCTCGAGCCCGCCCGGCCGGGTTTGGATCTCAAGGCGTCCACCCCAGGCGTCGGCGATGTCACGGACGATCGCCAGGCCGAGACCGGCGCCGCTCCCTACCCGGTCGAGCTGACCGCCGCGCGCAAGGGCCTGCTCAAGCCTTTCCTCGGGTATGCCGCGTCCGTCGTCGGATACGCTGATGACTATGAGCTCGCCGTCGGGGCGGGTGTGAATAGACACCCTCGCGCGGGCGTGACGCGTGGCGTTCTCGACGAGGTTGCCAATGGCTTCGGCAAGATCGTCGCCGTCGATGCGCGCGAGCATGTCCGCAGAGACGTCCACGGACCACTCAAGCCTGGCGCCGGCCGGCGTGCGCATGGCAACCGCGACGACGCGCTCCACCACCTCGGCGATGTCGGCGCGGGCATCCGGGGCGCCGGCAGCGGTCCTGGCGCGGGCAAGTTCGCGATCGACGTGGCGCCGCATCGTCGCGGCGACCTGCTCGATCTCGCTGGCGATCCGGTCTTCTCCTTTCTCTCGCAGCCGCTGCACGTCTCCCGTGAGCACCTGAAGCGGCGTCTTGAGGCCGTGCGCCAGATCACCGGCCCGGGCACGAGCTCTGTCGACTTGTGCCTCGCGCGCCTCCAGTAACGTATCCACCTCGGCGGCGAGCGGCTGAATCTCGTCCGGGAAAGCCTGCCCCAACCGCCGCGCCGTCCCTTCGCGAATGGCCGCGAGCCGCACGCGAATGGCCATGAGCGGCCGCAGTCCGACCGCCACCTGTGCATAGGCGGCCGCCATCAGGAACACCGCGATGACGGCGAGGTATGGCAGGAGATTGGCGGCGAAGGCACGCCTGGCGGCTGCGATGTCGGCTGAGTCGACGGCGACGACCGCCCGAACCGTCCCCCCGCCCAGGCGCGCCGGAAGCGTGACGCTCCGCTCGACCGCGATCAGCTCGGTCCGACCTGGACCCTGGATGTGGTGTTGATGCATGACGCCGTTGGCCAGGGTGTCCGGCGGGAGGGCGAGTTTGGCGTCCCACAACGAGCGCGAACGAAGCGTCGTGTCGCCCGTCTGGATCTGCCAGTACAGGCCGGACAAGGGTCGGGCGAAGCGCGGATCGGTGGGGAGCTGTGCCAGGACGAGGGCGCCATCGGTGTCGCGGTCGAGACCCGCGACGATCTGGTCGAGGTGGATGCCGAGCTCAGCGCCCGTGCGCCGTTCTACGTGACGCTCGAAGAGGATCGGCAAACCTAGGGCGGACAGCCCGAGCGCGATAAGAATGGAGACCGCTCCGGCGAGGAACAGGCGCAGGCGGAGCGATCCGCGGTTCATGTGGTCTCTTCTGGAATGACATAACCGAAGCCGCGCCGGGTCTCGATGGCCGTGGGGCCGAGCTTCTTGCGCAGGCGGGTGACGACGGCTTCGAGCGCGTTCGCTTCGCGAGCATCATCGTCGCCGTAGAGGTGTTCGAGAAGCTCCGGGCCGGGGACGACGCGATCCTTGTGATGCATCAGGTACGCGATCAGCCGGTATTCGAGGGGTGAGAGCGTAACGGGCACGCCATCGACTGCAACGCGCATCTGCCGTGCATCGAGGCTCAATGAGCCGGCTTCGATGATTGGGGCACCGTGACCCGCCGAGCGCCGGATCAGCGCCCGCGCGCGGGCGAGCAATTCCTCCATGCGGAACGGTTTGGGGAGGTAATCGTCGGCCCCAGCGTCGATCCCCTCGACGCGCTCCGCCCAGGCCCCGCGTGCAGTGAGCGCCAGAACGGGCATGCTTCGCCCGGCGGTCCGCCACCGCTTCAGGACGGCCAGACCGTCCATGCGGGGCAGGCCTAGATCGAGCACGATCAGATCGTAGTCCTCGGTGTCGCCACGAAACCACGCCTCGTCGCCGTCGTCGACGGCCTCGGCGACGTATCCGGCAGCCTCCAGCGTGGCGACGATGTCGGCCGCTATGCGCCGCTCGTCCTCGACGACGAGGATTCGCATCAATCGCCTTCGTTTGTGATGACCACGGCCGACATAGCATCCACCCGAACCTCGCGGAGGCGACCGGCAGGCGTTATCACTTTGAATTCGTAGAAGTAAAGCCCGTCTTGGCGCTCGAATTCCACTCCGACCACCTCGCCCTCGATCTCGCTGGTCACGCTGGCGAGGATGTCGGCAAGCGGCAGCACGTGCCCCTCCTCCAGGGCGTGGCGCGCCTCGTCGTGATCATCGTCGTCGCGCTCGCTCCGGTCGTCGGCGTGCGCGACGGCGACGGTAAGCAGAACGGTGAGTGTGGCCGAAAGCACCGTATGGCCAACTGGCGTCTTCATAACCTTCAATAAATGCAGGACTCGCCCTGACAGAAGCCTGACATGGATCATCAGAGTGCCGTCAGTGCGCATTCGCCACATTCAAGAACATCGGACGGACAGATGCCGCCCCGACCACACCGAACGGAGATGACAAAATGCGCAACTTCCTGATCGTGCCTGCCCTGGTCCTCGCCATGGCAACCACCGCCGGATCCACCTTCGCGTCGGACGACATACAGGCCAGTGCCCCCCGCAACGAGTGGATGACGATCGCACAGGTGACCGAGAAGCTCGCGTCCGAGGGATATGATGTGCGGCGGGTCACGGAGGAGGAGGGTGGCTACGAACTCTACGCCTTCAAAGACGGTAAACGGATCGAGGCGCACGTCGATCCAGTCACCGGCGCGCTCTTCCAGAGCGAAGTGGACGACTGATGACCGCCTTCGACGAGAAGGATTCGGCCGGCGGCGTTGCGCCGCCGGCCTCGGTCGATAGGCCCGCAGCGCAAGCGACGGTCCAAGTCTGGGACCCGGTGGTGCGTCTCTTTCATTGGTCGCTGGTCGTGGCCTTCGTAGTCGCCTGGGCGTCTGGAGAGGAGTTGCAGCGCCTCCATGAGACGGCCGGCTATGCCATCGTGGGGCTGCTCGCCATCCGGTTCGTCTGGGGTTTCGTCGGTGGCCGTTACGCGCGTTTCTCCGAGTTCGTCTACCACCCGATGACGATCATTGGCCATCTGGCCGGCACTGCGCGTTTCCGTGCGCGGCGCTACATCGGTCACAACCCGGCCGGCGGCGCCATGATCATCGCCATGCTGATCATGCTCGTTGCGACCTGCGTCACCGGCTACATGGCGACAACGGATGCCTATTGGGGCGTGCGGTGGGTGCTGGTGGGCCACAAACTTGCCGCCAACCTGACAGTTGTTCTGATCGGGCTCCACCTTGTCGGCGTGTTCGCCGCCAGCGTCGAGTATCGCGAGAATCTGGTCGTATCCATGATCACCGGGCGGAAACGGCGCGAATAGGAAACGCCTACGATCGGTTCGTCCGCATCGGGCCCGCGCGAAACGCGCTACCTGTTCCAGGTGGTGGCGACGTACTCCGGATCTTCGAGTAGGTACCGTTCGAACTTCAGGAATTCGTAGTAGCCGCACCGGTAGGTGCCAGGGAAGTCGCGGCAGATCTGGGGCCGCGCCTTGTAGACGGTGCACGCGCGTGTTTCGCGGTCCAGGAACGCGCAGGCCGTGCCGAAGTGCTCGTCGTGGCGATGCCTCAACATGCGCCTCTTGCCGTCGCTGTTCGGTTTGGTGAACTTCTTCTCTGCCGTCTTGGCATCGATGCCGAAATGCTTCGCCAGCCTCTCGATGTCCCGCTTGGTGGCGGCGATTTCCATATACGTGCAGCAATAGGCCGGGCAGCGCGTGCAGTCGTAAGTCGAGGTCTTTGATGAAGCCATCGTCGGTGCATGAGCTGAAGGTGTTAGGCGTTCGCGCCCTCTTACGATGAGTCGCCGGGGCGACACGAACTCCGTTCGGGTTTCCGAGGACCGCCTGGTCGCGGCTGTCCGAGATGCTAGTCCACGCGCGTCCAGCCGCGGGGGCCGAGGTGCTCCTGAGGGCGGAAGCGGCGCTTGTAGTCCATCTTGCGCGACCCGTCGACCCAATAACCGAGGTAGACGTACGGTAGCCCCATGCGGCGGGCGCGGGCGATGTGGTCGAGGATCATGAACGTGCCCAGCGAGCGGTCGGTATAGTCGGGGTCGAAAAACGAGTAGACCATGGACAGGCCGTCACCGAGGACGTCGGTGAGGGCGGTGGCGATCAGCGGGCCGCCGCCGCGCCGGGTGATGCCGGAGTCGGGGCCGCGGAAGCGGTACTCAATCACCAACGTGTCGACATGCGAGTCGCCAACCATCATGGCGTAGTCGAGGACGGTCATGTCGGCCATGCCGCCTTCGGCGTGGCGCGAGTCGAGGTAGGCACGGAACAGCGAATACTGCTCCGACGATGGGCTCGCTGTACTCTCAGCGCCGATGAGGTCGCGATTACGCCGGGCAACGCGGGCGAGGCTGCGGGTCTGGGCGAAGGCGTCAACGACGACGCGGACGGAGACGCAGGCGCGGCAGCCCTCGCATGCCGGGCGGTAAGCGATGTTCTGGCTGCGCCGGAAGCCGCCCTGGGTGAGGATGTCGTTCAGGGCCGCCGCGCGCTCGCCGACTAGGTGCGTGAACACCTTGCGCTCGGCGCGGCCGACCAGATATGGGCAGGGCGCCGGCGCGGTCAGGTAGAATTGTGGAGTTTCAGTCGTGTGTTGGGTCATGCCGTCAGCCGGCCGATCGCGTTCTTCTCCACGTCACAAACCATAATACCAAGGCGCGATAAGCGAAAAGACAAGCCACATGAGGATGACCAAAGGGAGGCCGCCGGCTAGGTAATCCCGGAACCGGTAATGGCCTGGGCCCATCACCAGCAGATTAGTCTGGTAGCCGATGGGCGTGGCGAAAGCGCAGCTTGCCGCGAGGATCACGGCGACCACATAGGGCAGTGGGTCGGCGCCGCTCTCGGCGGCGAGGTCGAGAGCGACGGGCGTGAACAGGACGACAGTAGCGTTGTTCGAAAGAACGTTGGTCAAGGCGCTGACGACCAGGAACAATATCGAAAGGGTCACCCACATCGACTGGCCGGCGACCGTGCCGAGCGCCGCGTCGGCCAGATAGAGAGCGCCGCCGGTTGCACGCAGCGCCGCCGCAGCGGCAAGGGAGGCGCCGACCATCAGGAAGATGCGTCGGTCGAATGCGCGCGTCGCCTGGCGGATGTTGAGGCACCCCGTTACGATCATCGCCAGTGCGGCGGCCAGCGCGCCGATTACGACTGGGCCGATGCCGCTTGCCGCATAGAGCACCATCGCCGCGAAGATGACGAGCGCCCGGCGGGCAAATCGCCTTTGTGGCATCTCCGTCGCTGACCACTCGAGCAACAACAGGTCGCGGTTGGCGCGCAATCCCTCGATGGCCTCGTGCGATCCGCCGACCAGCAACACGTCGCCGGCCTCCAGCCGGATGTCGGTGAGCTGCATGCGGGGCATGCGGCTGCGCCGCTCGACGCCCAGAACGACGGTCCGGGTGTCGTGGTGGATGGCCGCCTGCTCGATGGTCCGACCGATGAGGCGCGAGCCGGGCGCGACCACGACCTCTGCGAGGGTCAGGTCCTTCATGGAGACGCGTGGCTGGGCAGTCTCGATCGACGGCTCGACCTGGTCGCGGCCGGCGGCCGCCGCCTGGTCGGATATCGCCCTGGTGAGGGCATCGCGGGTGGCCGCGACGATAACCGTGTCACCGGGCCGGAGCTTCAGGTCCTCGAACGGCGGCAGGTAGGGATGCTCGCCGCGCTGGACGAGGCGGACGGTCATGTCTTTCAGCGTCGGGAACATGCCGGCGATGGCCGAGGCGCCGGTCAAAGGATGGCCGTAGGTCACCTCGATCTGGGCAATGAACTGCTTGCCGCCGGCGCCGGTCATCTGCTCGGCGAGGCCGCCGCGTGCCTTGGTCAGGCGCGGCAAGATGAAGGCGACATAGGGAAAGCCGACCAGCGCCATGATGACGGCCGGAACGGTGAAATCGAAGAAGCCGATCACCAATCCGGAGTCGAGCGCGACGCCAGCACCGAGGAGATTGGTCGAGGTGCCGATTAGGGTGGTCTTGCCGCCGAGGAGGGCGGCAAACGACAACGCCATCAGCACCTTCGATGTGGCGATGCCGCGCGCGGCCGCTACCGCGGTGATGATCGGCAGGAACATGACGACTACCGGCGTGTCGTTGATCAGGCTGCTGACCGCCATGGCGGCGAACAGGATGACGACTACGGCGCCCATGCCGGTGCGGCCGCCGGCGCGAGCGAGCGCCGCCGCCGGTCGCTCCAGAGCGTCGGTGTGGAAAAGGCCCTGGCCGACCACCAGCATCGCCAGAACGGTGACCAGCGCCTGGTTGGCGAAGCCGGCGAGGATGTCGTCCGGGCCGAGTGGGCTCCGGACGCCAAGGACGAGCGGCACCAGCCAGAACAGAACCAGCCAGCCGACCAGCGACGCGACGGAGACGACCTCAACCGACCAACGCTCGACCCCGTAAGCGACGATCATTGCCGCGATCGCCGCGAAGGTCAGCCACATCAAGAAGGACGGTGCGGCGCTCAATCGCTCCTCCGAGCGCGTATCATGCGAGAGCGGCGGCGGCGCTCAAGCCGCCCTTTTTCGGCCGGCCCCAGCGCCGGAGCATTATTTTGCGAGACGTTGCAGCGGGCCGGAATTGACCGCGACCACGCCCAGCAGAAGGTCGTGGAGGAGTTGGCGCCGGTAGGTGAACAGTCCGACGATCAGGATCAACGGCGTCAGCAGCCCCACTGAAAACCAGAAGATGAGCGCCTGCATGACGGCGAGCAACGGGAACATCTTGTGACCGCTCCAGGTGCGCACCTCGATGCCGACGGCGCGCATGCCGACGGTCGCTGAGGCCCGCCCGCCGAGGGTGAAAGCCACGTACCCGAGAGCGACGACGGCAAACAGCGGCGGGTAGAGAACCCACCAGGCGATCGTGAACGTGAGCAGGCCGAGGATGAAGACAATCAGCGCGGCGGGGATCATCAGGGCGACGATGAGAATCGCGTCGATGACGAACGCAACGATCCGTCGCGACAGGATGCCGTCGAAGAGTTCGGGCTGGGTGTCCGGATCGTACGCGAAGCGCTCGGTTTGCCGCTCACCACCGGTGTCGCTCATCCGCCGCTCCCGGTTGCAGCCCCACCGCGCTGGAGCATGGGGGTTCGGGGCGTCCGACACAAGCCATCGTTCAGTCCCCCATGCGTGGCACGTCGAGCCGGTCGACGCGATAGCCCCTGTCGGTCAGCGTCGTGATGATCGCGGCGGCGTGGTCTCGGCCGTGCGTCTCCATGGTTACGTCAACGCTGGCACCCTTGGGCGGAACGCTCAACATCGTGCGGTGATGGAAGACCTCAAGGATGTTGCCGCCGTTGTCCCCGATCGTCCTGGCAATGTCGCCGAGCACGCCCGGCCGGTCGCTGATTAGGATGCGCACGGCGAGCACCTGCTCCTCGCGGGCGAGCTCGCGCA
>Ga0315553_10000542_pt1 | contig 33254 bp, 30 predicted proteins | sample SalMarSW160140MG_FD_203099 | JGI IMG/M metagenome (GOLD analysis project Ga0315553, IMG submission 203099) | Salt marsh sediment microbial communities from the Plum Island Ecosystem LTER, Massachusetts, United States - Salt Marsh Sediment SW1601-40 ... | reverse complement strand
CGACAAGGTGGCGATCTCCTGGGCCAGTTCCTCAGTGTCATTCATAATATATACTATACACCCGTATAGCTATTATTGCAAGCTTTGTTCTCAGGAATTTCCGGTCTTCCCCGCCGCCGTCACTGCTCTCACGAAAACCGGTTTCCGCGTTCCCACCCCAGACCAGTCTAGATATTGAAGAGCCCGGGCAATACAAATAGAATGTGCTCGGCGAAGTTGCGGGTAGCCGCTGAATGAACAAGGAGCGCTCCATGGGACGCATTTTTTCAACAGTACTGTCAATCCTGGCGGTAACGATGCTGCTTGCCGCCGATGTGGCTCCGATCTTCGCGGCCAAGTGCAACGCCTGTCATCACCCGGACAACACCGTGAAGGTCGACCTGACCCGGCCTTTCCATCCCGAGTTGGGACTCATCAATCGGCCGAACAGCTGGATCAACTCTTCCAGACCGATCCTGGTCGTTCCCGGTGATCCGGAGGCCAGCGTGCTTTTCACCAAAGTCAAGGGCGAACCGCTTCCTCCGAATCTCGGGCGGCCCATGCCTCTTCATTACGAACGACTCACGGCTGAGGAAAATCAGGTCCTCCGGGACTGGATTGCCGAGGGTGTGAAAAACAACTGACAACGCACCGCACTCGGACTGTAAGAATTCCCTCTTATCCGATACCCCACACACGGTGAGATAATCAGGCGCTGAGGAATTCATTGACCTCCTGCCCCTGCGCAGCACCATCGCCGATCCACCGGGCCACCTGGTTACGAGCTAGTCCATCAAAGTACCGCCATTGATATCGAGGCAGGCCCCGGTTATATAAGAGGCCTGATCGGAAGCCAGGAACAGCACGGTAGCGGCTACCTCCTCGGCTCTGCCGAACCGCCCCAGCGGATGGTTTTTCTCGAAACCCCTCATCTGTTCGGCGTGATCCTGGTAGTACAAATCGAGCATCGGCGAGCAGATCGCCCCGGGCGCCACCGAGTTGGCCCGAATGCCATGGGGCGCGCCCACCTTGGCCAGGGATTTGGTCAGGCAGATAACCGCCGCCTTGGAGGCCGAGTAGTCGGCTCCGGCCAGCACGCCCCCGACCTTGCCGGAGATCGAGGCGAAGTTCACGAAGCAGCCCGCCTTCTGTTCGATCATCCGCTTCAACGCCTCCTGGCAGACGAAAAACATCCCCTTCACGTTCACGGCGAAGGTTCTCTCCCACTCCTCCTCCGAGATCTCGAGAAAGGGCTTGATGCTGAGTACCCCGGCGGCATTGACCACCACATCGATCCGGCCGCAGTTCCTTACCACCGCAGCGATAATCGACTCAACTTCCTTTTTGTCCGTGATGTCAAGAGAGATCTTTACGGGATTGGCCTTGAAGTCGGCGGAACCCTCCAAAGAGGGAAACCCGACATCCGTGCTCACGACTTTGGCACCCTGCCTCAGGAAAAGCTCCGCGGTCCGGGCTCCGATCTCCCCTGCGCCTCCGGTCAACAAAACTACTCGTCCGCTCAAGTCGAGCATACTCCCGTCCATTGCGCCCCGCCTCCCTCTCGAGCCGTCGATTCTCAATCTGATGACATCACCCATTAGAGTACACACCGCCGGGAATGTCAAACTTCAGCCAGGGGGGCCCAACGGGGACGCCCAGCCCACGGGGGCCGACCGGCAATCCCGCCTATTGAGATCGAAGCGAGATTGCAGGGTTTGACATCGCCATCGCGATATGATACATATGCTCTGCATGGTGAAAACCAACCAGAACCCACAGTATCTCCAGGATTATTTTCTGGCCTGGTATCCCAAGTGGTTCCCCTAATCACCTCTCTCCGATTACAGTAGCTGGCAAATCAGCAATGCAGGGTCGCTGACCTGTCGAACATCCAAGGCTTGACATCTTGAATACTCAACGGTCCGATCCGGGAAAGCGACGCAACAATGATGGTGCGAACAGAAGGAGATTGTGCGGAATGAAAATTTTCGAGCAAATCGTAGAAGCCACGGTAGCCGGGGATCAGGAGCGCTGCGTGGCTCTGGCCCAGGAAGTTCTGGACAGCGGAACAGATCCGCTCCAGGCCATCGAACAGGGCTATACCAAGGGGATGGCGATCGTCGGAGACAAGTTCTCCAGGATGGAGTACTACCTTCCCGAGCTGATAGCTTGCGCCGACGCTATGAAGGCGGCCATGGATGTGCTGAAACCCCATCTGGGGAAGAATCAGGACAGCGCCGTTCAGGGCAGCGTGGTGATCGGAACGATCCAGGGGGACCTCCACGACCTGGGCAAGAACATCGTGAAGACCATGCTGCAGGCAGCCGGTCTCACGGTCCACGATCTGGGCTGCGACGTCCAGGTCCGTTCCTTTATCGACAAGGCTGAAGAGCTGGATGCCGACGTGATCGCCGCCTCGGCGATCCTGACCACCACCATGGCCTACATGCCCGATCTGGTGAATCTCCTGGGGGACATGAACCTGAGGGACAGGTTCAAAGTGATGGTGGGAGGTGCGCCGGTCACTCCGGATTACGCCAAGGAAGCCGGGGCCGACGGCTACGGGGAAAACGCCGCGGAGGCGGTGGAGACGGCCAAAAATCTGGTGCAGTCCAAGAGGGGAGGAAAAAAATAATGATCGGATTTTGGGATGTATACAAACGCAGTGAAACCGGACCGTTCATCAAGGAGCAGGAGTTCGACAGACAGATCGGGACCGTGGCCAACCAGCTGGTCCAGAAGCACGGGATCCGCTTCGACCGTGAACAGGTCATCCCCTCGGATGACGGATTGGCCGACAAGGTATACCAGGCCGCCCTGGAGCTGTTCCTGGAGCTGGGGATCTACTGCCGGGATACCAGCCGATTGATCCGGTTCAGCCCTGAGGAGGTCCAGTGGGCGCTGAAGCACGCTCCCACAACCGTGACCTACGGTCAGGGACCGGATACCCGGATCATGCGGCACCGCCGGGTCGAGGACTCCCTGCCGCCTTTTTGCCTCAACACCCCGGTGGGCTGTACCGTGGCGGAGGAACGTTTCGTGGCCATGGTGCAGAGCTACGCCCAGGAACCGTTGAGCGACACCTTCTCCAGTGCCTTCAGCCAAACAGTGGGGGGACGGCCGATCAAGTCCGGTACACCCCAGGAGGTGGAGGCGGCGATCTGGAACGTGGTCAAGCTGCGCGAGGCGGCCCGGGCTGCCGGCAGGCCGCTGATCGGCATCCACAACCTCATCACCAACGCCGAGAAGACCGACGCTACTTTGGCGGCGATCCAGGAAGAGTTCGGCGCCCATCCGAACGACGGTCTGGCCGTGGCTGCCATCGCCGAGATGAAGGCGGATTACGAGCGCATGAAGAAGGTCGTCTTTCTGGACCAGAAGGGCTACAACCGCTACGGATTGTATGGACCGATCATGGGGGGATACGCCGGGGGGCCGGAAGCCACGGCGATCGTACACGTGGCGCATCACTTCCTCGGCCTGCTGGCTTTCGGCGCCCAGTGGCACGACGGATTCCCCCTGCACCTGATGCAGGGCTGCAACTCTACCCGGGACCTGCTCTGGCTGATCAGCGTGACCGGTCAGGCCCTGGCCCGCAACACCCACCTTCTGATCGGGGTCAGCCCCTTCACCGCAGCCGGTCCCTGCACCGACATGGTGGTTCTCGAGATCGCCGCAACCGTTCTGACCGCCACGGTGTCGGGTCTGCACTTGAACCTGGTAGCGGTGGCCCGGAACAAACTTCCCGAACGCTCCAGCGGCATGGAGGCCAGGATCGGTGCGGAAACGGCCTACCTGATCGCAGAGCAGGGAATCACCCGTAAGCAGGCGAATGAGGTTGTGAAGAAGATACTCAGGTGTTATGAGAGCAACATCCCCGACGCCCCACAGGGAAAGCGTTTCGACGAGTGCTATGACCTGAAAACGGTCCGGCCTACTCAGGAGTACCTGGATGTGTACGACCGCGGCAAGGAAACTCTCACGAAATTCGGGATCGAGTACAGGGACTGAGCACGGGGAACCTGAATACAGGAAAGAGCAGCAAACCGGAGGAACAATCATGGCCGCTTCCAATCTGAAACACAAACCCAACCTGGACTATCTTTCCGCGGCCCAGGCGCAGCGCATCCACGCCGCCAGCCTGGAGATCCTGGAGCGGGTCGGGGCATTGATCGACGAGGAGCAGTCCGCAGCACTCCTGCGCAAAGCAGGCGTTCGCCAAGGCGAAGCAGGAACCTTCCATATTCCGCCGAAGCTGGTGGAGTGGGCCGTTTCGGTTGCGCCGAAGCGAATCGTGCTGCACAACCGGGATGGCGAGCCGGCCATGTCCCTGGAGCTCGGACAGGTGTATTACGGCCTGGGTTCCGACTGCCTGTTCATCCTGGATCACCGCACGGGCAAACGGCGCCAGGCGAGTCTGAAGGATGTCAATGAGGCGATCCGGCTGGCCGACGCTCTGCCCAACATCGACTTCCTCATGTCCGCGGTTCTGCCCTCCGACGTGCCGCCGGAAGCGGCCAATCGCCTGCAGATGCGCGCCATGATCGAGAACAGCTGCAAACCGATCCTGTTCGTGACCAACGACTTCGAAAGCTGCAGAGATGTGGTCCGGGCGGCGGAAGTGGTTGCCGGGGGAGCGGAGCGGCACGAGCAGAAACCCTACAGCTGCTGCTACATCAACGTGACCGCGCCGCTGCGTCACAATGTGGATTCCCTGCAGAAGGTCCTGTATCTGGCCGAAAAAGGTTTACCCACCACCTACACGCCGATGGTGCTGCGGGGAGTGAGCGGGCCGTCAACCAGTGCCGGGGCGGTGGCCCTGGCCAACGCGGGGGAGCTGGTCGGCCTGGTTCTTGCCCAGCTGAAGCGGGAGGGGGCCCCGATCATCCACAGCGGGGGATACGGGGATGTGTTCGACATGCGCACGACCACGGGGGCCTACGCCGGACCGGAGAGCTACGGCGTACGTACTGCCATGGGCGCTTACTACGGTCTGCCGACCTTCGGGCTCGGCGGATCGAGCGACTCGAAATTGCCGGACGGACAGGCAGCGGTGGAAGCATCCCTGACCCTGCTGTTCGAAGCCCTGGGCCAGGCCACCCTGGTCCACGACGTGGGCTACATGGAGAGCGGCAAGTGCTACTCTCTGGAGATGATGGCGATCTGCGACGAGGTTATCGGCTATCTCCGCCACTACTGTCGGGGAATCGAGGTCAACGACGAGACCCTTGCCCTGGACCTGATCGCGGAGCTCGGTCCTGAGGGGGACTACCTGTCCAGCGAGCACACCGTGAACCACTTCAGGGAAACCTGGTATCCCCGCCTGTTCAACCGCAACCACTTCGACGGCTGGCTGGCCGAGGATGGAAAGACTTTAGGTGAGCGGACGCGCAAGCGGGTGGAAGAGATCCTGGGTAGCCATAGTCCCGAGCCGCTGGAGCAGAAGATCAGACAGGAGATCGAGAAGATCCTCGGGTAACGGACCGTAGCAATCGGCGCGTGGAGCGCGTAGACTACGTGGAGTGATACGGCGGCGAAATCAGGAGGCTGCACTGTACGGCCGAACCGTGATCGACAATGGTACCCTTCCCACGATCTGCAGGCAGTGCGACATGCGCTGCGGGATCGAGGTGCAGATCGAGCACAGCCGGATCAACAAGGTTTCGGGGATGAAAGCCCACCCCCAGAATCGGGGCCGTCTCTGTCCGAAGGGTCCGGCCGCCATCGACACGATCTACCATCCCGAACGCCTGCTCAAACCCCTCAAAAAGAACGGCAGCGGCTCTTTCCGGGAGATCTCGCTGGAGCAGGCGATGGCGGAGATCGCCGATCGGCTGGCTGCGATCGGTGAGAGGCACGGCAGGCGCTCCATCGCCGCCTGGCACGGGGAGGCCCTGGGTTTCGCCCAGCAGGAGATGTACCCCCGCCGCTTTCTCCATGCCCTGGGCAGCCCGAACTTTCTCTCGGTGAACTCCCTATGCTACGTGAGCCGCTACATCGCCTACCGCCTGGTGCAGGGTTACTGGAACCCCTGCCCTGATTTCCGCAACGCCCGCTGCATCCTCCTCTGGGGAACCAACCCTCCTGTTTCCCACTTCACCTTCATGCACGCGATCCAGGAGGCCAGGGAACGGGGAGCCAGGCTGGTGGTGATCGATCCCCGGCGCACGGAGATCGCCCGCAAGGCGGATCTCCACCTGCGACCTATGCCCGGAACCGACGGTGCCCTGGCCTGGGCTTTGATGCGGCGGCTGATCGAAAATGGCCACTACGACCGGGAGTTCGTGGCCGGCTACAGCGTGGGCTTCGATGAGGCGGCGGCCTACGCTCGAAAGTTCACCCTCGGGAAGGTGAGCCGGCTCACCGGCCTGCCACCGGAACAGATTGACGAATGCGGACGGCTGATCATCGACGGGCTTCCGCGGAGCATCAACTACGTGGGGGTGTCCCTGGAACACCAGGAGAACGGGGTGAACGCCGTGCGGGCCATTGCCTGCCTGGGGGGCCTGATCGGTTCAGTGGACCGAGTGGGCGCAGACCCCTGGCCCGAGTCTCTGGGGGAGCGCTCCCTCACCCTCTACGACGAGCTGCCGCTGCTGGATCAGGAGCCGATCGGAGCGGCCGACTACCCCGTGCTGTACGACTTCTACAAAGAGTGCAACACCATGAAAGCGGTGGAGGCCATGCTCGGTTCCGGGCCGTATCCCCTGCGCGCCCTGATCGTCAGCGGCGGAAACCCGGCCAACACCAATCCGAACGTTGTCAGGGTGGCCGAAGCCTTGAGCCGGCTGGACCTGCTCGTTGTCAGGGATCTTTTCCTGACCGAAACCGCCGCCCTGGCCGACTACATCCTGCCCGCCGCCTCTTTTCTCGAGCGCTCGGAGCTGCACATCTATTCGCACTACCAGTGGGTGTCGAAGTCTCGAAGAGTGCTGAGGATCCCCGGAGTTGTGGATGAATACTCGTTCTGGCGGGATCTGGCCCGCAGGCTGGGCTTCGCAGAACGCTACTTCCCCTGGCAGAGCGAAGAGGAGGTCAACCGCTGGCTCCTCGAACCCACCGGCGTTACCGCGGAACAGCTCGAGCAGCACGGCGAGGGCAGGGAGTACAAAGAAGTCCATTTCGAAAAATATCGACAGCAGCCTCTTGCCACCCCATCGGGGAAGTTCGAGTTCAGCTCACAATATCTGGAGGATCTCGGCTATCCGGCACTTCCGGTCTATGAGCAACCGTACTACCTGCGCTGCAGGCCGAAGGATTCCTCTGAGGATCGCCCCTACCTGCTGATCAGCGGGGCCCGCAGGCGGGTCTACCTGCACTCCCGCTACCGAAATATCCCCAGGTTCCTGCGCCTTCACCCCCGGGCCGAGATCGAGCTGAACCCGGAGGATGCCGCCGTGCTCGGAGCCGGCCAGGGCGACGAAATCCGGGTGAGCTCCGTGGTCGGCTCGATCGTTCTGCCGGCGAAGATCCTGGCAGAAGAGGATATCCTGCCCGGACTGGTGCAGATTACCCACGGTTGGCCGGGCGACGGCAATGTGAACCGTCTCACCTTCGACAGCATCACAGATCCGATCAGCGGCTTTCCCCTGCTCACATCGATTCCAGTGCGGCTCAAGCGAATAGAAGCGGCTGCAGCAAGCTGCGAAAGAGACACGGATTGAGCAGACTGCAAGGTAAAACCGCCATCGTCACCGGAGGAGGCGCCGGCATCGGCAGGGCTATATCGATCCTCTTCGCCCGAGAGGGAGCTCGAGTATCCGTGGCGGATATCGCTCTCGACGCCGCCCGGGCTACCGTAGCGGCGATCGGCGAAATCGGTGGATCGGCCCTGGCCGTTGCCGCCGATGTACGCGATTCAGGATGCGTGGAGAACTTGCTGCGGGACACCGAAGCGGCCTTCGGCGGGCTTGATATTCTGGTCAACAACGCCGGTGTGGCGACCGATGGCGATGTGGTGGAATTGTCGGAAGCGGAGTGGCAACGGATTCTGGATGTGAATCTGACGGGGATCTTTCTCTGCTGTAAATACGCGATACCGGCGATGAAGCGAAGAGGCGGAGGATCCATCGTAAACGTCGCCTCCATCGCCGCGCGGGTGGGGGGATCGGTGAGCTGCGTGTACCCAGCCTCAAAAGCCGGAGTAGTGGCCTTGAGCAAGAACACGGCTCTGAGATTTGCCAGTGACCGGATTCGAGTGAACTGCGTGTGTCCTGGCCACGTGGACACCGCCCTGACCTTCACCCTGAAGGATCCCACGGTCCGGGAAGCGTTGATCCAAAAGTACCCAATAGGCAGACTGGGGACAGCTGAGGAGATCGCCTCCGCCGTGCTTTTCCTGGCTTCGGATGAAGCCTCCTTCATCACCGGAACCGAGCTGATCGTGGATGGAGGATATACGGCCCAGTAAACCGGGGCAGCTCCTGGATCGACCGAATCGGCTGCTTTAGAAGCGTAAATCGAGTCTTGAAGATACACAACAAGAGCAGGGAGAAGCAAAATGGCAAAAGAGTTGAAGCTTCGGGTGGGAGACGAAACGGCTACCATAGTGCTGTTCGAGGAAAAAGCCCCAAACAGCTGTAGGAAGCTGGTCGAATCCCTGCCCCTCAAGAGCACCGCCATCATCGCCAAAGTGGCGGGTTTAGAGCTAATGATCCGGGTTCCCTACTTTGTCGACACGGGAGGAGAAAACGAAATCACCGCTCAGGAGCCGGGAAACGTTTGTTTCGTTCCGGGGGCACAGAACGTCTGCGTGTTCTGTGAGGATCTTCCCGGGTTGGGACCGTGCAGCTGGATCGGAAAGATCACCGAGAATCTGGAGGGGGTTCAGCGGGAAGCGCGGAAGTGCAAGGAGCAGCAGGGCGCGGAGGTGGAGATCTATGAGGAAGGGAAACCCTATACGTCCCCGAAAGCAGCGACGCTCGGGAACACTCTGACCGAAAAGATGCGAGCGATCCGGGAACAGATGTGGATTGAAAAGCCCCGGGAGATCGCCGAAGCCCTGGACAAGTCCAGGGGCTGCACCGATTCCTGGGGAGCCTCTTTCTTCCCCACCCTGTACGCCTGGGAGGAGACCGTTGCCTCCAGGAACACCTTTCTGACCCTGCGCACGGTCCTGATGGAATCCGGAACGGATCTGAACACGGTGAAGCGGATCGTGAAGAATCTGCTCGACCTCTACGTATCCTACTTCCGCATGACGAACCTGCAGGATTCCACAGAGCTGCTCAGGGAAGGCTCGGCTGAGGTGGAGAAGTTGTCTTCCAGGGAACAGCTGCAGGAGCTGCTGGAAGAGCTGATCCGCTACATGGGACGCCTGCACTACTGGATCGAGCCGATAATGCCCTGGGGCCGGATCATTCAGGCATTCGAATCCTGAAACCGGTTGATATGTTGCTTACCGGCGGGGCAAAATCCAGCCCCCGCTCTGGAAAATACCGTGGCCAAGGATCCACGGCGGGGAGGAGCCCATGTACGGAAAAGTGAGAGGGGATAAACGCTACTACGGGCAGGCCATCGGGATCGCCCTGCTCGGCAGGCAGGTTGTGGAGATCTCCTCCGGATTCGTCCGGGAGAACCCCGACATCGGCGCTCTGCTTCTGGAGTGCAGCGATCTTCCTGCCTTCGCCGCAGACATTCAGGAAACCACGGGCAAACCGGTGTTCGACTTCATCACTTTCGTCAACGCCGTGTACCAGGCGGTGGTTCAGAGAAGGTATACCGGGTTTATTTGATTAGCTTTTCTGATTCACCGGATTTCCCGCAAGCTCATTCCGGGGCAATCGGTTCTACAACTGGCGGATCATGCCTTCGAGCCGCAGATCGGCCGGTACGCAGCCCATCTCCTTCTGAATCTGGAGGCAGTTCTCCATTCCTTCGATATCGAGCCTGGCATCGAGCTCCCAGTGCTCCAGATCCCGCAGAAGGGCTCGGCGGAAATCCTCCTTGGGAATCCGAAACACCTGAGCCCCGAAAGAGGCAGCCTCTTCCGGATGCTCGAAGATCTCGCGGCAGGAGGCTCGAAAACCGTCGAAAGCCCTGTGGATCAGGTCGATCTTCCGCTCCAGTGCATCGCTGCGGGCCAGGATGATTCCCCACTGGTACCTGGGAAAGTAGTCCCGGACCACGGCCAGTATCCGGACCCGGCCGAGCCGCTCGGCCCGGGCCACGAAGGGCTCCACCAGAAATCCAGCCTCCACTCGGGGAATACCGGATACGGGGGAAGGTGAAAAACAGCGCAGATCCCCGTAGGCGGTCCCAAGGGGAACCAGGGTCACATCCGTATCCGGGTCCAGTCCCGAAGCCTCGAGCATGGCGCGGGCAAAGTAATCGTCACAGCTGCCGGCCGAGAGGATTCCAATGCGCCGCCCCCGCAGATCCGTCATCTTCGCTATTCCCGGCCGGGCAACCAGGTAGTGATCCAGCTGCCGGACCGTGCTGGACCCTACCGCCCGCGCTGGCAGTCCGTCGGAGACCGCTGTTAGAAAAGGGGGCAATCCCATCTCACCGATCCAGACCTCACCTTTCGAAACCGCCTCGGCCAGCTCCGGCCCGCCCCAGTAGTAGCGAATCTCCAGGTCGATCCCTCGTTTCGCGAAAAAACCCTTTCTACTTCCATAGTAGAGGGGAAACCTTTCGATCCAGAATGAGGGCACGCCCCAGATTATTCGTTCCATCGACAACGAAGACTCCTATCGCAACAGAGCCCGATCCGCCTCGGCTGCTATGCGCTGCATCTCCTCGAGTCTGCCCGCCGCGATCTCGGGTTGCTTGGCCCCGGCGAGCAGCTCCCTGCTGCGGTCCCTGGCCCGGTCGATCAGCGTCTTCCCTCCCTCCGAGCTCCAGGTGTCCCTGGATAGGCGGGTTAACAGCTCGGGTTGAAAAGCCTGCCGGCAATACCGCAGCGTGTGCGCTGTCTCCAGGAAGTGTCCGCCCGGAGGCACGGCCAGGATGTCCGCCCAAGCTGTGAATTTGTCTTCAAGGGTCAGCTCGCCTTGAAGCCGACGAAGTCTGCGCAGCAGCGCCACGATCTCATCATCAATTATCAGCTGCAGCGGACTGAAGGTCTTGGCCGCCTCCAGCTCCCCCGCCCGTCCCAGCACGGCAGCTCCGGCGGCTGCGATCATGTAGCCGTAGAGGCTGTGCTCCACCATGGCCTGTCCGTCGGTTTGGAAGGTATCGCTGGTCAGCCCGGCGGTATGGACGGGCAGCCCATAGGCCTCAGTGAGGAACTGGGCGCTCAGAGCGTTGGCCTGCATGGCTTCGGGGCAGGCCTTGACCGCCCGACCGCTCCGCATATCCATGGCCAGGGCCGTTGCCAGGGCAAACACGGGATGTCCCGGTTTTATAAGCTGCGTCAAAATGACCATGGCCAGCACTTCGATAGCGGCGGTGAGCACAGTTCCGACCGTAGTGATCGGTGAGGTAGCGCCAATCACCGGCAGGCTGGAGACATGCAGCGCAAGCCCGTAGTCACAGGCCTGCACAATCACCTCGATATCCATCGACTTGAATCGAAAGGGAGTCAGGGAACAGGCGATGATACTGGCCAGGGGATGGCGTTCCAGGTTTTCCTTCCCCCCGGCCCGGGCCGCACACAGCTCCAACAGATAGGGCAAGGTCTGTTCGGTGTGAGGCTGGATCCAAACATGCTTGATCGTACTGCGCAGCAGGGCATTGAGGGAATGGACATCCACGGTTTGCGGAGGGGCATCCGTGGGCGTTGGAAAGGCGCACAGATCGATGTGCTCCAGAGCTCCGGCCAGCCGTCCCCAGGTGCGGACATCCGCAACAGTCAACGGCCGGTGCTCTCCTGTTTCCGGATCCAGATACCCCCGGCCGCCGGTGCCGGTGCAGGCGTAGAACCCCCCCATCGGGTGGGGTACGGAAAGAACCGCGACACTGCTGCCATCGCCAGCAGCATCGCCGGCCGGCGGTGCTGCCAGGGAAAATTCTCGTGGTACAGACTGCAGGGCCTCCTCCTGCAGCTGCAGCGGAAAACGGACCAGACCGCTGGAGCTGTCGACCTCAGCGCCCAGTTGCGCCGCTTTCTCGAGCATCTGCGGGTGCTGAAGCTCCACGCCTCGCTCGGAGAGATACCTCGCCACTTTTTCCCTCAACCCCCTGATCTGGGAGTCCGTCAGAAATCTCATTGGAGGTTGCATGAAAAGCGACTGCCCCACCATTCAGGCAGAATCAGTACAGGCAGGTTTGCGAAACCGGGTGAGTCGGCCAAAAGCGAGGCTCAAAGGTTCGCACCCGGCTAGTCGCTGCGGCTCATTCGCTTCTCGAGACGGCTTACGCCAAGAGAGAGGCTCAAGGTAAGGGTCAGGTACATGACAGCCACGGTAATCCACGGTTCGAAGATGTAGCGGGTGGCTACCTGAACCTGCTTGCCCATGTAGGTGAGCTCCTGGATCGAGACGACGGAGGCCAGGGAGGAATATTTGATCGTGTTGATGAACTCATTCGCCAGGGGTGGAAGGACACGGCGGGTCGCCTGGGGGAGGATGATGAAGCGCATCTTGTCGAACCAGGACAGCCCGAGGGAGTAGGCGGCCTCGCTCTGTCCCCGCTCGATCGATTCGATTCCCGAGCGCACGATCTCAGTGATGTACGCCCCTTCGAAAAAGGCAATCGTGAACACCCCCGAGATGAACTGGACGAACAGCGACTCCTGGGCGAACAGGACGGCCAGGATGGCCTTCACATTCTCGGGGCGGCTGCGAATGAAGGCCTCGACACCGAGAAGCGGCATGATCTGGTCCACCACGAAGAAGTAGAAGATATAGATCAGTACGAGGGGAGGCAGGTTTCGGATCAGTTCCACGTAGGTCCGGCCTACAAGCTGCAGGAACAGATTCTTGCTGGTGCGGAACAGGCCCATGACGAAGCCGGTGATCGTTGCCAAAAGGGCAGCCCATATCGACAGTTTCAAGGTCGTTATCAGGCCGATCAGCAGAAAGTTGGCCACCAGCCTGCCGGTCTCCGCATCCCGGCGCACCAAAAAGCGGGGGATAACCGACCAGTCTCCCTTGTACTCCAGCCCATAAGCGATACGCCAGTAGACGTAAACACCCAGGGCTAAAACGAGAACAATGATGACGGCATCGATAGGCCGAAAGCGAACTCTCTTTACGATCAAGATCTATTCTCCCGGTGAATCTCGAGCCGCCCACCGATACAGGCGGGCGGCTCGATTCGATTTGCTGAATCGTGAACTTTCCAGCTCTACTCCGGCAGCAGGTATTCCCAGTCCTTGGTGCCGTACCAGTAGTCGGATTTGTCCTTCAGCCAGTCCTGCTTGTCGGTAATCCAGGCATTGAAGAAGAAGACCGAATCCGGATCCCCCTTGGTAACGACGAAACCGCAGGGCTCACTTGTGAACAGCTCTCCCTTGAGAGGCCGGTAAACCTTATCGGCATAATCCACCGCCCAGTAGGCAGGCTTGGGGGAGGAGGAATACGCGGCGTGGGCATTTCCGTTGAGCACGTCCTGGATCACCGCCTCATCGCTGTCGAACTGGTGCAGCTGCGCCTTCGGGGTGAACTTCTTCGCCGCCGCCGTCGGGGTACCTCCCATGCGCACCGCGATGATGATGTTTTCTTTGTTCAGATCCTCCAGGCTGTCCGCTCCGGGAAGCATGGCGCGGTTGACCACACAGTCCATACCACTGTACTCGTAGGGGATCGAGTAGTTGACCTTCAGGGCTCTTTCGGTGGTGATCCCCATGCCCCCGATGATCACGTCGAACTTGCCGGTGAGCAGGGCGGGAATGATCCCGGACCATTCGGTGGGAATGAACTCCACATCCACGCCCATGTCTTCGGCCAGCTGGGTGGCCACATCCACCTCGAAGCCGACCATGTTGCCGTCCTTGTCCTTGAAGGACCAGGGTACGAAGATGTCCAAACCGACTTTAAGAACACCTCTCTTGACGATCCGGTCGATCAGGTTGTCCTGCACGACCTCAGCCTCTTCCTTGGGAGCCTGGGCACAGGTGACCAGCAGGCCGACCACGCCCAAGACCATGAAGAGGGATAGCAATACCTTGAACACACTCTTTTTCATATCTTTCTCCTTTCTCTTGGATTTTGTAGAGTGGTTAGATCCGTTGTTTAGAACGCTAATTTCACACCTCCTTTCTTCGAGATTATAGGATTTGACTCAGGAAAAGCTTGGTGCGGTCCTCCTGAGGATTCTTGAAAAAATGCTCCGCCGTTCCGGTTTCCACGATCTGTCCTTCATCCATGAAGATCACCCAATCGCTGACCTCCCGGGCGAAGCCCATCTCGTGGGTCACCACCACCATGGTCATCCCCTCGGTAGCCAGGTTCTTCATGACATCGAGCACCTCATTGATCATCTCCGGATCCAGGGCGCTGGTGGGCTCATCGAACAGCATCACCTTGGGCATCATGGCCAGGGCCCGGGCGATGGCCACCCGCTGCTGCTGGCCTCCCGACAGCTGGGCCGGATAGTTGCCCGACTTCTCGGCTATCCCGACCTTGTTCAGCAGTTCCATGCTGAACCTGGTCGCCTCCTTCTGACTCTTCTTGCGTACCCGGATCTGGGCCAGATTGACGTTTTCCAGTGCGGTGAGGTGGGGGAATAGGTTGAAGGATTGGAAGACCATGCCCACCTCTTTACGGATCTCCAGCCGGTTCTTCCTGTTGTCATCCAGGGGGATGTTGTCCACGACGATGGTGCCGCTGTCCGGCTCCTCCAGACCGTTGAGACAGCGCAGCAGGGTCGATTTACCGGATCCCGAAGGACCCATAATCACGACCACTTCCCGGCGGCGGATCTTGGTTGAAAAATCTTTCACGGCTTGGACTCCGCCGACAAATGTCTTGCTGACATTGTCGATCGTGATGATATGTTCACCCAATTCTTTCTCGCTCATTCCCATAACTCCTGCATCAGGTCAGGATTTTAAATCGTTTCTCCAGGTAATAGGCTAACGTGGAGAGGGCTACGGTAATCACCAGATAGATCGCCGCTGCTGTAAACCAGATCTCGAAGGTCAGGAACGTATCCGCTGCGATGATTTTCGCATTCAGAGCCAGGTCGCTCAAGGATACGATGCTGACCAGGGCGGAGTTCTTGATGAGCGTGATGACCTGACCGGTCAAAGGGGGAAGGATCCGGCGTATGGCCTGGGGAAGAATCACATCCCTGTATGTGTAGAAACCGCTCAGTCCCAGACTGTGGGCCGCTTCCCACTGCCCCTTGTGCAGGGAGGTGATGCCGGCACGGAAGATCTCCGACAAGTAGGCTCCCTCGAACAACGTCAGGGCCAGGACCGCCGATCCGAAGCGTCCCAGTCCGAGGATCGGGCCGATGACGAAGTACATCAGGTAGATCTGAACGATAAGCGGGGTGTTGCGGATCGTCTCCAGGTACACCCTGGACAGAATCCGGCCCATGAATGAACCGGACAGTCGGACCAGGGCGGTGGTCAGGCCAACGGTGAAAGCCAGCAGCAGGCTGACCCCGGAGATCCGAAAGGTAAAGAACAAACCCTGGATCAACTTGCCCACTATCAATCGCCCGTCTTTGATCTGAAACAGATATTTGGGAACCCGGAACCACTGCCAGTAGTAGCCGAGCCGTGCCGTGCTCATCGACATCAACCAGATGATCAGGGCGATCAGAGCTACGTACTCGACAATGTCGATCCAGGGGTGACGGAAGAGAAATACCCTTTGCCTCAGCCAGTGGAAAGGCGAGATTCTGGCTTTTATTTCTTCACTCATTTACGTCCGTTGCTGCAAACCTCGATGCCTCACAGATCAATCAGTATAAATATGCATCTCCAACCTGTCAATCCTGACCGTATTGCTGTGAGTGCATCGCACAGCTTCGCTGCCATCTGCCCCTTCGTCAAACCTCCTTTATTTCGTTTCTAGGAAGTCCATGACCGTCTGCCCCTGGACCGCCGCTCCAACAGCCAGCACTTCCTCGCTGAAATCGAAGTGGGGGCTGTGCAGCGGTTGGTTGAAACCTTTCTCAGCATTGGCGATGCCTAGCCACCAGTACACCCCGGGGACCCGCTGCTGGAAATAGGCGGCGTCATCCCCGCCGGTCATGATCCTGTCGTATTCGATCACCTGCTGCGCCCCTACTACCTTCTTCGCCGCCCTCATTAACAGAGAAACGAGCTGCGGATCATTCATGATCGTGGGATATCCCTTCTGCGTATCAAGGGTATAGCTCCCGCCCGCCGCTTCCACAACCCCGCGAATCAGGGTTTCGAAGCTCTGAATCATCCGCTCCAGCTGTTCGGGAGAGGAAACCCGGATGCTGCCCTCGAGAACGACCTCGGGAGGTACGATGTTGCCCACCGTGCCGCCGTGGATCGAGGCAAACTCGAAGATCAGCGGTTCCCCCGGGGCGAGCTTCTTCGGCAGCAGGCTCTGGGTGTTGGTCATGACAAGTGCCGCCAGGAGCAGCGGGTTGAGCGCCTTGTGGGGCATGCCTACGTGGCCTCCGGTTCCGCGGATCGTCAGGGTGAAACTGACCGACGAGGCGCTGGCCGCTCCGCTCTTGACCGCCACGGTTCCCTGCTCGAAGTGGGGATAGAGGTGCAGGGAAAAAATGGCATCGACCCTGGGCTGATCCAGCACGCCGGCCTCGATCATGAGCAGTGCGCCACCGGGCAGGGTGTCTTCGCTCGGCTGAAAGATGAACTTGACGTTGCCCGCAAGCGCTTCTTGACTCTCACTCAGGAGCATGGCCGCCCCCAGCTGGATCGCGGTATGGGCATCATGGCCACAGGAATGAGCCACCCCCGGAACCTCGGAAGCGTAGGAGGAACTTTTCAGCTCCTGCATGGGCAGTGCGTCGATGTCGGCACGAAGCGCTACGGTCCTTCCCCTCCCGCTGCCGCGCAGGAGGCCTATGACCCCGGTACCGGCGACACCGGTTTGCACCTCGATCCCGAGTTTGCCGAGATGCTCGGCAATCAAAGCCGCGGTTCGGGTCTCCTGCATCCCCAGTTCGGGGTGCTGATGGATATCCCTGCGGATCGAGCGCAGGGTCTCGAGTTTCTGGAAAGCCATTTTGAGGAACTCGTTGCGACTGCTCACCGTTTTCCCTCCCCCCGTCCTACCGCCTTCCTGTCTTCGGCCCACGACGGTTGCTCCTCTCCTCGGCGAAACACAGCAGACGCTCCACCCCCTTCTCCACACGATCCCGATCCGAGACCACGGACAGACGCAGGTGCCCTTCCCCCGCCGGCCCGAACTCGGTTCCGGGGAGGGTTATGACCCCCGCCTCTTCGATCAGCTTCGTGGCCAGATCCATCGAGCTCAATCCGAAGCAGGAAATATCCGGGAACGCGTAGAAAGAACCGTTCGGTTCGACGCATTGCACCCCCGGCATGCTGGAAAGCCCCTGATAGAGAATGCGCAGCTTCTCGCGATACTCCTCGTACATCGGTTCCAGGTATTTGCCGGGACAGTCCAGAGCGGCCAGGGCCGCGTACTGGGCGATGCGGGAAGGGCAGAGCGTGACCAGGTAGTGCAGCTGCTTGATGTGCAGCATCACCTCCTCCGGGCCGGTCAAATAGCCGATCCGCATGCCCATCATGAAGTAGCTCTTGGAAAAACCCTGAAGCGTGAAGGTCCGATCCCGCATCTCCGGCAGGGAGGCTATGCTCAGGGGCGGGCGGGGAGTCGCGAAATCCCGATAGATCTCATCCACCACGACCAGCAGATCGTGCTTGCGGGCAAGAGCGGCCAGATCCGCGAGCGTACCGTCCGGCCAGGTGACGCCCAGGGGATTGTTGGGGTTGGAAAAGATGAGAAGCCTGGTCTTCTGGCTGATAGCCGCCTCCAATTCACCGATATCCGGCAAGAATCCATTGGTCTGCCTCAAAGGCACTAACACAGGCTCCGCCCCGCAGGCCACGGTATTCAGCAGGTAGTTGGCGTAGTGGGGTGAGGGGATCAGCACCTCCTCCCCGGGACGCAGCAGGGTGCGCATCACCACGTACAGAGCCTCCTGCACCCCGTGGGTCACCAGGAGCTCGCTGTCCGGATCGGCACTGATATCGCATTCGGCCCGGAGTTTTTCAGACAGCCTTTGCCTCAGCTCCGGCATCCCCCAGTAGTGGGTGTAGCGCATCGGTGCGGAATCGAACAACACCTTGGTCCGCCGGCGGATCCACTCCGGCATCTGCTGATAGGGGTTGCCGGACATGAGGTCGATCAGATCCTCCCGGCCTGCGCACAGCTCCTTGATTCGCTTTCGGTCCCCATAGGGAATGGCGGCGACCGCCGGATTCACGGAGATTGCCATTGTATCTCTACGACTCCAGCAGCCGTTTCATGTCCGCCAGCTGCTGTGCTTCCATGCGGGTGCTGTGTTCGAAAGCGGGAAAGGTCCCGCTGCCCACCTCTTCCCGGAACTCACGAAACGCCGCCACTACCTCCTGCCCCAACTGCCGGTACACCTTCACAAACTTGGGCAGGAAGCGGTCGAACAGGCCGAGCAGATCCTGAGCAACCAGTATCTGGCCGTCGCAGTCTGGACCGGACCCGATCCCGATCACCGGAATTTTCAACCGTCGGCTCATCGCCTGCGCTACCTCGGCGGGAACGCACTCCAGCATGATGGCGAACGCACCCGCCTCCTCGAGCTCCAGGGCCAGGTCGATCAGAGCCTTGGCCTCGGCGCCTTTCGATGCCTGGGTTCTAAAGACTCCGGAACGCAGGTAGGTCTGCACCGTGGCGCCGATGTGGGGCATGACGGGAATGCCGGCTCGAACTAGTCCGGCGACAACCGGCAGGATCTCCGGCCCCCCCTCGACCTCCAGACCCCGGACGCCGGCCTCTTTGACCAGCCTTTCGGCGGACTCCAGGGCCCTGTGAAAATCTCCGGCCCCGGAGAGGAAGGGCATCTTGGCAAGCACCAGAGCCCGGGAACTGCCCCGAAGCACCGCCTTGCTGTGGTGCACCATCTGCTCCAGTGTGACGGGCACTGTAGACTCGAAGCCCAGACCGACCTGCCCCAGAACATCACTTACCAGCAGACAGTCGATTCCCGCCTCCTCGGCCAGATGAGCAAAAGGATAGTCGTAGACGGTGAGCACGGTGATTTTCTCACCCCGCTGCTTCTTCTTGTGCAGGCCGGAGATTGTCACAGCCTTCATACGTTCATCTCCCCGATCTCGGCGCAGGCTCTGCTTCCACGGCGCGGACACCTACAGACGGTCACGAGCTCAGTCTCCCCTCCCGGCTCGCCGTGATGTAATTCATGCAGAACTCATCCTGATCGAGCAGCGCCTGGGAAGCGACCACGCTCTGCATCAACAGGGTGTCCAGGGGATCGAGAAACACGGCATCCAGGCCCGCGTACATCAGCATGGGCATGAAGCTGCGGTGCAGGAGCTTGCGCTCGGGCAGGCCAAAGGATATGCCGCTCAAGGAGATGATCGTCCTGATTTCCGGCAGCGCTACTTTCAGCCCCAACAGGGTGTGGACGGACATCATCCCCCCGTCGCCGCGCACGCTCAGGGGCTCGATCATGGGGTCGAGGTAGAGCTTATCCAGGTCGATGCCGTAGCGATCGATCGCATCCACGATCTTCTTGCCCACTTCGACCCTCTCCTCAGCCGACTGGGCCACCCCCGACTCATCACGGCAGAGGGCAACAACCGGGCACTGGTGCTCCTTGACCAGGGGCAGAATATTGTCGACCCGCTCCTTTTCCAGGGTTATCGAGTTGGCCCAGGCCGCCTGCTTGTCCTTGCAGGCCTCGAAGCCGGCCTTGATTGTGTCAGGGTTGGGGCTGTCGATGCAGAGGGGCAAATCCAGGGCCTCCTGGATGATCTCCACGGCCCACTTCATATTGTCGGGTTCCACATCGATGTCCGAACCGGCGTTTACATCGATCACATGGGCTCCGGCTTCAGCCTGGCGCAGGGCCTCCTGCCGGATAAACTCGGTATCCTTCTGCTCGTAGGCCCGCATGACGCTCTTCTTGAATGTGTTGATACGCTCTCCGACGATCAGCATCGCTCCTGTACTCCTCTCTCGCTTTTGTCCCCCCTCGCCTGCTCTTACAGCCCCGGCGAGTTACTTCTCCAGCAGTTCCTCGAGTTTCTCCCGGATCCGCTTCTGAAGCGGCGCGGATCCGCTTCCGGCCCACCCCTCGAGGGACGTGCGCCGAAACAGCTTGGGTTCCCACATGGCCCGGCTCATGTGCTGGATTGTATGTTCGTCCATGATGAAGGAATGGTCTTTGGCGGCCCGCCGGGTCACCTCCAGGCCCATGGACTCCTCGCTCACCTCGATGCCTCCAGCCATTCGCCTGACCCCACCGGCCAGCTCGTCGGCCAGAACCAGCATCTCGAGGGATCCGTTCTTGCCCGCGGAGAGAAAGCCCAAGTTGTGGATGAAGGCGGTTCCGGCCAGGGAGGCTATGTACAGACTCATCCCGGCCTCCGCCGCGGCCTGAGCATCCACGATGTGAGCATCCGAACAGCCGGCTCCGATCCAGGTCGGCACACCAAGGTCATCGAAGAGGTCCACCGCCCCTATTCCGACCATCATGTACTCCGGAGAGCCGTAGGCGATTCCGCCGCTGCGCATGTCCATCGGCAGGATGGCCGAGGCGGTGATCACCGGTGCCCCCGGCGCTTCGAGCTGATGCACCACCAGACCGCCCAGGATTTCCGCGGAAGATTGGGCGATCGCCCCATCCAGGGTCACAGGACCGGTGGTGCCGGGAATCATGGCCGGATAGCAGACCACCGGAAGCCGGCGGCGGGCGGCGTGACGAAGACGCCGGCAGGCCTCCTGGCCCAGCTCTAGGGGAGAGTACGGTCCGGTCAGGTCCAGGGCGAACGGCTTCTCCGCCAGGGCATCCCAACCTCCAGCAACCTCGGCCAGGTAGTCCCAGATTTCTTCGTCCTCCACCTCGTCATGGGCGATGAACGGCAGAGGTTTCACCGATTCGTCCACGATCGCCTTCACGGTTTCCAGAGCCTGCTTGGAGGGCTCGACGTCACTCGGGTTTCCCAAACCGCTGGACATGTCGAGGTTTTCCAGCCGCTCGCAGAGGCGGGCCGCTTCCCTCACATCTTTGAGCAGGCACTCTCTATGGGTGTCGGTCCGGTGATCGTAGATGGTGATGCAGTTCAGCCCCGGAGCAAAGCGGGGAATCGCATCCCGGGTGTCCACGACCGGTTCACCGTTTCGATTCCACAGTGTGAAGCGCTCGTCAATCGTAGACAGACTGCGTTCCACCAGCTCGTCGGGAAAGAGGAGGTATTCATCTTCCCCCTCCCGGCAGCCCGCCTGCAGCAGCTGCTGGCGGGTATCCGGATCTCGAACGTCCATACCGATCTCCCGAAGAATCCGGAGAGCCCCCCGGTAGATCTTCCCGGTCTGCTCTTCGCTCAACATCCTTAGCCGCATTGCTTCACTCCGTCTCGTTCACACGTAACAACCCAATCGCCGCGATGACGACCTTTATAGTAGTCATCGCTAATTACGCAACGCCGTTTCATTTTGTGCAATAGCGAATTATATTCCGGATCGACAAGGATGTCAAATCCAAACAAGGGCGTCAAAAAGCTCCCTGACTGCCACATTCTCATTATATGGAATTTCAGGGTTTCATCCCCGCGATAGTAATATTTTGTTGACCCAAGCCGGGAAGAGATTCACAATACAGGTATGTCCAAAAATGCACCATGGGCTTTTTTAGAAGAGTTTCGGGGAAAGAGTTTTCAGGGGCAGTGGCCGACGATCCCGGAGATGTTCCAGATCACCTGCAGCCGCTTCGCTGACAGGAGGGCCTTTACCGCCTATGAGCCTGCCGACCTGACGCTCACCTACAGGCAGGCTCTGGAACGGATCATGCAGACAGCTGCTCATCTGCAGTCCAGGGGAGTCGGCAGGGGGGATCGGGTCGCCCTGACCGGTAAGAACTCCCCCGAATGGGCCGTGGCTTACCTGGCCGTCCTGTTCGCCGGAGCCGTGGTCGTGCCGCTGGACTATCAGTGGAAGGTCGAAGAACTGGAGGGATTGATCGATTTCTCCGGGGCAGAGGTGCTGTTCGTGGACGAGGAGAAATACGACAGTTTCGAAACCTCGACTTCGACGCTCACGGAGAAAATCTCCTTGAGCCCTTCGAAACCGAACTACATCATGGAACTGCCCGAGACGGAACCGCTGCCCCGGGAGAAGGTCGGAGATGCGGAGCTGGCGGCGATCATGTTCACCTCCGGAACCACGGGGGAGCCAAAGGGGGTGATGCTCACCCACCGGAACCTGGTCAGCGACACCTATCTGGCCCAGGCCAACCTGTCGATCTTCCACGAAGATGTCTTCTACGCCCTCCTGCCGATCCACCACTCCTACACCATGACCGCCGTGTTCCTCGAGGCTGTCTCCGTGGGAGCGCAGATCGTGTTCGGCAAGAGGATGGTGAGCAAACAGATCCTGGCGGATCTGAAACGCGGCCGGGTCACCATGTTCCTGGGCGTGCCGATGCTGTTCAACCGCCTGCTGGCCGGCCTGAACAGCGGGCTGAGGGAGAAGGGAGCCCCCGTGTACCTCCTGATCCATGCGCTGATGACCCTCTCCGGAGCGGTCAAAAAGCTCATCCGCGTGAACCCGGGTAAGCGGATGTTCGGCTTCCTACTGGAGAAGCTGTCTCTGGAACATATCCGCATCTGCATCTCCGGCGGCGGGCCGCTGCCGGCTTCCACCTTTCGCCAGTACAACCAGCTCGGGATCGACTTCGTTCAGGGATACGGACTCACCGAAACCTCTCCCATCGTTACCCTCAACCCGACTGATCGCTACAAGGTGACCTCCGTCGGCAAGCTGATTCCCCGGGTCGAGGCCAGGATCGTGGATCCGGACGAGCAGGGCCGGGGTGAAATCGTCCTGAAAGGGCCGATGATCATGCAGGGCTACTACAACAACCCGACCGCTACCCGGGAGGCATTCACAGATGAGGGTTTCTTCCTGACCGGAGATGTCGGCTATCTGGACCGGGACGACTATCTGTACCTGACCGGACGCAAGAAGTCGCTGATTGTGACCGCGGGGGGCAAGAACGTGTACCCCGAGGAGATCGAAGACCACTTCCAGCTGTACAGTGAGATCGAGCAGATCCTGGTGCGGGGGTACCTCGAGGACGAGCGCCTGAAAGTCGAAGCGATAGAGGCTGTAATCTATCCCCGTGCTGAACACTACAGCCCGAGCGAGCCCGCGGCCTGGCAGGGCTTCGACTCCGAGGAGGTAAAGGCCAGCCTGCAGCGGGTCATCGACGAGGTCAACGGCAGGCTTCTGCCCTACCAGAGGATCAGCCGCTTCCGCGTTCTCGACAAACCCATGGAAACGAGCAGCACCAAGAAGATCAAACGCTTCACCGTCGAATAGCCATTCCATCGGCTAAACTCTCCTTGACTTTCCCCCGGGTGCACCGTATAAAGGCACCAGAAAGCGAATCTTGCTGCAGAGGTATGCTGGAGATGAACAAACAGGGAGAACTGGACAGCCTGCAGGTTACAGTTGTAGCCGAAGACTCCGTGCTCTACGAGAGTCCTCTCTTGGGCCAACATGGAATATCACTTTTTCTGGAAGCCAGATGCGGGGAGGTGACGAGGAATGTCCTCGTCGATGTAGCCCAGAACCCAAAGGCGCTCCTGGAGAATATGAGGCTTCTGGGAATTCAGCCCGAGTCGATCGACACAATCGTGATAACCCACTGTCACTACGACCATACTCAAGGGCTGGTGCGAATCCTCAACCGGATGCAGAAAAGTGATGTGCCCGTGGTCATCCATCCTGAACTTTTTCGTCTTAACTTCGTGGATGAACCTTTCCTCAGGCACGTGGGGGTGATGCAGGGCGATGCCCGTGCGAAGATCGCCGCGGCCGGGGGCAGACTTTTCGAATGCCGCCAACCTCTTCAGCTTCTGCCGGGACTTTCCACAAGCGGAGAGATAGAGAGGAAGACCGATTTCGAGGAGGTCGGTATAGCCCTAATGACTATAGTGGAGGGAAACATCGTCGAGGACACGATGCCCGACGACCTGGCGCTGTTCGCCCGGATTGGGGGAAAGGGGACGGTGATCCTCACCGGCTGCAGTCACGCCGGGGTGGTCAACATCTGCCGGCAATGCAAGAAGATGACGGAACAGCAAGCCATCGAGGCGTTGATCGGCGGTTTTCATCTGGTAGAAGCCTCGGCCGAGCGTATCAGCAAAACGGTCGCGGCCCTCGAACAGCTGGAGATAGGTTCCGTACTGGCGGGTCACTGCACGGGCTTTCACGCCCAGGCCGAGCTGTCCAGAGTTTTCGGTGATCGCTTCACCCCCCTGCGCACGGGAATGCGCATTGAGTTCTGACCAGAAAGGGCCGCCCTTCCGGGCGGCCCTCCTTCTTTTCGAGCAAGCCGAATCGCCGCGCAAGCCTCACACACGGCAACCGGGATCTAACTGAAATAGCGCGCCCGCGGCCATTCGCTCATCAGCTTTCCTATCTCATCTTTTTTTGAAAAGTAGCGGATCAGATAGATAATCAGCCCCACGGCCATCCAGATCGCGAAATACAGCAGCGCCCTCCACCCCTGTAGATACAGAAGGTAGAGAGAAACGATGATGCCGATCACCGGAAATACCATGAACCACTTCTTTCCGTACATGCCCGGCAGCTTGCCGTACAGCTCCGGATACTTCTTCGGGGCCATCAAGACCCCTACGTGCGTAATGATCCAGTTGTAGAGGAACATGGCCACGATCAGTTCGGCGACCAGCTGGATAGAGCCGGTTACGATCAAGAGACCGGCGATCACCACCGTGGCGACCAAGGCGATGGCGGGTATGCCGAAACGGTTGATACCGGCGATCTTGCCGCCGAACACCTTATCCCGGGAGAGCCCGAAAAACACCCGGGCACCGACCGCCTGCTCACCGTTGTGTGAGGAGAGGATTGCAGCCCAGGCCACGATCACGATGAATACCACCCCGAAAGGACCCATGAACGAAGAGGCCACCGCTGCATAGGGCGCGTCCGAAGAGGCGAATTGTTCCCAGGGAATAATGGCCGTGGACACGAAAGCCGATACGACGTACAGCACCGCCGGCACCAGAGCACCGAGAAGGATACCCCAGGTGATGGTCTTTGTCGGATTCTTCGCTTCTTCACCGAGATCTGCTGCCAGGGTAAGCCCGGCGTAGGAGAAGATCAGCAACGAAGCTCCTTTCATCACACCGCCGAACCCCATCGGGGCTCCCATCCGGATGTTCGCACCTTTCATGTGCGGCAGGCCCCAGATGATGAAGATTATCATACCGGCGACCATGAACAGGAACAGGATGTTCTGAACGATCGAAACGGTCTTGACTCCCAGCAGGTTGATGACGAAGAACACCACCAATACGACCAGGGCCCCCCACATTATCGGGATCTGAGTACCTATGTTCGGCAGGGCGTTCACGTACGAGATGAAGGCCTGGGCTGTTATGGCGATCGGACCGATCAACGCCAGCCACATACCCCATCCCGATAAAAATCCGAGCGGTTTGCTGACGATGCGGGTCGGATACACGTAGCTCTCTCCCCCTTCTACAGGGTAGAGAAAGTTGAGGAATATCGTGCTCAGACCCACCAGGATCACCGGAATTATTCCGATCGCGTAAGAAACCCACGTCAAGGCTCCGGCGTACTTCGCCCCGATTCCGGTAATCACGAATACCCCGGCGCCGATCACGATCCCCGCAGTGATGGCGGTGACGTCTAATACACCGAGCTGACGTCTCAGCTCCCTTTTTCCTTCTGCCATTGGTACCTCCAGTAACGAGAATATTCTCGATACTACTACAGGCTCCAGGCGCAATCAAGTATTTTTTTTCAAATCGCGTTTTTAAGTCGTGACGCCGTGGTGGGGAAAACGCCTCGCTCACCCGGACCTAGGAGGCCCCTGGCAGCAGGAGAGTGATCCCGGGGAAGAAGACCAGAATCACGGCGGCCAGGAGAAGCATCAGGAGAAAGGGCAGGGATCCTCTGAAAATCGACTGCAGGGGGATCCCCCGTCCGATCCCGCTCACGACATAGACGTTCATCCCCACCGGGGGCGTGATCACGCCCATCTGGGTGACCACCACAACCATGACACCGAACCACACCGGGTTGTATCCCAATTCCAGCACCACGGGGTAGAAGATCGGGATCGTGAGCAGAACAACGGCCAACGCGTCGATAAAACAGCCGGCGACCAGAAAGAAGGCGATGATGAGGAACATCACGATCCAGCCGGGAAGAGGCAGGCCGGTGAGCCATTCTGCCACCGCGAAGGGAATCTGCGACACCGCCAAGAAACGGCCGAAAACAACAGCCCCGGCCACGATGAAGAAGACCATGGCCGAGGTCCTGACCGTCTCCAGGAGGATCCCAATCATCCCCTGCCGGCTCAGTTGGCGCCTGACCGCTGCGATCACCAGACTGCCGGCGGCCCCGATCGCCGCCGCCTCGATCGGGGTAAACAGACCGACGAACATCCCTCCGATAACCGCGACAAACAGCAGCAGCGTTTCCACCACGCCGTTCAGAGATCTCAGCCTTTCGAGCCACGACATCCTGGGACCCGGCGGTCCCATGGCCTTGTGCACTCGACAGCGGACGTAGATCGAAAGACAGAACAGCAGGGCAATCAGGACACCCGGCAGGATTCCGGCCAGAAACAGGGCGCCGATGGACTGCTCGGTCATGATCGCATACACGATGAACACCACGCTGGGAGGTATCAGCATCCCCAGGCTGCCACCGGCGGCCACAGCACCACTGGCCAGCTCGTCGGAGTAGCCGTAGCGGCGCATCTCCGGCAGAGCCACGGAGGCCATGGTGGCCGCGGTCGCCGGGCCGGACCCGCAGATGGCGCCGAAACCGGTGCAGGCCCCGACCGTTGCCATGGCGAGCCCTCCGGGCATATGCCCGATCCAGGTATAGGCGGTTTTGAACAGGCGCCGGCTGATTCCCGCATGAAAGGCTACCTGTCCCATGAACACGAACAGGGGGATCACGGTGAGACTGTAGGAGGAGAAGGTGTCGTACAGGTCGGCGACAACCATGCTGAAAGCGGCCTGGGGGGTAACGATCCAGGCGAAGCCGGCAACACCAACCGCGATCATGGCAAAGGCAACGGGCATGCTGGTGAACAACAGCAGCAGCAGGGCGAGGCAGCCGAAGATTCCGACGTGCAGTGGATTCATGAGGCGATCATCTCCTCTCCAGGGTGGAGCAGATGATAGACGATGACGATGAAAACCAGCAAAGCATTGAAGGCGATTATCAGAGGCATCCAGAACACGGGAGTTTTCAGGGTGGGCATCAACTCTCCGGCGGCGTGGAGGGACACCCCGTAGCGGATGTTCTGGTACACGAGAAAACCGAACAGGATCAGGGCTACAAGCCTGAAAACCAAGTCAAGGACACGGCGCCCGGTTCGGGAAAAACTACGGTAGAAGAACTCGATGGCGATGTGCCCCTTGACCGCCGTGATGTAGGGAAGCGCACAGGCGATCGCCACCACCCCGCAGATACAGACGATATCGTATGCCCCGATGATCCCGACTTTGAACACCCGCAGCACCACGTCCGCCACGGTGATCCCCATCATCACCAGCACTGCCGTACCGGCAATCAGGGCGAAGACGATGATGAGCTTGCGAACTACACGGAAGAAGGGTTCCAGGGCTCGGTGCAGGGCACCCGCCTTGGGCGGATCTCCTGCAGCGTTCATTCCGCCAGCAGCGCTTGGAGATCCTGCAGAAAAGCCCTGCCCGGCAGCCCCTTCGCTTCGGTGGCGCTTACGTAGTCCGCCAGAACCGGCTCCATCGCTTCCACGAACGCCCTCCGCTGATCGGCGGACAACTCGATGAAGCTCTTTCCCAGATCGCGAACGAACTGCTCCCCCTCGGCATCACTCTTATCCCAGGCCTGGCCCTGCCGCAGGATCCACTCTTCACTCACCTGGGTCAGGACGGCGCGGAGCTCTTCGGGAAGGGCTTCCCACTTTGCCTTGTTCATCACGACGAACATCGCGGTGGTGTAGCCGATCGCCGTCGTATCGATGACGTACTCGATGACCTCCCCCTGCTTCCAACCCTTGAGGGTCTCCACCGGGCAGAAGGTGGCCTCCGCTACGCCCTTCTGCAGGGCGTCATAGGTCTCTGCCTGACTCATCGAGATCGGCACCGCGCCGAGGCTGGAGACGATCTTGGCGGATAATCCCGTTGCGCGTATCTTCATGGCCTCCAGCTCCCCGATGCTCCGCACCGGCTTCTTGGAGGCCAGTATCCCGGGGCCATGGGCATGGAGGTACAGGACGTGGACGTCCCGCAGCTCTTCCGGGTCGTACTTCTTCACCATCTGGTTGGCGGTCCGGGTGGCCGTGACCCCGTCCGGGTAGCCCAGGGGCAGATCCAAACCCTCCAGAAGGGGAAAGCGGCCGCGGGTATAGGCGAACGCACTCATCCCGATATCCGATATGCCGTTGACCACGCCCTCGTAGCACTGGGGAGCCTTGGTCAATGTCCCGCCGGGATACATGGTAATCTTCACCCGTCCGTCACTCCGGCGCTCCACCTCTTTGGCCCAGGCTTCGGCGGTCTTCGCCTGCAGGTGGCTGGCCGGGAAGAAGATACTGTAGCTCAGCTCCACGGGCTGCGGAGCGGAGTCTACGGCGGCGGGATCTGTTTGCTTGCCTTTTGAACAGCCGATGGTAACGATGGTTACAGCTACGGCGATGATGGCGGCGCAGCGTCTCATATTGCGTTCCTCGATGGATAAATTTGCAGGGACTGTTGATGTCCCGGGATGTACGAATCTCCGGACGTTCGTCCTGCTTGACGGCGGTAGCATACAGGGTTCCGGATAAAAATGCAAAGGGTCATTGGGCTGGTTTCTTATTATGTAGAATCTGCTGGTTGTAGAATCTGCTGGTTTGACAGCGATCAAACTGACCGATATACTCTGAAGCCGTTACCGATGTCGATCCGCATCCGACCTAACCGTCTGGCTGCCAGGAGAACTAAGCGACGTGATTCAACCCCGCCTCAGTTTTTTGAGCCCGGATCAGTGCGGGCAGATCCACCAGGCCGCTCTTGAAATCCTCCGCCGCACCGGTGTTCGGGTTTTCCACGAGGAGGCTCTGCGTCTGCTGGCCCAGGCGGACTGCCTGGTGCAGGAGGAAAACCGCGTATACATCCCTTCGGCTCTGGTGGAATGGGCACTAGAGCAGCCACCCTCCCGGGTGGTCCTGTGCAGGCGGGGGAGCGATGAGATCATTGCAGCCCTGCAGGAACGCAATGTCAACTTCGGACTGGGATCGGACTGTCCCAACTACCTCGACCCGCGCAGCGGGGAGCACCGGCCCTTCACCCTGGCGGATATACAGACCGTTCTCAAGATGGCCGATTCCCTGCCGGAACTGTCCTTCCTCATGTCGGCGGGCATCCCCGCGGATGTCCCGGATCATGCGTATCGGAAACAGTTCGCCACCCTGATCTGCAACTGCGTGAAGCCGGTTGTGTTCGTCTGCGACGACGGGGAGGACTGCCGCCGTATCATCGCGGCGGCCGCCGCCGTTGCCGGTGGCGAAGAGCGTCTGCAGCGCAATCCTACCCTGCTCCTTTACTCCGAACCGACCACCCCGCTTCAGCACAGCCGGACCGCCCTGGAAAAGCTGCTGGTCATGGCGGAAAAGGGTATCCCGGTTGTGCATTCCCCTGCACCGATGATGGGCGGTACGGCCCCGATCACCATCGCCGGCGGACTGGCCCTGAGCGCAGCCGAGGTGCTGAGCGGACTGGTGATCCACCAGCTGAAGCGCACGGGTGCGCCCTTCGTGTTCGGCAGCGGCCTCCATCATCTGGACATGAGAACATCGATCAGCGTGTACGGGGCGCCGGAGTTTCAACTGGCCCGCCTGGGGGTGGCCGACATGGCCCGTTTCTACGGCCTGCCCAGCTGGGGGTATGCGGGCCATTCGGACGCCTGCGTGTTCGACGAGCAGGCGGCCACGGATGCGGCGTTCTCCACCATGGTCGCACTGCAGAGCGGCACAAATCTCGTCCACGACGTCGGCTACATGGAAGCCGGCCTGGCCAATTCGCCGGAGATGATCGTGTTCACCTGTGAGATGATCACCATGCTGCGCCGCTTCCAGGAGGGCTTCGATGTCGATGCAGAGAACCTCGCCCTGGAGGTCATCCACGGCGTGGGCCCGGGGGGCAATTTCCTCAGCGAAGAGCACACCATGGAGCACTTCCGTGAGTACTGGGAATCCGCCCTGTTCGCCCGGCAGCGATTCGACGGCTGGAAGGCCGACGGAGCCAAGACCTTGGGGCAGCGGGTTCGGGAGAAGACGATCGAACTGCTGGATCAGGCTGAGGGAACACCCCTTGCGGATTCGACGGCTGAAGAGGTCAACTACATTCTGGGTCTGTCCGACAAGTAAAATTGAGGTTTGCAGGATGAAACGGATCAAGAGGACGCCGCACAACAGAGAGGCGAATCCGGAGTACACCCCCGTGTTTACCGGGCCTGAGTTTCCTCTCTCCAGGCAGGGAATCGCCGCAATCCACGGCGCTTCGCTGGAGGTGCTCGCCAACACCGGGTTCCGTTTCGCTTCAGAAACCGCGTTGGCGATCTTCAAGAGCCACGGGTTTCGCGTCGAAGGACAACGGGTGTACTTCACGGAGAGGCAGATCCGGCGAGCCCTGGCGAGTATTCCCAAGAGCTTCACCATCCTGGCCCGCAATCCGAAGCACAACATCCTCATAGAACCGGGGGTCAGCTCCTTCGGATTGGGCCGAGGCGCGGTTAACATGATCCATTCGGACGGGTCGATCCGCAGAGGAACCATGGAGGACGTGATTGCAGCGAGCAAGTTGTGCCAGATGATGGACGAGCTGCAGCACTGGGGACCCCTGGTCTACCCTACGGATGTCGAACCCGACAATGTCTACCTGGCAGCCTGGCAGGCTATGGTCAAGTACGTGGACAAGCCGTACCTGTATGCCAGCCGCCATCATATCGATTTCGTGTCCATGGCCTACGGCACTACCCGGGAGGAAATGGCCCGGCGCTCGGACTTTACCCGCTCCTTCGGCCAGACCACGGCGGCCATCCAGTCCCCCCTGTCCATGTTCGCCGAAGACTGCGAAGACCTGATCGAGTACGCCCGCTGCGGCATCGCCTGCAACATCGCCTCCATGCCGGTTGCCGGAACCACCGGGCCCTGCATCCTCTCCGGTCTGGTGGTGCAGCAGAACTGTGAAAACCTGGCTGCCATCGTCTTTTCCCAGCTGGTGCGTCCCGGCTGTCCCGTGTACTACGGCGCGATCGGAGGCCGCGCGGACATGAAGTCCCTCACCCCCCGATTCGGTTCGGCGGAGGCCCGCATTATCGAGCATGCCGGCGTGCAATTGGCTCATTCCTACAGGCTCGCCTCCCGCGGGGGGGCGGGAATCACAGACGCGCCGGTCTGTGATTTCCAGGCCGGAGCCCAGGCCATGCTCCACATCCTCTCGGATTTGGAGAAGGGGCCCGAGTTCATGCCCTCCTGTGGTCTTCTGGGAAGCTATGTCGGGGCTTCCCTGGCCAAATTGGTCCTGGATGCGGAGCTGATCGCCCAGGCCAGGCGCTTCCTCACGCCGATGAACCCGACCCGGGAACGCCTGGCAGTCGATGTGATCGCCGAGGTGGGACCGGGAGGATATTACATCGAGCACCCCAACACGCTGAAGAACTTCCGCTCCGAGTTCTTCGTGAACAGCATCTTCCAGTCCCTCACCTACGAACAGTGGCGTGCATTCGGTCGGAAAGACGCGGTGCAACTGGCCCATGAAAAGGCTCAAGCACTGGTAGACGCCTACCAAAAACCACCCATGGATCCGGGCTTGGAGGCGGAGATCGACGCCTTTGTTGAGCGGCATTGGGTCAAGTAAGGACCGTCCGAAGCGCAGGAGGAATTATGACGATAAGGCTCGAAACAATCGAGAAGCAGCTGCAGGGTGCCGCAGTCAAGTTGGTCTCAGCGGACGAGGCGGCCTGCTTCGCCGATCTGGTTCTGGAAGCCCACCTGCGCAAGGCCCCTCGCATGTACCCGCTGGAGGACGCGGTGGCCGACCTCAAGGTCTGGGCCGAAGCCGGGGGTCGCGAGCTCAAGGTCGAGGTCGACAAGGAGAGCGTGCTGCTCCTGGATTTCGACGGGCTGGCTCCCACCCTCAAACTCAAGTTCATCCACGACGAGCTGGAGCGCCGGGCCCGCAGGAGCGGCATGGCCGCCGTGGGCTTCCGCAACTCCTCAGGGCTAATCACCCTCACCCCATGGTCAGAAGGCTTGGCCCGGCGGGATCTGATCGGCATCACCCTGTTCAACGGAGGCACCCGCTGCATGGTTCCCCACGGCGGCACCCTGGGCGTGTTCGGCACCCTGCCCCTGGCCTACGCCGTTCCCACGGCGGACAAACCGATCATCCTGGATATGGCCATGAGCGAGATCCCCTTCTTCCAGATCAAGAATGCCAAGGACAAAGGAGAAGCCCTTCCTGGAGGGTCGGCGGTGGACCGCCACGGCCTTCCCACCACTGACGCCGCAGCCGCCCGCAAGGCGGGGCGGATCGAGGTCAAAGATAAGGTGGCCGAGGCACTCGCAGAGCTGGCCTCCTGAGGAGGTACAACACAGTGGGACAGGATTTTGTCGTAGAGGACCGGGGGGACGGAAAAGGACTGGGGGTCTATACACTGCGGCCCTATATCCGCGGAGAGCTGATCACCGTGGTCAGCGGTGAAATCGTCGACGAGCACCGCCTGCACAGCCTGCAGCTCACCCCCGACACCCACCTCTACGATCCGGACTTCACAGGCTGCCTGCTCCACAGCTGCGACCCCAACGCGATCATCGACCCTGCAAAACGAGAGGTTACGGCCCTCAAAGATATCGAGATCGGTGAGGCCATCACCGTGGATTACGCCCACACCGAGGACCGTCTGGTCAAGCAGTTCGCCTGTATGTGTGGGAGTCCCAACTGCCGCCGCTGGATCAAGGGGCGAAAAGAGGAGATCACCCCCGAGGGCCGCGATTATCTGGCCCGTTTCAAAACCGGCTGACTTCCCGTACAATCAATAGCGATCAAATGTCCATGCATACAATCGCCGCAACCTCCAATCGGCTGTCAGAGAATCAAGACAGATTCAGGGCGGCCAGCGTTTCAGGTAAAGGCACGCCCTGCCCGTCCCAACCCA